>JAABUM010002804.1_pt1 | contig 22609 bp, 9 predicted proteins | sample 5559161 | NCBI WGS metagenome assembly JAABUM01 (sample SAMN10711868, study PRJNA513369) | rock metagenome | isolation source: Antarctica rocks | place: Antarctica: Victoria Land, Siegfried Peak nord
ATATTCGCATAAAAAGGTCCCGCACCGACCACCTGCCCCCGGGCTTCTGGGGCCAACGGCGGCGGCGCACGGCCCCAGAAGACCCTGCTTCGCTTGACCTAGCCGCCTGATGCAGCGGAAACTAGAAAATTAGGGTGTGTTTCAATTGAGTTGGAGGCCGCCTCCCCCTCTCCCGCGTCAGGGAGAGGGGGTTGGGGGGTGAGGGCCGTTCTCAGCACGGATGAAACACACCCTTTAAATTAGACTAAAACGGGAGGGATTTTATGCGTCCTGGACGGATTGCCATCATCAACTTGTTGGGCCTGCTGATCGTGATCATTATCGCGGGCATCGCGTTCTACCTGTGGCATCAGAGTTACTATTTCTACAGCAGCGATGACGCCATCGTCTCGGGCTACACTGCCAGCGTAGCGTCTCTGACGCCGGGACAGGTCACGGCGATCCGCGTCCAGCCCAACCAGACCGTCGACCAGGGGCAAGCGGTCGTTTCGTTGTACGCCGCATCGGGTGGTTCAGGCGGGTCGAATGGCGGAACCGTCAACGCGACGTCGCCGCTTAGAGGGACCGTGCTCGACGTGACGGCGCAGCCCGGTCAGTTCGCGCCAGCGGGGCAGCCGCTGGCCCAGGTCGCCGACCTATCGCGCTCCTACATCACCGCGTACGTGGACGAGACCCACATCGGCAACATCCACACGCAACAGGGCGTCGACGTCCATGTGGACGCCTATCCCGGCATCCAATTCCACGGCACGGTACAACAGATCGTACCCGCGACGGCCAGCACGTTCAGCCTGCTGCCAACCAACAACTACGCCAGCGGCAACTTCACCAAGGTCTCACAGCGCGTGCCAGTGATCATCGCGCTCGACGGCACACAAGGCAAGACGCTGCTCCCGAACACGAGCGCCAGCGTCACCATCCATATCCATGACTAGTCGGAAGTCGGAAGTCGGAAGTCGTGAGTGGTACGGTTAGCCTGGGATTAGGGCTCTGTCGCACGAAGCGATAGGAGTTACTCCCGACTCCCGACTCCCGACTCCCGACTTCCGACTTCCGACTTCCGACTTCCGACTTCCGACTTCCGACTTCCGACTTCCGACTTCCGACTCAGGAGCTTACGTGGACGCCACATTACTTTTGCTCATCATCGCGCTCATCGTCGTCATTGTGCTCTTTGTCGTGACGTTGCGCGCCGGAGCCGCCAATGCAAGACGCGCCGCTGTGACCAACAAGGGGCGGCAGACGACGGATAGGCCGGCCATCGCCGCGCCACAGCAGCACGCGCAGGAGCCGGGGACCGGCGCGACTAGGGACGCATTGTCGGAGCAGAGCGGCGCCAGCGGTCAAAAGACACAGCGATTGCTGGCCGATACGTCCGAGGGCGGCGTATCGCAGGCGCCAGCACAGACCTTTGCGCCGCCACGGGCGGGCGACGTAACGACCATAGTAGGACAGCAGGCCGGCGCGGCCGCGACGCCGCCACCGCCGCGCCCTGTAGAAGGAACTACCACGCCGACAGCGACCACCACGTCAACGGAGGCGCCGCGGGAGCCTGGGGCGACGGAAAACGCCGCTCCTGTCGCTGCTGCTCCCCTATCCTCGGATGGAGCGCCGGCGGACGATGGATCGGTTGGCACGGTGACCGCGTTGGAGTTGGCCGGGCCGCCGGCGACACGCACGGGCGCGGTCATGCTCTCCGTCACAACGCAGCGTTTGCCATACCGCCTGGCCGAGTTGTTGGGCGAGCAGCGTGGGCTCGAGGAAGCCATCACCATCGCACACCGCCGCATCGACGACATCGAGCTCGGACCCGACCCCGGCGGGGCCGATAATCGCGTCCGGCTCGCGGTGTTGCGCCAGGACCTATCCCAGAAGCAGGAACGTCTGCGCGAGATCCTGTTCTTGCAGGACGGCTACCGCTGGCTGCAACAGCATTTGGCCCCCGAGCGTCCACCAAGCGAGAGTTAAACGTCCGGCGATACGCCACTACGCGACCGGCGCGCGCCACCGGATCATATCGAATCCTACGACTTCGACGCCTTCCAGCGGGGGACGGAGGGCTGGAACGACCACAAGCGGACGCTCACCGGAGCTATGGCGCATCCCTAGATCTATAACCGGCGCTTGCGTCCGCGCAACCTCGACGGGGGCCTCGACCCGCAGATCGCTCACAACCAAGTCGATGAACTCGGGCACATCCAGATCCAGCGCCTCGGCCACCCGCTCCACCACGAGCGCCGACGGATATTTCTGGCCACGCTCGATCTCGCCTAGATAGACGGGCGAGACGATAGCGCGCTCGGCCAACTCCCTGATCGTCAAGTCGCGCCCCTGCCGTTCCCGCCGGATCACCGCACCGACGATCTCTTGTAAATCAGCCACGTCCGTATCTCCTTTCACCTTGTCTCTCGGACCCTTACCCTGTACTGTACGTATTGCCGCCTTCCCCGCAACACGCTTGCGGCATATATATAAGATGGTGAAAGGAGACTATCATGGCGAACCAACCTAACGCAGCGGCGATGAGTACATGTAGCATCCGCATCCCCACAGACACGAAAGAGAGAATCGATGCCCTCGCCCATTCATTGCGGCGCTCGCGTAACTTTCTCCTCACCGAGGCTGTCGAGCGATACCTGGAGATGCAGGCGCGACAAATCGCCCATATCGAAGAGGGATTGGCCGACGTGGAGGCCGGTCGCGTACACACACATGACGAGATGAAAGACCTTGTGCGCGAGTTCGAGCGCCTCGGCCACTATGACCACACTACTTGAAAGCCGGGTTGCGCGCGATTCGTCGTTGCCCTATCGCGGGCGCTACGCCCCCACGCCAAGCGGCCCGCTGCATGCGGGCAACCTGCGCACGGCGCTGCTGGCGTGGCTGCTGGCGCGACACGCCGGCGGCGCCTTTGTCTTGCGCGTGGAAGATCTCGACCGCCCGCGCGTCCGCCCCGGCGCGGCACAGGCCATGCTCGACGATCTGCGCTGGCTCGGCCTCGACTGGGATGAAGGGCCGGACATCGGCGGCCCCCACGCGCCCTACGTGCAGAGCGAGCGTGACGCTCTCTACGCGGAGTATCTACGCTGGCTGCAAGATCGAGAGTTGGTCTACCCATGCTACTGCAGCCGCGCCGATATCGCCTCCGCCGCCAGCGCGCCCAATGGGTATGCGCCCCGACACAACACCGCCATGGACAGCGCGGCTGGCGGAGCGACCGGCGAGGGTCCGCGCTATCCAGGTACCTGCCGCGACCCCGCACGACGCGCGCTACAGCGTGAGCGCGCGGGCGGCCGCCCACCCGCGCTGCGCTTCCGTGCGCCGGAGGGGCCGGACAGCGTGGTCCGCTTCGTGGACGGACTGTACGGGCCGACGGAGCAGGACGTAGCGCGCGCCGTTGGCGACTTTGTGGTACGCCGCGCCGACGGCGTCCCGGCCTACCAACTAGCCGTCGTCGTCGACGATGCGGCGATGGAGATGACCGACGTAGCGCGCGGCGCCGACCTGCTGCTCTCCACGCCGCGCCAGATCCTGCTGTACCGCGCCCTGGGCTACACGGTTCCGCGCTTCCTGCATGTGCCGCTAGCCGTCGACACGACGGGCGAGCGGTTGGCCAAGCGCCACGGCGCCGTGGGGCTCGGCCCGCTGCGCGCACAGGGTTACACGCCGGCCATCGTCACGGGCGCGCTTGCCGCCAGCGCCGGGCTCGTCCCACCCGGCGCGCGTCTCACCCCGCGCGAGTTGCTGGAGATCTTCGACCCGGCCCAGTTGTCGCGCGCGCCATCCGCTATCGAGCTTTAACGAGTCATGACCCAACACAAAGCGACCCGCAGCGACCAGGACATCTCCGCGATCATGCGGAAGGTCCGCTCTAACAACACCACCCCCGAGATGGTGTTCCGCAAAGCGCTGTGGGCGCGAGGCGTGCGCTACCGGGTCTCTCCGACCGCCATACCCGGCAAGCCCGACGTCGTTATCTCATCGAAACGGATCGCCGTCTTCATCGATGGCGACTTCTGGCACGGCAACCAGTGGCGGCGGCGCGGGCGCGCCGCTCTGGAAGATCAGTTCACCCAAACGCGCCGCCGCGAGTACTGGCTGGTCAAGATCCGGCGCAACATGCAGCGGGACTGCCAGACGACCGCCGCCCTCCTGGCGGACGGCTGGACCGTGCTGCGCTTCTGGGAGAGCGACATCCGTCGCGATCTCGACAGGTGCGTCCAGATGACCGTGGACAGCGCGAACGGCGTCGTCGACCACCACCACACGGCCGCCTCGTTAGCGCCACAAAAGACGGTCGCGGAGTTCTTCGCGGGTATTGGCCTGATGCGCCTGGGGCTGGAGCGCAAGGGCTGGAGCGTCGCTTTCGCCAACGACATCGACAAGCAAAAGCACGACATGTACGGCGCCCACTTCGGCGACACGGAGCAGCGCTTCCTGCTCGGCGACGTACGCGCCATCCCCGCCGAGCAAGTCCCGACCGTCACGCTGGCGACAGCATCCTTCCCGTACGACGACCTGTCGCTAGCTGGCGCGCAGAGTGGACTCACCGGCAAAGAGTCGTCCGCGTTCCGGGGCTTCGCGCGCATCCTGGAGGAAATGGAGCAGCGCCGGCCGCCCCTCGTGCTGCTGGAGAACGCGCCCGGTTTCCTCACGTCGCACGGCGGCTCCGACCTCGAGCAAGTACTGCTCGCCCTGAATCGGCTCGGCTACAGTGTTGACACCTTCATGCTGGACGCCGCGCGCTTCGTCCCGCGGAGCCGGCCGCGCCTCTTTATCGTCGGCGTACGCGACGACAGCCCTCCTACTCTACAAAATCAACAGACTCAGGAGCCCTCTCACTCCGACGAGAGCGACGCGCGGCCCAGGGCGTTGGCCGGCTTCATCCGCGCGCATCCCCATATTCGTTGGGCGGTGCGCGACCTGCCGCCCCAACCAACAGCTGACGCGGCCATCGCGGACAGCGGGGACGCCGTCTACGTGCCGGTCATTGCGTGGATCGCGGAGTACTACCTGAACCCCATAGTGTCCGAGTTGATGCGCAACCGTGCCCTGTCTTGACTCTCGATCCCACCACATTCGAACCAAGAATACGATATCGTGTGCTTGGCAGAGAGCGATGCCTTTGTCAATAGGATCATTTTCCCCCTTCCCACACCCGATTTTCCATGGTACGCTCCTAACCGTCATCGGGACGGTCACCGCTACCACTTCTCCTCGTAGAGAAGCTGACGGGGGCGCCGAGCCGGGGACGCCGTAGCCGCCGCTGTCGCCAGCCCACTGCGCGCATTGGTCGCGTATCGTCATCATCGTGCTTGGAGAAACGGAACGGAGAGGTTGCCCATGTCCCGCTCGACCGCCCTGACTTGGTTCGCGCTCGTCGTGCTCCTGCTGGAGCAGATCTCGCCCCTCACGCCATCCACCGCAGCCTCTAGCGCGACGGCCGCGTCAATCGACCGCTCTGCCCTCCTCCGCGAGGCGCGTCCCGTCGCGACGCCGGTCACGATGACAGCGCGTGGACATGTGCAGCGGTTCGCCGGTCCGCAGGCGCGCCACATCACCTGGCTGCGACAGCCGCAGCCGCCGCTACGGCCGGTGTCATCTGCCGGACATGTGTTCTTACGTGGTCGAACACAGCACCGCTTCAGCCAGTTGCTGCCCTCGGTGCTGTCGCCGCATCACCCACGCGCCTACAGCACCAGCCTACCGTCGCGTGGGCGCCATCTACGGAAGCGCGCCGTACCGGGACAACGTAACGCGCGCGATCGATTCCGGCGTCAACCAGACCCCATCGCCCACCGGGACGCGGCAACTCTCCTCCGCCTAGGCGTGACCGCGATCCCTCTCCAACGCGTGAAAGATGGCGTGTATCCCGGTGTAGTCGCCGGCTACGGCCGAGATATGGTCTACGTTCAAGAAGGCGCACGCCTGTTCACTCTTCACCTGCGCGCATCGAGCCACTTTATCGCCGCAGGGCGTTCGGTCCATGTCTCACGTCCACCCGCTGGGGCGACGGTCGCCGTGATTGTGCGCGCTGGTGTCGCCACGACACTCGTCGTTATCGGATCGGCGGTCGCTGGCGCCCACGCCATCGCAGCGTACGCCATGCCACGTCCGGCTATTGAACCAGCCCGAGACGGCATGGCGCTCATCAGCGCGGTCTCCATGGCTGGAACAGACGAGGTAACCAACGCGGGCGATAGCGGGCCGGGCTCGCTGCGCGACACCATCACCACCGCAGGCGATGGCGACACCATCACCTTCGCGCCCGGCCTGGGCACGATCACACTGACTGGCGGCGAATTGTTGATCGCCAAGAACCTGACGATCACTGGATCAGCGGGGGCGCCACAAACGGTCAGCGGAGGTAATCAAAGCCGTGTCTTCGAGATCGCGGACGGCGTGCACGTGACCATTGCCAATCTGACGATCGTCAACGGTCAAGCCCCCTCCAACACGAATGGGCCCGGTGGAGATGGCGGCGGTGTTCTGAACGGGGGTGTGCTCACACTCAACAATAGCACCGTGAGTAACAACCGAGGCGGCTCCGCTATAGAGAACGGCGCCGCGGCGGGCGGCGCGGGCGGCCTCGCCAACACAGGCACACTCATGCTCGACAACAGTGTCGTGTCCGGCAATACTGGTGGCATCAGCGCGCAGGGCGGCAGCGGGACGCTAGGCGATGTCGCCGGCGCGGGCGGCATCACCAATACCGGCACGCTCACGCTCGACAACAGTACCGTTGCCATGAACACCGGCGGCGCCGGCGGCGCCGGCCAAACCAACGCAGGAGGGACCGCAGGACAAGGCGGCGCCGGGGGCATCGCCAACGGGGGCGCGCTCACGGCGACCAACAGTGCTATCACCATGAACACCGGCGGCGCCGGTGGCCTTGGGTCCGTACCCACGTACTATTCCTATCAACCCCAGCACCACGGGTGGAACCGGCGGCGAGGGCGGGATTGCCAACACCGGGACCGGGTCAATCATACTCGGCAACAGCGCGGTCACTGGTAATACCGGCGGCGCCGGCGGCGGTGGTCAAACCGCGACTTGTTATTACTACTACGGCTATTGCAGCAACGCGCCTCCTGGTGCGGGTGGTGTGGGCGGCATCGCCAACAGCGCGACGCTAACGGTAAGCGGCGATACACTTGGGGGCAATAGCGGCGGTCAGGGCGGCCAGATGGACACCGGTGGCGGATACTGCGGCGCCGGCGGGGGCGGCGCCCTCGTCACCACCGGCGTATCCACTATCAGCGCGAGCGCGGTTATCAGCAACACGGCCGCCGCCCTCGTGGCCTCCTGCTATAGTGGCGGGGACAATGATACCGGCGGCATTGCGAATAACGGGGCGTTGCGCATTGAAGCGAGTACTATTTCCGGCAATACCAGCGTCGGCTACGCGGGGGCGGGTGGTATCAACAACTCAGGCGCGCTCACGGTCACTGCTAGCACGATCGTGCGCAACAGCACGTCCGGGAGCGGCGGAGGCATTGCTACCAACTCGTCGTATTCGACATCCGATACGACGGTTATCATCCGTAGTATTTTGGCCAACAACAGCGCCCCGTCAGACCCCGACTGCGCCGGGACGCTGACCTCGGGGGACTATAACCTCATTGGGAGCAATGCTGGGTGCGCCATCCAAGGAATTATCGCCCACAACATGGTTGGGCTCAACCCGTTGCTCGGCCCCCTGCAAGACAACGGCGGCCCAACGTACGCACAAGCGGCGCTGGATAGCAGTCCCGTCATCGACTGGATCCCTGCCGCGTCGTGCGCGGCGACCGACCAGCGGGGTACCGCGCGTCCGGACGATGGCGAAGGAGCCTGCGACATCGGGGCCGTCGAGTCCTCGGCGGGCTCCCCGCCTCCATCGCGTCACGATGTCGTGCTCAACGGCAACGATGGCGGGCCGGGCTCCCTGCGCGAGGTCGTCGCCGATGCCAACCGGGGTGACACGATCACGTTCGCGGCCGGCGTCGTCACCGTGACGCTCCTGGGCGGCGAGATCGCCCTGGACAAGGACATCATGATCGTTGGCGCGGCGACGGCGCCCCAAACGATCAGCGGAAGCCAGTACAGCCGCGTCTTCGAGGTTAAGCCGGGTGTTCATGCCGTTGTGACCAATCTCATCGTTCGCGATGGGCAGGCGCCATCGGGCGAGGATGGCGGCGGCATCCTCAATAGAGGGGCATTGGACCTGCGCGACAGCGCTGTCGTCAACAACGCCATCGGCCCCTCGCCCGCGTCCTGCTCACTTTTGGGGTGCGGCACGGTCGCTAGCACCGAACCGTGCGCCTCCCTGATGGGATGTGACGCGGGCGGGTCGGGCGGCGGCATCGCCAACAGCGGGACGCTCACCGTCACCGCCAGTTCGATCATCAGCGATACTGCGGGCGCCGGATTGTGTGACAATTCCTCGTGTGGGCCGGGCGGGTCGGGCGGCGGCATCGCCAACAGCGGGACGCTCACTGTCACAGCCAGTTCGATCATCAGCGATACCGCGGGCGCCGGAGGCAGCGGCGATTTCCCATCCACCTACTCTTGTTCCTTGAACTGCGACACCGGCACCGTCGGCGGCGCGGGCGGCGGCGTCGCCAACACAATCGGCGCCACGGCCGTCGTCAGTGCCAGCACGATAGCCGATGACGCCGCCGGTGTCGCCGGTCAGGTTTTCTACTCTACCGTCACCACCTTAATCGCCCGGCCAAAGGCCGCCCAGGCCAGCGCGGGCGTTCAGCCCGCCGCGCTCGGGCCAATCGGTGGGATCGGGTCAATCAGCGGCGCGGGCGGCGCGGGCGGCGGCGTGTCCAACGAGGGAACATTTACCATCGTCAATAGCACCATCTCCGGCAATACATCGGGCTCTGGTGTCACTGGTCTGTCCTCCTCCGGAAACGCCCCTGCGGGCGACGGCGCCGGCCTATACGACAACGGCGCGTTGACCATCAGCAACAGCACGATCGTCAGCAATACGAGCGGTAGCGGAAATGCTGCGAGCGGCGGCGGTATCGCGACCGGCAACGGCACGACGACGATTGGGTCCTCCATCGTAGCCGGCAACATGGCCGCGACCGGCAACGACTGCTCCGGCAATCTCACCTCCCACAACTATAACCTGATCGAGGACACGTCTGATTGCACAATCGACGGCGCGACAGCGTACGATGTCACGGGCATCGATCCGCGGCTCGGCCCCTTGCAAGACAATGGGGGACCAACCTACACGGACATGCCCCAACCGGGGAGCCCCGCCCTCGATCGTATCCCCCTGGCCTCCTGCCCCGGCGTCGATCAGCGCGGCGCGACGCGGCCGGGCGGGACCAAGAATAGGTGCGACATCGGGTCTGTGGAGACCCCCTACACACGCATACTGACGCTCCAGGTCCTGGCCGGCGCGATCCCCGCCGCCTTCTTTCCCCAGGGCGGGCAGACCACCGTTATCACCGACCTAATCATGGGCCCTCCGGACGATCCGACGTTCGCCGTGGCTTCCCTGGTGGTCACGACGACTATCGCCGATAGCACGGGCGCGATCGTGTGGACGCTCGCCGCAGGCGCCGGACCCACGCGCGGTCATTGGCGATGGGACGGCCACGATGGGAGCAACCTTCTCGTCGCGCCCGGCGTCTATACGGCCACGGTGCAGGCCGCAGCGCGGAGCAATGCCGACGCGTACACAGGGGTCGCGACCGTGCCAATCACGGTCCAGGCCGACGGCGCGCTGCCGCCGCCCTGCCAGTTCGGCGTCGGCGGCGCCGGCCAGCACAGCGGGACGGCCGGCCACCCGGCGCACAGCGTCGCTGGCGTGAACACGGCTTCCGGCAACTACTTGCTGGCGACGACCGACCTCCTGCCGCTCACGGGGCCGGGCATCCCGCTCGCGTGGACGCGCTACTACAATAGCCAGTGCGCGGGGACCGGCCCCTCCCCGTTTGGCCCCGGCTGGACCTTCACCTACAACGAACGGCTCATCCTGTCGCCCGACCAGACCACGGTCGCGGGAACACCCGTAACAAGTACGGTTACGCATGTGCTCGACGATGGGACACAGGTCATCTACACCAATCCGTACCCGGCCACCGACGGCTCGAACGCTATCCTCTATACCTCCCCGCTCGGAACGAGCGAGCAACTGCGCTACGAGCCGGGCGTGAACGGCGGCCAGGGCGTGTACCGCATGGACTATTGCCAGAAAGGGTGCCAGGCGCTCTACAACACCCAGGGACAGTTGACTGAATTGCGCAACCCGCACAGTAGCGGCGACCAGGTCGACGTGACGATACTCACCTACAATAACAACGGGCTGACGGCGGTGACCGTGACCGACGGCGCCGGCCACGCGGCCAAGACGCTCACGGCGACCAGCGACCCAACCAGCGGGCGTATCTCGGACCTGTCCGACCCAGCCGGGCGGCACTGGCGCTATAGCTACGACGCCAACGACGACCTGACGAGCGTCACCGACCCCATGGGCCACGTCACGCGCTACAGCTATGGAAGCGTGGGGCAGGCCGCGTTCATGACGCCTGTCGCCGCGCGTACGGCGCGCATGTCCACTGCCCGCTTCTCCACTCTGTCCGCGAGCGCCACGACGCCCGTGACGCCCACGGCGCCCCAACTCCTAACCGGCGTGCAAGACGCGGCCGGCGGCGGGGTAACGATCGGTTACGACGGGGGCGGCCGCGCCACTAACGTGACGGACGCGCAGGGCCACACCACCGCGTTCTCCTACACGAGCGGCCTAACCGCGACCGCCGGGACGGGCGTGATCACGGCCACGCTCATCACCGACCCACAAGGCGGGACGGCGCGGGACTACTACGACGACCATGGCCGGCTGCGCCGTAGCGTGGACGCCACCGGCGCCGCGACCGACTATAACGTCGACGCGGCCTACCACGACGTCGGCACGACCGTGACCGGGACGCAGGGCGTTATCACCACGGACGGCAGTGTTGACGCCAACGGCGACCAGACCAGTGCCGTGGACGGGCAGGGCAACCTGACCGTCAACACGTACGACGCGCAGGGCAACCTCGTGGCCCAGACCGACGCGCGTGGCTTCACCACGAGCAACGGCTACGACGCGCAGGGTGACCTCATCACCAGTACCGACACGCTGGGGAACAGCACAATCTATGGCTACGATGGCGGCGGCAACCAGATCAGCCAGACCGACGCGCTCGGCCGTACGACCGTCTACACCTACGACGCCTCCGGCGATCAGACCGGCAGCATGGATTCTCTTGGGAACACGACGACGACAGGCTACGACACGCTGGGACGCCCCGTGACCACCACGGACGCGCTGGGCGACAGCACGACCACCGCCTATGACACCCTGGGCCATGTCATCGCACAGACCGATGCGCTAGGGCGCACGACGCGGTACGGCTACGACGCGTTAGGCCGCACCATCGCCGTGACTGACGCTGCCGGCAACGTCACTCAGAGCGCCTACGACACGGATGGGCATGTCATCAGCACGACCGACGCGCTGGGCGCCGTCACGACCTATGGCTACGACGCCCTCGGGCGGACGACGGCGGTGACCGACGCGCTTGGCGACGTGACTCAGACCTCCTACGACGGCGCGGGGCGCGTGTTGACGAGTACTGACCCGCTGGGCAACGTCACTGTGCGCAACACGTACGATACGGCGGGCCAACTCGTCGAACGCGACGACGCCCTGGGTCACGCGACGACGTATGGCTACGACCTGGCTGGCCGCCCTATCACGCAGACCGACGCGCTCGGCGCCGCGACAACGTATGGCTACGACGACTTGGGCCGGACCATCGCTGTCACCGATGCTCTCGGCAACGTGACCCAGAGCGCCTACGATGGCGCCGGGCGCCTGTTGGCGCAGGAGGACGCCCTGGGCGCCCAGACCGCGTACGGCTACGATAGCCTCGGCCAGACCGTGGCCGTGACTGACGCGTTGGGCAACGTCACGCGCAGCGCCTACGACCCGGCTGGCCGACTATTGACGAGCACCGACGCCCTGGGCGCCCAGACCGCGTACGGCTATGACGCGTTGGGGCGGACCGTCGCCGTCACGGATGCGCTTGGCAGCGTCACGACGACCGGGTACGACGCGGCCGGCCAGCCGGTCACGGCCACGGACGCGTTGGGCCGCGTCACGACGACCGGGTACGACACCCTCGGTCGGACCATCGCGGTGACCGACGCCGCCGGCAACGTCACGCATAGCAGCTACGACGCCAACGGACGCCTGCTCACAAGTATTGACGCGTTAGGCGTCCCCACGAGCTATGGCTATGACGCGTTGGGCCGCACCGTTGCTGTCACGAACGCGCTCGGCGCGGTGACGACCAGCGCCTATGACGCCGACGGACGCCTGCTGACAAGCACCGACGCGCTGGGGGCACCAACCGCGTATGGCTACGATGCCCTCGGACAGACGACGGCGGTGACCGACGCGCTCGGCGGCGTCACACAGACGTCCTACGACGCCGATGGGCGCGTCGTCAGCAGCGCCGACGCGCTGGGCAACGTGACGCGTACGGGCTACGACGCGCTCGGGCGCACGGTCGCCGTGACCGACGCGAACAACCACACCACGGCGACGAGCTACGATGCGCTCGGCCGCACCGTGGCCATCACCGACGCGCGCGGCTACGTCACCCAAACCGGCTACGACGCGCTCGGGCGCACGGTCGCTGTGACCGACGCCCTCGGCGGCGTGACCGGGAGCGGCTATGACGCCGACGGCCGCCTCATCACGGGCACCGATGCTTTAGGAGCCGCCACCACCTATGGTTATGACGCGCTCGGCCGGACTATCGCCGTGACCGACGCCCTGGGTAACACCACAGGGAGCGGGTACGACGCGGCCAGCCAACTCGTCACGAGCACCGACGCCCTGGGGAATCAGACGGCGTACGGCTACGACGCGCTCGGGCGGACCACCGTCGTCACGGACGCGTTGGGCCGCTCGACGGCGAGCGCCTATGACGCCGCTGGGCGTTTGCTTACACGGACGGACGCCCTGGGCGGTCAAACCACCTACGGCTATGACGCCCTCGGCCGCACCGTGGCCGTTACCGACGCGCTAGGCGCCGTGACGCGCGACGGCTACGACCTCGCCGGGCGTCTGCTCAGGCACACCGACGCGTTGGGTAATCAGACCGCCTATGGCTATGACGCCCTTGGACGCACCGTGGCTGTCACCGACGCGCTCGGCAATACCACGACCTCAAGCTATGACGCCGCTGGGCGGGTGCGGACGGCCACCGACGCATTGGGCGACACGACCGCCTATGGCTACGATGGGGTCGGGCAGACCGTCGCTGTCACCGACGCGCTGGGCGCCGTGACCCACCAGAGCTACGACGCCGCCGGCAACCTGGTCTCCAGCGCCGACCCGTTGGGCCACGCCACGCAGTACAGCTACGACCCGCTCGGTCGCCGGGTCACGACGACGAACCCGAACGGCCACACCACGACGACCGGCTACGACGCCGCCGGGCGCGTGGTCGCCCGCGCCGACGCGCTGGGCGACACGACGGCCTATAGCTATGACGCGCTGGGCCAGACCGTGGCTGTCACCGACGCCGTTGGCGCGGTGACGCGCAGCGCCTACGACGCGGACGGGCGGCTGGTCGGCGCCACCGACGCGCTCGGCAATGTCACCACGACCGGCTACGACGCCGTGGGCGAGACTGTCGCCGTGACCGACGCGCTCGGCCGCGTCACGCACACCGCGTACGACGCATTGGGCCGGGCCGTGCAACAGACGGATGCGCTGGGCCACGCGACGACGACCGGCTATGACGCGTTGGGGCGCACCATCGCCGTGACTGACGCCCTGGGCAACGTCACGCGCAGCCTCTATGACGCGGATGGCCGGCTGCTGGGCGGCGTCGACGCCCTCGGCGGCGCTACCACTTACGGCTACGACGCGCTGGGCCGCACGGTCGCCATCACCGACGCCCTCGGTACCGTGACGCACAGCGGCTATGACCCCGCCGGCAGGCTCGCCGTGCGCACGGACGCGTTGGGCCACGCCACCACCTACGGCTACGACGCGCTCGGCCGTACCGTCGCTGTCACCGACGCGCTCGGCCAGGCAACACACGACGCCTACGACCTCACCGGCCAACTCATCAGCGCGACCGACAAACTGGGTGGTGTGACGGGCTACGGCTACGACGCGGCGGGCAATCGCGTCGCCGTGACCAATCCCAACGACGCGACCACACGCTACGGCTATGACGCCGCCAAACGGCTGATCACTACGACCGATCCACTCGGCGACGCCACCATCACCACGCTCGACGCGGCGGGCCGCGCGACGCGTGTCACCGACGTGACCGGACGCTACACCGCGACGCGCTACGACGCCGACGGACGTGTCGTCGCTACGGACGATGGGGCCGGCCACCTGACCACGACCGGCTATGACGCCGTGGGCCAGACCGTCGCCATCACCGACGGCGCGGGCCGCGCCACCACCTACGGCTACGACGCCGCCGGACGCCAGACCAGCGCCGCCGACGCCCTGGGCGACACGACCACGACGGCCTATGACGCGCTGGGGCAACCGGTCGCGGTGACCGACCCCGACCACCGCGTCACGCGCACCAGCTACGACGCGCTCGGTCGCCCCAGCGTTGTCACCGACCCGGCGGGCGGCGCCACCACGACCGGCTACGACACGCTCGGTCACGCCGTGGCCGTGACCGACCCCAACGGGCACACGCGCACGCGGGCCTACGACGCCGCCGGGCGGCTCGTGACGGCCACGGACGCGCTCCACCGCGCGACGACCTATGGCTACGACGCGCTGGGGCAGGCCGTGGCCGTCACCGACGGCAACGGGCACACCGCGCGCACTAGCTACGACGCGGCAGGCCAGCCATTGGTGACGAGCTACGCCGACGGCAGCGTGGTGCGGCGGAGCTACGACGCCGCCGGGCAGCAGACCAGCCTGGACACGCGCGATACACAGGTCAGTTGGGGCTACGACGCGGCGGGGCGCACCATCGCCCTGACCGAGACCGTCGGGGGCTTGGGCGCCGCGCCGCTGCCCCCGCGCGATCCCGCCGTGAGCGGCCAGCGCGCGCCAGCCAGTATGATGAGCACGGCGCTACGACCATCAAGCGCCCCCGTCACCACGGACGCGCCATCGCCCGCAGTGTCTGGACGGCCTCCCTCTGCAGGATGGCCGCGCACGAGCGCCCGCATGCTGACCGGCTCCCCCGCTTCGTTGGCGGCCTCCGCAGGCGGCCTGGCTGGCGCGCCCAGCAGCGGCGTCCTCCCATCGCCGCTCAGTGCCGGGGCGGCCCTGCCAGGGCTCGCCGGCTATCGCGGCGCACAGGCAGTGCCGGCCCATGTACAGAGCGTGCCCTCTCCGCGCGGAGCGCCCGCGCGGCCCGCGGCGGCGTCTCCCCTGGGAGCGCCGGCGGCCCGCCGGCCCGCGGTCGCCCCCACGCATCTCCAGGGCGCATCAACGCGTGCCCTGGGCGCGCCGACATCCCGTCGCCACACCGCCGCGCGTGGGCGTCTACTGGGAGCGCCAGCGGCCCGCCGGCCCGCGCTCACGATCACACAGTCCGCCCACACGCACCATTCCACCGCCACCGTTCACCACGCGCAGGCCCGGCGACCGACCGGACAACACCCGTCCCATGCGCGGACCACGACAGCCGCACGCACAGCGCATGTCGCTCCACGCCTGCGCTACGTCGCTGCCCTGACGATAGCAGCGGCGACGCCCAACCCGACCGCGGCGAGCGCGGGCCGCGCGCTCGTGCTGGACACGGGGACGGGCAGCCAGCACCTGCTGCTCAACAGCGGCGGCGCGCTTACGGCGGGCGAGCTCGACGTCAACGGCACGAGCACGCAGGCCGTATGGGTCAACAGTGCCGCCGTCCTCAGCGCGACGACCATCGCCCTCCAGGGCGGCCTCTTCAACCAGGGTGGCACGGTCAGGGGAACGCGCGTGGCGCACCCCGCCGCGTTCACCGACCCGTGGGCGGGCGTCACGCCGCCCACGCCACCGAGCGCGACCTGTCCCGGCGCGGCCTGCCCCGACGGCACGAACTTTAACAGCGGCGGGACCTACCGCCTGCTGCCGGGCCACTACACGCAAGGGCTCAATCTAAACAACGGCGCGACGATCTGCGTCGCCCCCGGTGTCTACGTCCTGGACGGGAGTTGGAGCCTGAACACGGCGCTCCACCCCTACGGGAGTGCGGGCTGCCCGGCGCTGCCGGCAGGCACGAGCGATCCCGGCGTGCTGCTGTACTTTCACAGTGGCGCCCCGCAGCTCAACAGCGGCGGCGACCTGACGCAACTCGTCGCGTCCACAACGGGCGCGTACGCGGGGCTGCTGGTGTGGATCGCCAGCGCGACAAACCTGTCCGAGGGCGGGGCAATCGCGGGGGGCGGCTGGTACCAGCCGAGCGGGAGCCTGACGCTCAACGCCGGCGCGCGCCTCACCGTGCCGTGGCTCATTGCCCACGACCTCGACGTCAACGGCACGCTGACCATCAGTGGCAGCGTCGCCGACACGCCGACGGCCACGGCTGTGCCATCAGCAACCCCTACGGCGACGAGCACGGCCACCGCTGTGCCAACGCGCACCGCCAGTCCGTCCAGCACCGCGACCGCCGCACCGACGGATACGGCGACACCGACCGCCACGCTCCTCTCGACAGACACGGCGACAGCGACCACCGCGCCGACCCATACGGTCACGGTGACGGCCATACCCACGAACACCGCGACCGCGATCGCTACAGCGACCGACACGCCAACCAATACGGCCACCCCGACCGCGACGGCGACGTCGCTGCCAACCGACACACCAACGAACACGGCCACGGCGACCCCGCTCCCAACAGATACAGCGACCGCGACACCGCTGCCAACCGACACAGCCACGGCGACGCCGATTCTCCCGACGACCATGCGGCTGGGCTACACCTATGACGCGGCGGGACGGCGCACCGGCCTGGTCTACCCCGACGGCACACAGGCGGGCTGGGGCTACGACGCCGCCGGCCAGGTCAGCGTCGTCACCGCGACCAGCGGGCTCACCACGACCCTCACCCACGATGGTGCCGGCAACCTCACCGCGCTCACCGCGCCCAACGGGGGCGCCCAGACGTGGCGCTACGACGGAGCGGGACGGCTCACGGCCACGACGTGGGTCAGTGACACGACGACGCTGTTCAGCCAGACGGCCACGCTCGACCCCGCCGGCCAACGCGTCGCTCTCGACGACTCCTGGGGCCATACGGCCTACGGCTATGACAACGCCGGACGGCTCACGAGTGCTAGCTACCCGGATGGGACGAGCGAGGCGAACCAGTACGACGCCGCCGGCAACCGCCTCGTCGTGACCGGCACGAGTCCCCTCTCCGGCACAGCGGTCACCACCAATCAGTACGACGCCGCCGACCAACTCGTGACCAGTGCGACTGGCGCGAGCGGCGTCACCACGTACAGCTACGACGGCAATGGCAACCAGACCGGCAGCATGGGGCCGAGCGGAGTCTTGACCACCACCTACAACGACCTGAACCAACTTACGCAGGTCAGTGGTCCGACCGGGACCGCGCACTACGTCTCCGACGGCCAGGGCGACCGCCTGCGCGCCCTGACGCAGAACCCGACCGGGCCAGCCGCGTCCGTCCAGAACCTGACGCAAGACCTGGTGGGCGGCCTCTCCAGCCTGGCGAGCGACGGCACGCAGAGCTACACCTATCTGACACCGGGGAATGGGCAAGCGCCCTTGTCCAGTTACAACCAGAGCACCGGCCAGAGCGCGTATCTGGCGACGGACCTGGGGGGCAGCGTGCGGCTGGCGACCAACGGAGCCGGGCAGGTCATCGGCGCGGGCGCCTACGACGCCTGGGGCACCGCCCGGCCCACCACGCCCGACAGCGGCGGGCAGACGATGCTGGCCGGGTTGCAGGGCGTGACGCCGTTCGGGTACGCCGGGCAGTACCGCGACGCCGGGCCGGGTACCTACAACATGCGCGCCCGCGAGTACGACCCCACCCAGGGGCGCTTCCTCTCCGTCGATCCCTTGGTGGACCAGACGGGGCAGCCCTACGCCTATGCCAACAACAACCCTCTAAGTAACAGCGATCCAAGTGGCCTGTCTAGCGGACCTGCTCTGGTCGCGGTGGCGGGACCTGATGCGCCAGGCGCCGCTGCCCGCTACGACAATCAGGCCGCGCGGCAGATCCGGCTCGCGCTCATCGCCGAGTATGCGCAGCGAAATGCGGCGGCACGCCTGACCCTACCGCTGGGCACTGTGCTACCGGGGGCGGGCTTCACCCAACTCCCTCCCAACGGTCAGTTGCCGCACGCCGACTTCCTCAGCCTGGATCGCATTGCGTTTGACGGTCATCTGACGGGCGAGATTTTCGACCTCGTTGACGCTTACCAGAACGGTAGTCCCCTTAGCCGGCCGGCGCAGTTGAGTGTGCCGTCATACGTCACCGAGGGGCTATCCAACCTGCAAATCCTGGCTCGTGCGGGTCGCCTCTTCGGGTCGAATTGTCGCTTCCCGCACGTCGACCTCGCTCTTGGCAACGACTACACGCGCCAGCCGGGGCCGTACGTGCGGCCCCCCTTCCAGGGGCAAGCCTACACCACCATCCCGGTGCCGACCGCGGCGGGCCGCTACGTCGTGTTCGGCTACCAGCCGCACGACGGCGCCTACGATGGCACAGTGCTCTACTCGGTGTGCCGCGCCGCACGGCCGGGCGAGCACGGTCTACCCTGCATCCTGCCATTCGTGCATACCCAGGCGGATCTCTGCCAGGGGGAGAGCTTCGCCGTGTGCGCGATCGACCAGGGGGTGTACGGGGGCAGCGCGGGCGACTTCTACAGATGCCACGGGGTGCGCTCGTGCCTGCTATCGAGCGTCGGCATCGCCGTGAACAGCTTCGCGACGTTGAGCGTCGTCGGCGACGTGGCCCGCGTGGCGCGGTTGGGCATACGGATCGCGGCGGCGGGCGCGGACGCGGCGGCGCGCGCGGCGGTACGGGTCGGAGACCGTGCCGCCTTGGGCGACGCCGAGGGAGCCTTGCGGGCGGAGGCGGGGGTCCAAGGCGCGGACGGGACGCTACCCGCGACGGTGGAGGGCGGCGCGCCGGAACTGACCAACGCGGAGGGCCGGATTACCTCGTGTAACCTGCCGCACTGCTTCCCGGCGGGGACACTGGTGGCGATGCCCCATGGGCATCGGGCCATCGAGAAGCTCCATGTGGGTGACCTGGTACTGGCGGAAGACCCCAAGACGCGGAAAGTGGAACCGGAGCCGGTGCAGGCGCTGATCGTACGGCCGCGCTCCGAATTGATGGCGCTCGACCTCGCGGATGGCAGCGTCATCAAGGTGCAACCGGACCACATCTTCTGGGTGGACAGCGACCCATCACTGCACGGATCGGGCTGGCTCACGGCGCGGCGGATGCATCGTGGGGACCGCCTGCATATGCTCAACGGCCGGGACGTGGTCGTCGTGCGGCTACGCTGGCATGTCGGCCGCGCCGTCGTCTACACACTCACCGTTGCCCACGACCACACCTTCTTTGTGGGCTCTGCTCGTGTGCTTGTCCATAATGCGAACGACGCAATCGAGTGCAGCACACAAGGGCATCCTTTTACCTATATCCCCTATGGCGGGGCGCAATTCGTCTCACCAGTAATGGTCGATGAAGCTTTTGACTTGGCTCTCAAGAGTCAACTCATCCGCGATGTATTGCGGCAACAACAATTTAAGCTGCTGTCCGTCGCGATAGCAAAAGTCGACGGGAAATACGTGGTCGCATTCAATAGGAGCGCGTACACGACCTTGCGTAGCCGAGGGTTGTTAGATAAGGTTGCCAATCGCATTCGTGACGTTGTAGGTAAAGAACCATTTGAGCTAGTAGACCAATCTGCTGCCGATAGTCTGCATGCGGGAAATGCCGACATTGACCACGCTGAACAGATCCTGTATCACCACCTTGATAACGATCCATCCTGGTCGAGACAATTAGGTGTGTCTAATTTTACAGGTCCGTGCGATGAGAGATGCCGCCCATACTTTCCAGGGCGTAAAGTTGCTATCTCCTATTTGGACATGTCCCAAGGGGTCTTTGGAGGGCTTTATGAAAAATAACGATGGCTTGTTGGTCACCCACACATTAGCGGCTGGTAGTAAAAAGACTGCTCGTGATGCATGGCGCGTCGTGTCGTTGTCTATCATTGGATCATGACGATGCATGAAAATCAAGGGTTGCAAAGCCGGGAACCACGCACCTTCGCGTTTCCCCATGATCGGTCTTTGGGATCGCTGTACATCCATGACCGTACAAAGCGTACTGCTGACGTAGACAACGCGCTCTACCTCTTCGAGGATTTAGACCGGTGGCAGCCATACGGCCAAGCTACAGGGTTAGTCGTAATCCCTCCCGAAACGGATGTCTACCTTATCACAGGCCAGTCGTTCGGCGAGTCTTCATCAAAGACGATTGAATGGCTCAATCGTCAATCGAGCAGCGTCGATGTTTTCCACTGCGCCAATGACAGTATTGATTTGGTAACCATTCCGTCGATGATACGAGAACTTGAACTCTATCAATGCGCCCTTCCTTCGGGGCTTGACCTTGAGCACATGAATCAGGTGACACGTTTCCAGGTACAGATTGTCGACCTCAAACCGGATGCGCTTAGGCAGAGTAAGCTGCCCTCTACACTCACCCATCTCCACGTCGAGGATTGCGGACTTACCGATGCTCAAGTAGCGGAACTTCCCTGTCTTTCGCAACTGGAAATGCTTGAGTTGCCAAATAATCGCTTAAGCGGCGAATTTCTTACTACCCTGCGCCACGCTCCGCGCCTCGCACACCTCAACCTCGGCTGGAATCCTCTGACAAGCGACGGCCTACGCGCTCTGAAAGGGAATGATAACCTGCAGACGCTCATCCTTCTCGACGCCCAACTCGATGGGATAGCCTTCGACGCGTTAAGTGATCTCCCGAACCTAACCACGCTCTCGTTGTATGAAACACGCTTGGAGCATGAGCACGCGGACATGTTCTCGCACCTCAGTGCCGTGACGACACTCATCATGGGTGGAATGCGTACAATAATGTGGTCCGCGCATCTCAAGGCACTCACGCGCATCCCGCACCTCAAAGAGGTGCGGCTGCAACATACCGACGTGCATGATGAAGACCTTGCGTTTTTCCCGCATCTTCATGAGCTAGAGACGCTCGATATTGGGCAGACAGCCATCACGGGGGAGGGGTTGAAGTACATCGGGCAATGTTCGACTCTGAAAGGAGTCGATATTGCGGACACGCGCATCGACGGCACGGAACTGGATGCGCTCGCAGGCTGCGTACAGTTGCAGCGCCTGTCTGTAGCCGGGACGGCCACAGAAGGGCGCCATCTGAATTTCCTGTCTGCGCTTCCACATATCCGCTATCTCGATCTCGGGCGTTGCCCCGTGCGAAATGTGCAAGCTTTGCACCAACTGACATATCTTCAATCACTAAAGTTGAATGGAACCACGATTGGTGATGCTGCTTTGGCTGTCCTGGCTCAAGTACAGGCGCTACGGACCCTAGACGTGAGTGAAACGGAAGTGACCGATCAAGGCGTGGCGCATCTTGCGGCGCTGCGTGATTTGGAAGATCTATCGCTGCGCGGCACACGGATTACGGACACTGGGCTTCGCATCGTGTGTACGTTGCCGCGCTTGCGTAACCTGGACATCAGTGCAACGCAAGTCACCGATGAGGGAATTGAGGTCTTGGCTAAATGCGCTCATCTTCATTCGCTAAATATTGGTGCAACGAACATGACTATGTCCGGCGCCAACAGGCTGAGGGAACTGCTGCCGCGGTGTGAGATTGTGCCGCGTCTAGCAATCAACCGCGCGGAGATGATGCCTCCCCAACTCTAGGACGAGCATGGACGACAGCTATACAACAGCTTTAGCAGCTTACTCGGCGCGCATCGTTCGTTTTCCAATCAGCCGTTCTATCGGAGCTCTCTATGTGCGCAACGTTGGTCAGTGTTGGGAACCGTACGGCACGGCTCAAGGTTTAGTGCCGGTTGCCGCGAATAAAGAGTTGCTGCTGGTGTGCCAATGCCGCTCAGCACCGCTGGACGCAATGCGGGAGCTTGGTCCGCATGATTTAGACGCGCTTGTGCTCTTCAGCCCCAATATCTATCAAACGCTCTCGTATGCCCGTGAGCTCACGGGCATACGAGAGCTAGAACTGTGGAGGTGTACCGGGAGTCGGGAAGGTCTTCCACACGTTGTTGATTTTCATCATCTACGGTCTCTGCAAATAGCGGAAACCTTACTTGATCAAGGGCTATTAGCTCACCTTATCGTATCGCCGTCTCTAGTAGACCTCAGATTAACAAATTGTCTCTTAACCGACGATGTTTTTGGTTCCTTCCGTCATTTTCATCAGCTTCGCAGCTTGGATGTGTATAGTGGACCCCTTTGTCAAGACAGCGAGGCGGATGTCAAAACGCAAAACGCGGACCCCTCTCCTTCCTTGAAATCGTCGCCTGTCGTCGCATCCGGGTGTGTCCCGGCGTACACCTCGGCGGG
>JAABUM010002805.1_pt1 | contig 22602 bp, 21 predicted proteins | sample 5559161 | NCBI WGS metagenome assembly JAABUM01 (sample SAMN10711868, study PRJNA513369) | rock metagenome | isolation source: Antarctica rocks | place: Antarctica: Victoria Land, Siegfried Peak nord
CCACAGTTCGCGGTTCGAGTTTTCGCACAGTCGAACCGCCGCGCCGGTGATTTCGTGCGCTTCGCGGAACGGCACGCCACGCCGCACCAGATAATCGGCGACATCGGTGGCCGTCGCAAAGCCGCCGCCCGCAACTTCTCGCATTTTTTCGAGGTTGAAGCGCGCCGTTTGAACGACGCCGCGCGCGATTTGCAAACTGGCGATCACCGTATCGAACGCGTCGAAAAGCGGTTCTTTGTCTTCTTGCAAGTCGCGGTTGTAGGTGAGCGGAAGCCCTTTGACGAGCGCCCACAAACTCGAAAAATCGCCGAACACGCGCGCGGCTTTGCCGCGAACCAGTTCCATCGAATCGGGGTTGCGCTTTTGCGGCATGATGCTCGAACCCGTCGAAAAGCGGTCGTCAAGCCGCACGAAACCCCATTCCGGCGCGCTCCACAAAACTAGTTCTTCGCCCAAACGCGACAGATGAAGCGCGATGATGGACAGCGCCGACACGCTTTCGAGCAAATGGTCGCGGTCGGCAACGGTGTCGAGCGAGTTGCTCGACACGCGCACAAAGCCAAGCGACTTAGCCACTCTTTGACGGTCTATGGGAAACGTTGTGCCCGCCAGAGCCGCCGCACCGAGCGGAAGCACATCGGCGCGCGCGAAACATTCGTTCAAACGCTGGGTGTCGCGCTGGAGCATCCAGAAATACGCGAGCAAGTGATGACTGAGAAGCACCGGTTGCGCGCGTTGCAAATGCGTGTAGCCGGGCAGAATCGCGTCGAAATGCTCTTCGGCTCGTTCGCACAAAACCGCTTGAAACGCGCGGATTTCGCCTTGCGTTTGGCGAAGCGCATCTTTGAGATAAAGCCGCACGTCGAGCGCGATTTGATCGTTGCGCGAACGTGCCGTGTGCAACTTGCCCGCGACCGGCCCGATTTTCTGCGTCAGTTCGCGCTCGACAAACGAATGAATGTCTTCATCATCGGCGCCCACAAAACCGAGTTCGCCGCGTTCGAGTCGTTCTTGCAATTCGCGCAGTCCGGCTTCGATTTGGACGGCATCTTCGCGCGGGATGATGTTTTGCGCGCCGAGCATTTCGACGTGAGCCAAAGAGCCTTGGATGTCGTAGCGCCACAAGCGCGAGTCAACGGGCAGTGACGAGGAAAAGTGGAGCATCGCCGCATCGGGCGCGGAATCGAAGCGACCGCTCCAAAGCGGCTTGACGGATGAATCGGACACGGCAATTCATTATAGGAGCGCGCCGGAAACGACAAACGGGCGGCCTTCAAGTGAAGGCCGCCCGTTTTGAATTTTCGCTCACGTTGTTTGCGGAGCCGTTGCGTTCTTGGTTTGATTGATGCGGGCGCGAACCGAGCGGTAGATTTTCCACCCCAACCACCCCGCCACGACCAGCAGAAGCGGCACCAGAACCGGGATGAAAAACGCGGCGGTGGTGGTTGCCACAACCACGATGTCTTCAATGAGCGAAACGAACGGGTTGCCCAGGCCAAGGGTGGAAACCGTCGAAGCGCCGCGCGTCGCGGCTTTGGCGCCGTGAACGCCCAGAGCCAGAGGCGCGCCGACGATGAGTCCCAAAAGTGCGCCCGTCGCGGGGTCGCTGCCGTTCAACACTGCGCCAGCGGCAAGTGCGCCCGCCGCCGGACGCACGAGCGTTCCAACCGTGTCGAGCGCGTGATCAACGACGGGGATTTTGTCGCCGGCGATTTCCAAAACCGTGGCGATGCCGAGCGTGCTCAGCGCGATGGGCGAACCGAGCCACGCGAAGTGGCCCGTCGCATGAAGGCCAAAGGCGCCGAAATGAAACGCCAGCGCGAGAGCGAAAAGCGGCAAAAACGCGCGTAGCCCGCTCGAAGCGGACAGCCCGATGCCCAGCAAAAGCGCGGGCAAAAACGTCCAATTGTGCGCCAGTGGCGCCAGTTGGGTCATCCAATCGGCAGTTGTGGGTTGCATTTGAAGGCCGAACGTCTTCTTTTTGTGCGGCAAACAATAGACGCTTGAGTTGCGTTTTGGCCCAAAGAATTCGCGGTCGTGGATAGCATTTCGCGCTTTATAGCGTTCCTCAGCGGCGAGCGCTTTCAGGAGATGCCTCAAGCGGGGCTTGCGCCCTCTTCCAATCATTGGATCCTTCCGATTGGTTGCGGCGCAAGCCCCGGTTGTGTTGTGGATGCATCCTCACCGGGATGTGCCCCGGTGAATTCGGATTTGGATGGTTTTGTGTGGAGCAATGTCGTTTCTTCGCTCGTGCGAAACGCCCCGTTCATCTCGACTTCATCCGTTGTTAGCGTGCGCGCGCTAAACCGGAAAGCAGAGGAGAAGGAAGCAGCGATGACGGCGCCCGAACTGTCCGACGATTTGAAGGAGAAGCCCGACCACGATTCCGATGAAGAAATCGTGGCGTTTTTGCGCCGCTTTTTGCCCGATTTTTATTTCGTGAACGCGCCGCTCTCGCGCATGAGGCGCCACCGCGAGATTTTGCGAGCGCTTCCGCGCGCCCAGTCGGGCGTGATCATCGAGTTCCACCGGGCGCCGGGCGCCTCTTTTTCCGAACTGGTGGTGTGCGCGCGATCAATCGCGGCCCGGTTTGCTGGCGGGCATCGCGGCGGCTCTGGCGGCGGCGGGCGTGAGCGTTCACACGGCGTGGATTCATTCGCTCGACGATCCATCAGGAAACGGCGACCGTTTGGCGCTCGACACCTTCATTCTGGGCGAAAGCGCGTGGAATCGTTCGCGCGCTCTGGGCACCAAAACGCAAAAAACGCTCGCTCAACTGCTCTCGCGCGTTTTGAGCGGCCAGCAAAGCGCCGACGAACTGCTGCTCAGCGCCAATCGCGCGCGCCAAAAAGCCGCCCGCGCCCCGCTTCGGGTGTCCGATGTCTCGGCGACGCGCGTGGAAGGATTTTCCCTTTTCAAACTGCGCGCCTTCGATTCAAACGGCGTGTTCTATCGCATCACGCGCTCGCTCGCGCGGCAGGGCGTTCACATTGAACACGCGCAAATCAACACCTTCGAGCGAGAAGCCGATGACGTGTTTTTCGTGCTGGGCGCGCAGGGCGCGCCTTTTGGAAACGACGAGGCCGCTCAGATATTGGACGAGCTACGCGACGAACTGAGCCGGAGCGAGTGAAGCGGCGTTTCAGAAGGGGAGGGGCTAAACCCCGCGCCCTCCCCTTCTGAAACGCCGCTTCTACACTTTGGCTTCATGCTTTTAGAAGAAGTGGCCAACCCGCGCATCGTGGCGATTTGCGGCTCGCTGGGCCAAGATTCATCCACGCGGCGCGCCTGTGAACTGGTTTTAGCCGTTGCGCAAAAAGAAGGCGCACAAACGCAACTCGTGGATTTGCGCGAGTGGAATTTGCCCTTCGCCGCGAGCGGATTCGACGCGAACGAGTGGCCCGACGCCGCGCGTTTGAACGACTTGGTTCGGCAAAGCGAAGGGTTAATCTGGGCGACGCCCGAATATCACGGCTCGTATTCGGGCGTGCTCAAAAACGCGCTTGACCTTGGCTCGTTCGACGAATACAAAGGCAAAGCGGTCGCGCTATTGGGCGTTGCGGGCGGCGCGATTGGCGCGACGCAGGCGCTGGGACACTTGCGCGGCATCGCGCGCACGCTGCATTGCTTGTGCATCAACGAACAGGTTTCGATTGCGCGCGCTTATTCGGCGTTCGATGGCGAAGGTAATTTGAAAGACCCCAAACTTTTGGCGGGACTGGAACACATGGCGCGCGAACTGGTGCGCTGGTCGAAAATCGCGCGCGCGTTGACCCAAAAAGCCGGCGCGTAACCGACGCGAAACAGGCGCTTTGCTAAAATTGGGAAGTTCTTGCTTTTGTTGCGCGCCCTTGGGGCGTTGTTTCAAAGCCCCATTTCCATGAATTCCAATTTTGTTTCCCGCCGCGCGCTTTTGCGCGGCGCGGCTTTTTCCTCGTTTTCCCTCGCTCTGGCTCTGGCCGGTTGCAAACCGGCGGGCGACGCAACTCAGGCCAGCTCCGGCACGAATACTTCCGCCCAAACTTCAACGGCTTCGACGAGCGGGGCGCCAAGCGGCGACACCATCACCATCGGTCATTTCGGTTCGCTGACGGGCACAACGGCGACGTTTGGCAAGTCCACGGACAACGGCATTCGCATGGCCTTTGACGAAATCAACGCCAAAAACCCGCCGCTCGGCAAAAAGATCGAGGTCGTCACCGAAGACGATGGTTCGCGCACCGAACAGGTGCCAGGCGTGGTGCAAAAGCTCATCAACCAGAACAACGTGCTGTGCTTGATGGGCGAGGTCGCCTCGTCGCGCTCCATCGCCGCCGCGCCCATCGCGCAGGGCGCCAAAGTGCCGATGGTCACGGCGTCTTCGACCAACCCCAAAGTCACCACACTCGGCGACTACATCTTTCGCACTTGCTTCATTGACTCATTCCAAGGCAAGGTGATGTCTGAGTTCGCCCGCAACACGCTCAAAGTGAAAAAAGTGGCGATTTTAACAGATGTCGCCAACGATTACTCGAAAGGTTTGACCAAGGTCTTCACCGACCAGTGGACGAAAGGGGGTGGTCAGATCGTGGCTCAGGCATCTTACTCTGAAGGCGATAAGGATTTCCAATCGCAACTCACGAAAATCAAAGGCACCAATCCCGACGCGATCTTCGTTCCCGGCTACTACTCGGAAGTCGGCAACATCGCGGTGCAGGCGCGTCGTCTGGGCATTACCCAACCTCTTCTGGGTTGCGATGGTTGGGACTCGCCCAAGTTGTATCAAATCGGCGGCACAGCGCTCGAAGGCTGCTACTTTTCCAATCACTACACGTCGCAGTCCAAGGCTCCTAATGTCGTCAAGTTGGTGGCGGACTACAAAGCCCGGTATGGCGAAACGCCCGATGCTATCGGCGCCGTCGCTTATGATGCCGCCTACATCGTGGCCGACGCCATCAAGCGCGCAGGTTCACCCGACCGCACGAAATTGCGTGATGCTTTGGCAACCACGAAAAACTACGTCGGTGTGACCGGCACGATTTCCATCGACAAAAACCGCAACGCCGTCAAACCCGCCGTTGTAGTGAAAATTCAGGACGGACACGAAAACTACGTCACGACCATCAATCCTTAATTTTAGCCACAGATGAACACAGAGAACACGGATGAGACACAGAGGAGAAGAGATTTTGATGGATGAATTCGAGGATGTGAATTAACTGACTCAGCGTGTTATCGGTTGTGCGATGCGGGTATCGAACACGCTGGGTGTTGGTTTTCTGGAAAAGGTGTATGAGAATGCTTTGATTATTGAACTGCGTCTTCAAGCCATTGAATGCGGGTAGTGGTCTAATTCGAGGTGATGTTGATTGGAAGGGTGCGTCAGCCCCGCTGCTACTTTGCTCCAGCGGGGCTAACGCACCCTTCCAATCCATAACCGATGCCGGTGCCCTTGTCACCTCGCGTTAGACCACCACCTGAATGCGAGCAGCAACATCCTTTGCAAGTCACTTACGAAGGCGTAGTTGTTGGCGAATTCATCTGTGACATCGTAGTTGAAAATCGTCTGATCCTCGAACTCAAAGCGTGTCGTGCTATCGAAGATGCTCATCAAGCCCAATTGCTCAACTACTTGCGAGCCACAGAAACTCGCGTCGGTCTTCTACTCAACTTCGGCACCCCCAGATTAGGAATCAAACGCATGGTTTTCTAAAACCAAATCTCGTCATCTCTCATTCATCCATCTCATCAAATCTATCCGTGTCCTCTGTGTTCATCTGTGGCTAATTTTTCATGGAATTCTTTCAACAAATCGCCAACGCCCTCACTCAAGGCTCTATCTACGCGCTCATTGCTCTGGGCTACACAATGGTTTATGGCGTGTTACGACTCATCAACTTCGCACACGGCGATGTGTATATGTTAGGCGCGTTCTTTGGACTCTTCATCTCACGATGGACGGGCGCTCTCGCGCTTTCGCAAAGCAACAAATCCGTTCCAATCTGGGCAACGGCTTTAGTGTTCGCGGGCGCGATGCTCGGCTCGGCTTTGGTCGGAATGCTCATCGAACGCCTCGCTTATCGCCCGCTTCGCGCGGCGCCAAGACTCACAGCGCTCATCACGGCGATTGGCGTGTCACTTCTGCTCGAATACGGCGGGCAAATGGCGTTTTCGCCCGACCCGCAACCGTATGCCGCGCTGCTTCCGAATCGCAACCTCGTGGAAACGCCGTCGTTTTCGCTGTCGATTGTGCAGTTGTTCATCGTCGCGGCGGCGTTTGCGTTGATGATGGCGCTCAACTTCCTGATTCAAAAAACCAAAGTCGGACGCGCGATGCGCGCCGTGTCGCTCGACCGCGCGGCGGCTCAACTCATGGGCATTCCCACCGACCGCATCATCACTTTTACGTTCGCTCTTGGCTCGGCTCTGGCGGCGGCGGCGGGCGTGCTCAACTCGATTTATCAACCGTCCATTGACCCGCTGATGGGCGTTCAAGTTGGGCTTCGCGCGTTCGTCGCGGCGGTATTAGGAGGAATTGGCAACATTTACGGCGCGGTTCTGGGCGGAATGCTGATGGCGTTCGCGGAAACAGCGACGGTTGCGCTCAACCTGTCGCAATACCGCGATGCCGTCGCTTTTGCGATTTTGATTTTGGTGCTCATCGTGCGACCCGCTGGCATTTTGGGCCGCAACGTCGCCGAGAAAGTCTGATGAAATCCGCCTCTCCCTTCGGGCCGCTGCTGCAATTCGCCGGATTTGCGCTTGTGACGGCGCTTCTCTATGCGGTTCAGCGAGCGCTCTTCGCCGATGTCAAGCCGGTCGTCAATCCCTACATCCAAAGCATCGTCATCAGCGCGGGCATCGCGGTGATTCTGGCGGTTTCGCTCAACCTCATCAACGGCATCACCGGCCAGTTTTCGCTCGGTCACGCCGGGTTCATGGCCGTGGGCGCTTACACATCGGCTTATTTCACCAAAGAGATCGGCGGGCAACTGCTCGACCCGCTGAACTTCGCGGTTGGCATCCTGCTAGGCGCGCTCGCGGCGGGACTGGCGGGTTTGATCGTGGGTTTGCCGTCGCTGCGATTGCACGGCGATTATCTGGCGATTGTCACACTTGGGTTCAACCAGATCATCATCTCCTTGATTCGCAACATCGAAGCCGTGGGCGGCGCGGCGGGCTATTCGGGCATCGACAAATTCACGAGTTTCGCGTGGGTTTTCGCCCTCGCTCTGGCGTGCATCTGGAGCGTGCGCAACCTTGCGGTTTCGGCTCTGGGCCGCTCGATGCGCGCCGTGCGCGACGACGAAATCGCCGCCGAAGCGGCTGGCATCAACACCACACGCGTCAAAGTCATCGCTTTCGTGTATTCGGCGATGTGGGCCGGAGTCGCAGGCGCGCTCCAAGCGCACTTTATTCAAACAGCCAATCCCGGCGACTTCACCTTTATCCGTTCGGTTGAAGTGGTGGTGATGGTGGTTTTGGGCGGGTTGGGTTCGATCACAGGTTCGGCGCTTTCGGCTGTTGGCCTAACGGTTTTGCAAGAACAACTGCGCGAAGTGCCGATTGCGTTTTACACGCTCGTTGCTCTGGTTTTTGTGGCGTTCTATTGGAATCTGGCGCGCCTGCGAGCGAAAAAACGCGCCGACGCCGGTTCTTTGGCGCGCGCCGTCGCCGTGCCTCTGGCTTTGCTCGCTTTGATGTTCGCGGTTTATCTGTATCCGCTTTCGCGCGCGTTTTTGGAAAGCAACAAAGGCGCGCTCCGCTACGTGATTTACTCGCTGATTCTGATCGTCGTGATGCTGCTCCGCCCGCAAGGTTTGCTGGGGCGCAGCGAATGGAGCTTCGCGTCGCTCAAGCGCTCGAAGAGGATCGCGCCCGAACCCGAAGGCGGATTGGCGTGAAGTGGAAAAGCATAGCGAGTTGAGCGCGAACTTTGGTTCAGGCGAATGAATTCGCAGCCAGCAAAGGCGTCAGCCTTCGCTGACGCGAAGACTGACAGTGGTTCCCGCGTCAGCGAAGGTTGACGCCTTTGCTGGCTGCGAATTTATTCGCCTTTTTCAAGTTCAAAGCGAATCTGTTTCCGCCAATTCTTTCCCTACTTCGCCTGCTCAACGCAACGCTCGCCGCTTCGATTCTTCTAAAACGGGCATGAAGCGCGTTTTCCTTTTGCCGTTCCTCGTTGCGGCCTCGATTCCAGCCTTAGCCCAACCCCAACCCGCGCCCGCGTCGTGGCAGTTTTTGGATGATGAAGTCGAAGATCCGGGCTTCGACGTTTCCGCGCGATTGCGCGCTCTGCCGGGCGAACTCGCGCTTGACCAAACCTCGTCGGGCGACGGCTACGCGCTGCGTTTGACAAGCGGAAAAATCACGCTCATGGAAACGGTCAAAGGCAAAACGGCGACTTTGGCGAGCACGCCGATGGTGCCCGTCACGTTTCCGGCGACTCTGGTGGCCCAGCGGCGCGGGCCACGGTGGCGGTTCATTTTGGGCGGGCGCACGGTTTTGGAAGCCGAAGATGCGACTTTTTCCAAGGGGAAAATCGGCTCGCGCGGTCAGGTCGATCAAGTGCGCTTGCAGCCGGTCGAGGCGATTGAATTCGACGACGATTTCATGCGCGTGGCGTCCGATGTGGCGATGAAGGAAGCGCTGCAAAACCCGCGCAACGGCGTCAAAATCCGCGACGCGGCGATTTCGGAAACCATCTGGACGGGGCTTTCCGGTTCGTGGAAAACCACGGGCTTGACCGAAAACGCCGAAGCGCAGGTCGCGCAAAGCGCCAATCCCTTCGCTTTTCGTCCGATGGCGAAGGGCGAGAACCTCAGCCTCGCGGGTCGCCCGTTTTGGAGCGATTACTCCGCGAGCGTTTCGGTTCAGCCGCAGGGCGCGCGCGAAATCGCCCTGCTGTGCGACGTGCAAGACGCACGCAACTACCTCGGTTTGTTTTGGAGCCAAGACAAAGCGCCCGAACTGCGCGCCGTTGTCGATGGCAAAGCGCAAGTGCTGGCGCGCGCGGCGAACGCGCGCGGTTTCGAGCAAAACGAGTGGACGCGCCTGCGACTCGTCGCCGCGAGCGGAACACTGCGCGCCTTCATAGATGACACCGAAGTCGCGCGGGCCAATACCGGACTTTTCGCGCGCGGGCAGATCGGGCTGTTCGCGCGTTTGGACACCCTTGGCGACGATCAAAAAGGCGTGGGCGCGGTGTTCGATGATGTGTCGGTTCGCTCGGTTGATGACTTTTTCGATCCCTTTCACGCGCCGGTCGCGGGCCGTTGGACGACGGTGGCGGGCGGTTGGAATTTTGGCAACGGAACAGCGAAACCGGTCGGAACTTCTGGCGCCTTCGCCGTGATGGGCGAGGGCGATTGGAAAAACTACCTGACGCGCGCGAATTTGTTGGTGCCGCAAAACGGTTCAGCGGGTCTGGTGTTAGATCACAAAGCCGGCGAAGGCGCTTATCTCCTGCGCGTGGGCGGCTCGAAAGCGAGCGCGTCGCGCGGGCAAGTCCAAATCGTGCAAGTCAAAAACGGCAAGACCACGGTTTTGACTTCGACTTCGACGGGCACGCGCTACGATGGCTCAAACCGCAACTGGAGTTTTGGAAACGAGCGCGGCTACCTGAGCGCAAGGTGCGATGGCGAACTCGTTCTCGATGCCTTCAACACGGAGCGGCCAAGTGGCCGCGCCGGTTTGTGGGCGCAAAACGGGGCACTCGCCCGCGATTTTTCGGTCGAATGGCCCCAAGTGCGCCCGACGTGGGCCAAAGTTCCGGCGCTTTATGAAGTCGAACAGCAAGCCGAAACGATGGGCGGCTGGAGCACGCCCAAAGGTTTCTGGGTTGCCGACGTTCAAAACGGCGCGACGACATTGGAACATAAGGGAAAGTTTTGGGGCGACGAAACTGTGCGTTTCGCCCTGCCCGATTTGAGCGGCGGCAAAACTGCGAAAATCTCGCTTGGCAAAATCGAAGTGTCGCTCGACGCGAGCGGCGCCAAGGTGCAAAAGGGCGACAAAGCCGCGAGCGGCAAGAGCGATTGGAAAGCGGGCGCGCCTGTTGAAATCGCGCAACGCGGCGGGTTTGTCATCGTGAGGTCGGGCGAAACGGTGGTTGTGGCGGCGCGGGTTTAGTTGCGTTTTCCTCACTACGTTCGGCCCTCACCCGGCCTTCGGCCACCCTCTCCCACTTCGTGGGAGAAGGCCGGTTGGCAACAAGTTGGTCGGAAGGCGCAACGAAATGTTGCGTCGGCCTCGCACGCTTCAGTTGCGCTATAGAAAGTCGCGCTTCTGGTTACAATTTCGGCGGTGGGCCTTCTCCCACGAAGTGGGAGAGGGTGGCCGAAGGCCGGGTGAGGGCCGAACGTAGTGAGGAAAACACAGCGCTTCAACTAAACACGCACGCAACGCAGCGCGATGTTGTAGCTCCACGAGCGAAAATCGAGATCGAAATCCAGCCCGCGCAAGCGGCGAAGCAGCCGGTAATCCTTCCAATACGAGCGCGTCGAGCCGAACGAGTCGAGCACGTTTTCAACTCCATAAAGCAGCGGATACAACAAAAATCCGCCGAAAGCGACTTCTTCGACGCGCCAACTGTCGCCGAGCAAATCGCGCAGTTCCGTTTCCGAATAATGCCGGTGCCAGTCGAACTGAAAGTTCTCGTAAAAGCGCCCGCCGCGTGGTTTGGGAATGCGCATTTTCGAAACGCGCTGGAACAACAGGTTGAGCGCGTTGTCGGGGTCGAGGCCAGCGAACAAGCCGCGATGCGGAGTCGAAAGCAAAAGCGTTCCGCCGGGACGGCAAACGCGGGCGATTTCTCGCAAAGTTTGGCGGTCGTCGCGCGTGTGTTCGAGCACTTCGGTGAGCATCACGGCGCCAAAACTGGCGTCGGCAAACGGCAACTCTTCGCCGTTGGACAACACGAACTCGCAAGAAGGAAATTCGTTTTTGGCCCACGCCAAGTTTTTCTGGTTGTGGTCAACGCCGACAGCGCGGCCGCATTTGCGGGCGAGATGTTGCGTGTAAATGCCGTTGCCGCACCCGACATCGAGCACGGGCGCGGCCTCATCGGGGAGCCAGTCGAAAAGCAGTTTGTAGCGGTCGAACAGGTGTTCGCGGAAGGAAACGGGTGTGGACACAGAATCACGCAGTTAAACGCCTTCTTCCACAAGGGTGGAAGAAGGCGTTTTGAGGTTTGGAGGGTTCAGTTGAAGGTGCAGGAAGCCGTTGAATCCGAATCGTAAAAGCGCGGTTGGCCTGTGGTGGCTTGTTTAACCGCTTGAGAAGCGGCGCCCGTAGTGGCATCGGTGCTGTCACCAGCGGCAAATCGGCCAAAAGGGTAGAACTTGACGTGCCCGTCGCAAAACAAAATGTTGCCGCCGCCATTGTGGATTTGCGTTAGCTGATCGGTGCTTTTATCAAAGTCTTTGTCCTTCGGTCTGGGCGCCCAAAAATAACCGTCGCTCGGATACGCCTCGTCCACCAGAAGCACAACTTCGGAATCCGACTGCACAGAAAAGTTGGACTGGCCCGACAACGTGCAGTTCATCGAATAAGACAAACCCGTTTTTTGGCCATCGCGCGAGGAAGGGCAGACGTAGATTTGCACGCTTTTGGTGTAAGGGTAAATCGCGCCTTTTTCGACGAGCGCTCTGGCATCATCACGCGCTTTGAAAGGCGCGACGAGATCGGCTAAAGCGCCCCCGTCTCCATTGTCGCCGGTGCCGTTGGTGCCCCCGACCCAGTGCCCGCCGTTGCCCCATGCCTGCCAGTTGCCCGCTTTGGGATAGCGCTCGTCGTAGTCCTGCGTGTATTGCAAAAAGCCCAAACCCAGTTGCTTCATGTTGGACGAACACGAAGCGCGGCGCGCCATTTCGCGCGCCCGCGAAAAAGTGGGCATCAGCATCGCCGCCAAGATGGCGATGATGGCGATGACCGTGAGGAGTTCTATCAAAGTAAAAGCGCCTGAGCGTGAAGAAGACATAAAGAAACCCGCGAACCGAAGTTCGCGGGGTAAGACAGAAGTGGAAGGAAGAAGTTGCTTACTCAAGAAGTTCGCTGAGTCGCGTTGCAAAAATCGGGTCTTTCGCTCGCAGGTTTCGTAGGATCTGGATAAACCCGGGAGTTCGATCCCCATGTGCCAAAAGCTCGATCATGGAAGCGCGGCGAACCATCAATGCGCCACTTATTGGCTTTTCCTGCTGAGGTAGCGTCCAGCGGGAACGTGTCAAAAGTATAAAACTTGACATGCCCATCGACGAACAGCAAATTGCCGCCACCATTATGAGCCTTCGTTAAAGCGTCTGTGGAATTTGAGTCAGCCGTGCCAAATTTCGATCCGGCAGGCACATCATCTACAGCGAAAAAGTAGCCGTCGTTGGCTTTATCCTCGTCAACCAACAACACGATGTCGCTTGGAGTGCGAACACGGACTTGATTGATGGCTGTCACAGCGCAGTTCATCGAATAGGACAAACCTTTGTCACTTCCATTGGCAACGGATGGGCAGAAATAGATGGATTCCGCTTTGGTGTAGGGAAAAAGAGCGCCTGCGGCGACATTCGCTTTGCGCCCGTCGATATATTTCCCCGCGTCATCTGTTAAGCCTTCCTTGTCAACACCAGCCACCCAGTTGCCTCCATTGCCAACGCCTCCACCTGTAGGCCCCCAACTATTCACTCCAGCGAGTGATTGATATGGCCCAGAACCAGGGTAGCGGCCACCGTAATCCGTTGTGTATTGCGCGAAAGCTAACCCCAACTGGTGCAGGTTGCTGTTACACGCCACTTTGCGTCCGCCTTCACGCACTTTGGCGAACACGGGAAACAAAATCCCCGCGAGCAGGGCGATTATGGCGATCACGATGAGAAGTTCCACCAAAGTGAAGGCTTTGCGGGACGCGCGACGCGGCGCGGGCATTGATTGTTTCATTGGGTCTGGCAAAAACAAGAGACTTGAACTTTAATTTTACCACTTCGCTCCCTTTTTCTCAGGATTGAAAAGGCGCAGAGTTAAAATCAAAGGCAAGAAACGAGAAGTCGCTGTCTTTTCATGAACGATCAAATCACCCGTTACGTTTTCGCCGCGCTGTGCGGCGTTTTCTTTTTGGCCATCGGCGGCGCGGCAATGTGGGAGTGGAACCGCTTCGCGCGCCGCGAATCGGCGCTGTCCGCGCGTCACCTGCGCTGGCGAATGCTGTCCACCGCCGTGTGGCTTCTGGTGCTGGGCAGTTTTGCTTATGCCAGCCTTGTTTTGTGGCCGCACTCGGCGCCGGGTTCGTTGCCCTACAAAGAAGAAGCGCGTCGCTTTGGCATCGTGACGCTGGGTGCGCTGTCGCTGATGCTCATCGCGCTCGCGCTGATGGCCTTCGACATTTTCTGGACAGTTCAAATCGGGCGGCGCACCGCCATCAAACGCGCGCAGAAGTCGAAGGACACTTTGCAAGTCGAACTCGAACGCGCGCAAAAACGCGCTGCGAATCGCAACGGAGGCTCTCATGGCGGCAATTCCTGACGACCAGCACTGGATGCGCGAAGCCTTGAAATGGAGTTTCAAGGGCAAAGGCTGGACTTCGCCGCGCCCAAGTGTCGGCTGCGTTCTGGTGCGCGACGGGCAAATCATCGGCGGCGGCCACACGCAAAAAGGCAACGGACAACCGCACGCCGAAGTGATGGCCCTGCGCGAAGCCGCGCGCACCGGCGGCGCACGCGGCGCGACGGCTTACGTCACGCTCGAACCGTGTTCACACTGGGCTACAACGCCGCCTTGCTCCGATGCGCTCGTGCGAGAAGGCATCGTGCGCGTTGTGGCGGGCGTGACCGACCCGAATCCGGCGGTGGCAGGCAACGGTTTTCAAAAGCTGCGCGACGCCGGAGTCGAAGTCGTCGAAGGCGTTTTGGCGAGCGATTGCGCGCGCGCGATGGACGAATTTTTGTTTTCGATTGTGCGCCGCACCCCGTTCGTGTGTCTCAAAAGCGCGACTTCTCTGGATGGCAAAATCGCCTTGGCGAGCGGCGAATCGAAGTGGATCACCGGCGAGGAGGCGCGACAATACGGCCATCGTTTACGCCACTTCGCTGATGCCATTGTGGTCGGCATCGAAACCGTTTTGAGCGACGACCCGCAATTGTCGGTTCGACTCCCAGAAGGCACGACGCAACCGATTCGCATTGTGCTCGATTCTCAGGCGCGCCTACCCCTCGACGCGAACATCTGGCGAGACGCGCCCGCGCTTCTTGTCGCGGTTTCGCGCGAAGCGCCGCGCGAGCGAGTCGGGACTTTGCGCGCTCAGGGCGCAACGGTTTTGGAATGCGAGCGCGACGCGGCGGGCATCAAGTGGCAACCGCTTTTAGAAGAGCTTTACCGGCGCGACATCGTTTCAATTCTCATCGAAGGCGGCGCGCGCGTCGCGGGAAGCGCGCTCCGCGCAGGGGTTGTCGATAAAGTCGCGTGGTTCGTCGCGCCGATGCTCATTGGGCAAGGCAAAAGTGCGCTCGCTGGTTTTTCGATTGAGTATTTAGGTGAGGCGCCGCGTTTGAAGTTGGCGCAAACGAAATCGCTCGGCGCGGATGTGTTGGTCGAAGGGTATTTGAAAGACGTGCCGGGGATGTAAAGGCGCGAGTTGTTCCCCTCACTGTGTTCGGCCCTCACCCGGCCTTCGGCCACCCTCTCCCACTTCGTGGGAGAAGGCCCGCCGCTAATACTTGGTCGAGAGGCCAAGGGCACCAAGCGCCAAGGGCACCAAGCGCCAAGGGCACGAAGCGCCAAGGGCACCAAGCGCCAAGGGCACCAAGCGCCAAAATGGCGTTTCTCAAGGTCGCGCCTCTCGACCAAGTATTAGCGGCGGGCCTTCTCCCACGAAGTGGGAGAGGGTGGCCGAAGGCCGGGTGAGGGCCGAACGAAGTGAGGAGAACGCAACTAAACCCACGCCACCCAAAACGAGTTCCAAAGAGCCACAGCAACACCAACCCCCGCTTATGCCATATTTCGTCACACTTCCAGTTACAGATGTTCACCGGTTTAATTGAACGATTGGGCCGCGTCGCCGCGGTTGAAGAACTCGAAGGCGCGCGGCGTTTCACTTTCGAAGTCGATGACGACGAATTTTTGGAAAACCCGTCTCAGGGCGAAAGCATTTCCGGCAATGGCGTTTGCCTCACGGCGCTCGACCTCACGCCGCGCACTTATTCCGTCGTCGCCGTCGAAGAAACGCTGCGGCGCACGACGCTCGGCGATTTGAAAGTCGGCGATGAAGTCAATCTCGAACGCGCGCTCAAGGTTTCGGCGCGCCTCGGCGGGCACATCGTTCAAGGTCATGTGGACGGCGTGGCCGATGTCGTGGGCGTGCGCGATGAAGGCAAAAGCTTGTGGATCACATTTCAGCCGCCGTTTGTGCTTCTGAAATATATCGTCGAAAAAGGCTCGATTTGTCTCGATGGCATTTCGCTCACGGTGGCGAACACGGCCTACGACAAGTTTTCGGTCGCGCTCATTCCGCACACGCGCGAAGTGACTGGCGCGAAATCGTGGATGCCCGGCGCGCGCGTCAACGTCGAAGTGGATATCCTCGCCAAATACATCGAACGCCTTTCGTCGTGGACGCGCGCCGAACCCAGCGAGTAGATCGTTGGCTTTTCCAGTTCCCTTACGCAGAGAATAGCGGAGAACATCAGAAAATAGCAGAGAAGAAACAACAAAACAAACAGGCACTACTTGAAAGAATCCTCTGTTACTCTCTGCTGTTCTCCGCTATTCTCTGCGCCTTTGTAGCCAGTAAAAATTATGTCGACTCAAGAAGGCGCTGCCTTTAGTTCCATCGAAGACGCGATCACCGACTTCAAAGCCGGAAAAATGCTGCTCGTCACCGACGACGAAAACCGCGAAAACGAAGGCGACCTCATCGTCGCGGCGCAGTTTTGCGACAACCGGGCGATCAATTTCATGCTACGCCGCACGTCAGGCATCATCTGCGTTCCGCTCGAAGGCCGGCGCTGCGACGAACTGCAATTGCCGCCGATGACCGAAAGAAGCACTGACCGACGAGGCACGGCTTACACGGTGTCTGTTGATGCGCGCGAAGGCAACACGACCGGCATTTCGGCGACCGAACGCGCACGAACGGTTCAGGTTTTGGCTGACCCGAAGTCGCGCCCGCAGGATTTGTTGCGACCGGGCCACATGTTCCCGCTACGCGCGCGCGAAGGCGGCGTTCTGGCGCGCGCCGGGCACACCGAAGCCGCTGTGGATCTGGCCAGAATGTCCGGCCTTTTTCCCGCTGGTGTGATTTGCGAAGTCGTGGACGACGAAGGAGAACCGGCGCGTTTGCCTTTTCTCATTGAGTTCGCGCGTGAACATGACATCAAGCTCATCACCGTCGCGGAACTGATTCGCTATCGCCGGCAAACCGAAAAGTTGGTTTCGTTCGTCGCCGAGGCGAGACTTCCAACGGGCTTCGGCGAATTTCGCGCCTTAGCGTATGAAGCTAAGCACGACAAAACGCCGTATGTGGCGCTCGTCAAAGGTCAGGTCAAGGCCGATGAACCGACCTTGGTGCGCGTTCATTCCGGTTGTTTGACGGGCGATGCCTTGGGTTCACTTCGCTGCGATTGCGGCGAGCAATTGCACGCGGCGCTCCGGCAAATTCAAGAAGCGCAGAGCGGCGTGTTGCTTTACATCGAGCATCACGAGGGAAGGGGCATCGGCATCTTGAATAAAATCCGCGCCTACGCCCTCCAAGACGAAGGCGCCGACACCGAACAGGCCAATCACGCTCTTGGGTTTGCGTCGGACGCGCGTGATTATGGCATCGGCGCGCAGGTTCTCTACGACTTGGGCGTTCGCAAAATGCGTTTGCTCACCAACAATCCGAGCAAGCGCGTTGGACTGGACGGTTACGGTTTGGAAATCGTCGAACGCGTGCCGATTCGTCCGACGGTGAACTCGGAAAACCGCTTTTACTTGCAAACCAAACAGGACAAAATGGGGCACATCGACATCGTGCCGATTGAGAAATTGGACGAACAAGCGGTGGATGAAAGCGACGGAGGAACGTCCGCCTCGCTAAACCAAACATCATGAAAGAACTTGAAGGGCGCCTCGTCGCGCCAGAAACTTTGAAAATCGGCATCGCCGTTTCGCGCTTCAACGAACTGGTCACGCAGCGATTGCTCGAAGGCGCGCTGTGGGCGTGGAAACGGCATGGCGGGCAGGAATCACAGATCGAAATCGCGCGCGTTCCCGGCGCCTTCGAGCTTCCCCTCGCCGCTCAGGCGATGGCACAATCGGGCCGGTTCGCCGCCATTGTTTGTCTGGGTTGCGTCATTCGCGGCGCGACGACGCACTACGACTACGTGTGTTCGGCTGCGACTTCGGGCATTCAAAACGTCGGTTTGCAAAGCGGTTTGCCGGTAGTTTTCGGCGTTTTAACTACCGACACTCTCGAACAGGCGTTCGAGCGCGCCGGCTCCAAAGCCGGAAACAAAGGCGCCGAAGCGCTCGAAGTCGCCCTCGAAATGAGCGATTTGCTGCGCCAGATCAAGGCGTAATCAAAAGTGCAACTTCTCGATTTTTCGGCTGGGTCGCCCGAAGAAAATCTCGCGCTCGACGAGGCTTTGCTTGAAGCCGCAGAAAATGGAACAGGACAAACGACGCTGCGCTTTTGGGAATCGAGCACATATTTCGTGGCGCTGGGCTACACCAACCGCGCCCACACGGAAACGGATTTAGAGGAATGCAAGCGGCGCCAAATCCCGATTCTTCGCCGCGCGACAGGCGGCGGAACGGTGCTTCAAGGGCCGGGTTGCTTCAACTACGCGCTCGTTGGCACCATTGAAAAAGGCGATTCGCTCAACGTCGGCGCGACCAACGAGTTCGTGATGCAAAGCGTGCGAGGCGCACTGAACCCGCTTCTCAATGGCGAAGTTGAACTTCAGGGCCACACCGATTTGACGTGGCGCGGGCGCAAGTTTTCAGGCAACGCGCAAAAACGAAAAGCGCGCCACTTCCTGTTTCACGGCACGATTTTATTGGGCTTCGATTTGGAATTGGTGCAAACCACCTTGCGCTCGCCCTCGAAAGAACCAGCGTATCGCGCCAAGAGAGCGCACTCCGAGTTCATCGGCAACGTGCCGCTCGAACGCTCAGCCGTCAAAGCGGTGCTGGCTGAAGCGTTCGGCGCGACAAGCGTTGCGAGGGCGCGACCCGATGAATTGGTGCGCCAACTCATCGAAGAGAAATATGCGCGGAACGAGTGGAATCGGAAGTTTTGAAAAATGTGAACACGCCCTGAAGGGCGTGGCAGGAAGCCTTTGGCTGGTTGTGCTCCGCACGAGTTCCGCTTGCAGCTTCATCGCGCTCATGCGATGTTGTCAGAGTCCCTCTTCGTGCGGAGCACGACCAGCCAAAGGCTTCCTGCCACGTCCTTTTGATGCTTGACAGTCAAATCCGACAGTAGGGATATGGCAAGCCATGTCCCTACCAACACACATCACTGTCGGATCAGATTGTCAAACAGCAACAGGGCGTGTTCTGGCAGGCATCTCAACTCCGTTCAACACCTTACTCAACCGTTCGATTCCCGATTTAGCCGCCCGGTTTCGCGCGGGCACTTTGGCGCGCGACGAGTGGACGCACGAAGCGCACTTAGCCGTTGTGCTCGTCGCCTGCCGTGAAGAACCAACGGAAGACGCCGTTTTGAAACGAATGCGAGCCGACATCAAACGCTACAACGACCGAAACGGCATCGAAAACGGGCCGCGAAGCGGTTATCACGAAACGCTGACCTGCTTCTGGGTGCGCGCCGTCGCGTCTTTCGCGCAACAGCACAGCGGGCCGCTCGCAGAGGTTTTCCCGCTTTTGCTGGAAGTGGGCGGCAATGCGCGAACGCCGCTGCGTTTTGGTCGAAGGGCGCGCTCATGGATGCGCAGGCGCGAGCCGACGTGGGTCGAGCCGGACTTGAGGCCGCTGCCATTTGACGCCACAAACGCGAACCCCGGCGCCCTTTGAATCATCAGAAAGAGGGAAATCCCTCAGCGCTCGTCCATTCTGCCCGTCCAACGTCGTCATGTTCGCCACTTCCGCGCCTCCTACGCCCGCTTTGCCCGAAGGCACTTTGCTCGGCGAAGGCAGGTTTCGTCTCGAAGAAGAACTGGGACGCGGCGGCTATGGCATCACCTATCGCGCGCGGCGCGTTGAAAACGAGGAAATGGTGGCCGTGAAAGAATGCGTTCTTCCCGGTTGCGCGCGCGAGGAAAGCGGCCTTCGAGCGACCGGTGAAGAAGGTGAAAAAGCTCTTCGCGTGTGGAGCGAACGCGTTCTGGCTCAAGCGCAGCAATTGGAAGGGGTCAGCCATCCGCACCTCGCGCGGGTGTTTGAAGCGTGGCGCGAAAACAACACCGTTTATCTCGCACTCGAACTGCTCGACGGCCCGACTCTTCGCCAGCACGTCGAACAGTCCGGCCCGCTTCCGTTCGAGCAAGCCTTGGAACTCGCCGGAGAACTCGCGCAGGCGCTCGAATCGCTGCACAAAAGCGGCTTGCTGCATCTCGATGTCAAGCCGGAAAACGCGGTTTTGACTTCTCGCGGCGCCGTCCTCATGGACTTCGATTTAGTCCAACCCCAAGGCGATGCCGATTTAGCGACGCGCCCTTTATCACTCGGCTCGCGCATCGGAACGCCGGGTTATGCGCCGCCCGAAGCGTATGGCGAGCGAGCGCCGCAACTCGTTCAGTCCGACATCTATTCGCTGGGCGCCACACTTTATTTTCTGCTGTGCGGCCAAACGCCGCCATCGGCTGTGGATCGCGCGGCGGGCTTGGCGCTCGAACCACTGCCCATCGCCCCGCATTTGCAAAACGCGCTCGACGCCGCGTTGCAATTACCCATCGGCGAACGGCCCGCCTCCATTCGAGCATTTCAACAAAGCTGGACTCCGCCACCTGAGCCACCCGCGCCCGAAGATGATTATTCGTTTTCTGCGCATCACGCCAACTTCGCGCAGTCGCAAATGACGAGCGGCGTGTATCGCGTCGTGCTGACCAAAAGCGACGCGGAGTTTCCGCCTCGCTGCGCCTGTTGCTTTGAAAAAGCCGACCAGGACACGCAAATCGTGGTCAATTCTCCGTCGGGCAGGCGCTACGTTCCGGGCTGTCAGGCGTGTTTGCGCCATCAACGCGTGGCGCGCGCCTCGGCGAGCGGAACCGGTTGGGGCGCGTTGCTGTCGCTTCCGATTGTGGTCGGCGGCGTGATTTTGTGCGTGACGAGCGACTCGTTTTTGCAACTCGTCTTTGGTTTGTCGCTGTGCGTTTTGGCGCTGTTCGTTTACTTCTCCTCCATTTCTTACGGCGCTTTGAAGAGTTCGCGCGCCGAGGAAATGCTCAAGTCATCGTGTTGCAACTTAGTTGAACCGGTGACTTACAACTTCAATGGAACCGTGTATATCTGGCGGTTCAAGAACGTGTTGTATGCGCAGGAATTCAAAAAAAAGAACGCGGGATTTGTGGTTTAAAATCGGTGGATGGATGGATGGATGGTTGGTTAGTTGGATGGTTATTCAGGTGGTTTTATACCACTTATTCAACTAACCAACCATCTCTTCAATGTTCTTCCGACAACCATCCGCGCTTGAGCGCATAGCGCACCAGTTCCACGCGCGAAGCCAAACCCAGCTTTTCAAACAAGCGGGTTTTATAACCCTCAACTGTTTTGCTCGACACATGAAGGCGGGCGGCGATGTCTTTGTTGGAATAGCCCCACGCGACCAGACGCACAACTTCGACTTCGCGCGGCGAAAGTGGCACGTCGCTTTCAAAAACCTGTCCGGCTTCGCCTTCGCCCTGCGCGGGCAACAGTTCGGGCGAAAAATGAGTTTCGCCCCCTGCGACGGTGCGAATGGCGTCGGTGAGTTCCTGCGCGGCGGCGTGTTTGAGAACATAACCCAACGCGCCCGCTTCGACAAAAGCACGCACATGAGCGGCATCGCCATAGGCCGAAAGTCCCAGAACTTTAACCGTTGGACACGCCGCTTTGACGCGCGCGGCGACCTGCGCGCCGTTGAGTTGGGGTAGCGCCACATCCAAGACCGCGACATCGGGCTGCAGATCGCGAAGCCCCCGCCACGCGCCCTCGCCTTCGCCCGCCGAGCCGACGACTTCCATGTCGGTTTGCGCGTTGATGAGCATCACGATGCCCTCGCGCACCAGAGAGTGATCTTCGGCCACAAAAATCCGCAGCATTCGAGTTTCCGGTTTCATAATCCAATCGCAACTGTGTTTAGTAGAACCTTTCAGTGTGACACACGCTTTGGTTCAGCTTGGAGTTTTGTGGGTGTGAACCGGGGTTGTAGGGACATGGCTTGCCATGTCCACTCGCCTCTCCGTTGCTACTCCTCAACCAAATACGTGACACGCGGCGCGGACACGGCAAGCCATGTCCTTACAACGCGAGTATTGGCGCACGCAGGACGAACTAAAAGCCATGCGGACATGGCCCCTGTCCCTACAACCCCGGTTCAAATGGATGCCACGCTTTCCTCATCGGGCGCGTTCGCTTCGACCAAAGGCACGTTCGCAAAGATGGTGGTTCCGCGTCCCGGCTCGCTTTCGATTTGCAAATCGCCGCCGACCGCTTCCAAGCGCTCGCGCATTCCAACCAAACCCAACCGCTTGGAAAATCCGCCTTCGGTTTCAAAGCCGCGCCCGTCGTCTTCGATGAGCACGCGCACTTCGCCGCCCGATTTTTGAAGCACGACGTTGACGTTGCAGGCGCCCGAATGGCGCGCGGCGTTGGTGAGAGCTTCTTGAACCACGCGGTATAGCGCGACTTCGATGTCGGGCGCGAACCGGGCGCTCGGCGTCTGGCCCCGGTTGAACTCCAATCCGGGCGCGTTGAACTGCGCTTCGATGCCCGCGCTTTTGCTCCACTCATCCACGAATTGACGAAGCGCCGCGGGAAGACCGAGCGTGTCGAGCGCGGGCGGGCGCAGTTCGCGCGCGAGCGAATCGGTTTGCTCGCCGATGGCTCCAACCGCGCTTTGTAAGGCCGCCAAGCGGCGGTCGAGTTCGCGCTCGAAATCGGGATCATCGCGGCGCAAATCATCGGTTGATCGGCGCACGTATTCGCCCAAAGAGCGCAGATTCATCGCAACAACAGTCAGGTTTTGGCCCATCTGGTCGTGCAGTTCGCGCGATAAGCGCAAGCGTTCGTCTTCTTGCGCTTCGACCATGCGCGCGACCAGACGGCGCCGCAGTTCGGCCAACTCGCCTCGCGCCTGTTCGGCTTGCGAATGCAGTTCGGCGTGCGAGCGGCGCAAAATGCCTTCGGCTTCTTTTTGGGCGGTCACATCGGAAATCACGCCCATCATGCGCGTGGCGACGCCATTTTCATCGCGCGTGAACACGCGGCCCATCGCGCGCGCCCACACGACTTGCCCATCGGGATGAACCAAACGGTATTCCATTTCGGCCACATCATCGGTTTGCATCGCCGCGCGCAGACGCGTGGTAATTTGTTGCGCGTCGTCTTGATGAACAAAGGCCAGAAAATCGGAAATAAAGCGCGGCGTTTGCGCGTTGTGCCCGAACAGATGGTGGAAGCCGTCGTTCCATTCAAGCTGTCCCGTCACGATGTTCC
>JAABUM010002808.1_pt1 | contig 22585 bp, 40 predicted proteins | sample 5559161 | NCBI WGS metagenome assembly JAABUM01 (sample SAMN10711868, study PRJNA513369) | rock metagenome | isolation source: Antarctica rocks | place: Antarctica: Victoria Land, Siegfried Peak nord
TGCGGGCCGCGGCCCCGGCGGCGCCGTCGCCCCTCGGCCGCGCAGCTCGGCGGAGGAGCGCGCCTCACCGCCCGGGGGCCCCCCCGGCGGTGGCCCCATCGACCCGGCCGCAAAGTCTGCAGGATTGAATTCAATTCAATTCAACAGTGATAAGATGCTGCGCTTTGTGAGGAAGCTGTGCGTCTAACGCCCGCTGCGCTGGGAGGCTCGTCTTTGCGGCAAACACAACATCAGAATATGACAGCAGCACGGCGCAGCCGTACGAAGCAGCTTTGCCTGTCCAGCGCGACTCACCTGGTGCGGAACTGCGCCCAGCGCCATGTGCCCAGGGCGCACGCGTCGGAGCCATCGGCAGCGGTCTTGCTGCTCCGCCGCAGCCGCCGCCGCCGTCGCCACTTGCGCGAGCTGCCGGGCCGTCGCTGTCTGCCCATGGAGCGCGCTCTGACGGCTCCATGGCCGTTCCCGCGGTCTTTCCAGGCGGCGCTGCGCCGGGTGCTGTGCCGTGCTTCGCAGCTGGCAAACTCGTGCCAGTCGCCCAGGGCGCAGCGGTGAGGCTGATGCCCCTGCTGGCGTCTGAGGAGCGCCTTGGCTCCGAGGCGCTGGGCGCGGGCGGAGGCAGTCCCGAGCCGCGCTTGCTGCTGTCGTGTCTGCTGTCCCTGGGCTGCTCCGGCGCTGCGTCCCTGGCAGCGCTGTCAGACTCCGAGATCGAAGGCGTGCTGTCTGGCGGCGACGCCATTGCTGCAAAGTGTCGCGGCCGCGAACGGCACTGTTTTGCAGCGCTGTGTTGCTACGATGTCCGCTGGTCAGCAGGACCACTGATCTGTACTACTCCAGCTTAGGCTCCGTCCTGATCTACGCGAAGTGGCGAGCAGTCTGTTCCGGAAGTTTGAGCTGGCAGATCTGTACCACCGGCCAGTTGTTGACCAGCCCTAGAACGGCATGATGTCAACAGTAGTCTCAGGGCCTCTGTAGCTTATGCGTGCATGCGTTTGCATGGTGCATAATTGGAAAGGGAAACAGTGATGAAGCCGGAAAAACCGTTTGCTGCAGCTCGCGCCAGATGTGCACTGCAAACGACATATCTGCTTTTCACATGTCACTTTGAGCTCGACAGTGTCTGACGCGAGTTGCACATTACGTCCTGGCCCGTGATCGCCTCGGCGGACGGCAAACTCCAACTCCGATCCCATCGCGGCGCAGGTGCAATAGCCACACGAATGCGGCTCGAGGCACTGAAGGGCAGCAAAGGAGAGCTACGAGGCTGCGCACCACACTACTGCTTCCGTGGATCCGATCGCCATTTGAGGAGCGGCTGCGGCAAGAGCGCCCGCTTGCGGCAGCGCGCCGGGCATGTTGCTAGGGCGGATCTGGTGAGACTGTTGATCAAACTCATGACTCCTGCAGGTAATGCCGGTCCTGGTGGCAGGTGCAATGGCGATTCCCGGATGTATGCCGCTGACTACTAGATAAATTTCGCCGCGCAGACAGCAGGTTTCCTGGAGGCGGTAGCCACAGCAGCGTTGCAGTCCAGGCTGAGATCGCACAGCCTTGTGAAATCCTCCATAGAATGCGACGGCTGGGGACTCCTCTCGGGCCGTGTCAACAGCGTTGCAATCGCCGGCCGGGACTGGATCTCGCCTCTGGGCCTGTCAGCCCGCGTCCTTGAGGTGAGTCGACATTGTCTCCAGACTGTCAGCATGGGGTGTACTTCTCGGTCTGTTGTGTTCCAAATCTGACGTGCATTCGTTCACCCATGCCTCGACAGGTGTCGCTGGGTCAGGCGGCGCTTGATGTACCCGCCATCATGCAGGTGCACGACTGTGCATGTGGGAGGGTATTTTCGTCTCCTGTGCAGAGAACCTGAGCAACTAGCATGGTTTCCTTATCCAGACCTTGACACGGCCACTCCCATTGCGGTTGCAGAAACAGCGCATTTACCTGCTCGGGGTGCCAAGCGGAGTGGGCCGCATTGTATTCTCCGCGGCGCAGTTTGCCACCTTCCTGCAGCACCCACTCATGCTGGCTGCTGCGGCAACAGCTGTCCAGGTGTGTCTGCGGTGTTGGACGTGTGTCTTTGGATATGGACATTTGTCGCACGAGACTGCATGGATTCGAGTCTGATTTGCCAAGCACAGCGCAGTTGGCTGCTTTCTTTTCGTGCACCTACAACCGGACCATGTCTGTCGCGTGCAGGGCCAGCGGTTTGTCTTCGACAGGGACACTGTGCATTACGATCTGGCAGCGGGCATCTTGATGTCGGGAGTGTGGCAGGGGGACGGCCAGCGGTACAGCCTCACCATGCAGCCGGCGGGAGGCGCTGCCGTGGTCACGGCGGCACACCAGCAACATCCGCAGGTGCGCTGCATGACGCCGCATGCCACAACTGCTTGTGGTCGTTTGGTCTGCCTTGTTGAAGAGATTGTCGCGTGTCTGCAGGACAATCCGGAGCAAACCAGAGCAAACGCCGCCTTTGTCGGCGAGGCGCTGTCGGCATTCTTCAGCGCGCTGACGCTGGACCTGCAGGTGAGCGCCCCAACACGGTTGTCACCTTAAACATCTGCATCGCCAGGCGATCAACGACATGCACTCACGTGAGGCTGAACCTGCAGGGGCCGGAGCTGTCGTACGATGGCATGCGGCTGGTGCCGGGGCACGCACTGCCGGCGCAGCCGGGCATCCTGCCGCTGCGGCTGGCGGGGGCGCTGCCACCGCTGCGCCCCGCCGAGCCGGTGCTGGACCTCAGGCTGGCGGTGCGGGTGCTGGGCTTCCCGCCCAGCAACCCGCAGTTTTGAGACTGAGAGCAGCAGTCGAAAATTGATTGCTTCGATGTTTTGTTGCGGTATTGTTTTGCATGTCGTTGTGTTGTCGAGCTGCATTCATGACTGCTGCTTGCTTAGTTCTCACTTCACTGGTGGGTAGCTGAGCTCAGAAGCTACTCAAAAGCAGCAGCGGCGGTGGCTGGACACGATGACTTGCTTTGGTCAAGCAGTCCCGCGCCCGTCTGCCACAGGAAAGCAGGTGTTCAGGACTCATCGAGGCACTGCTGTGTTGCTGCGCAATTGAACCGACGATAAACCGACGCGGAATGCACACCAGGTGTGAAACGGTATAACTGTGGCGCTGCCTTCTCATGCAATGGCGCAGTTGCGCGCGGATGCGGAAATATCAAAAGTCTCAAGGATTCAGCAAGAGCGTCCGGGCTTTGCGCGGGTTACATAAGAGCGCGTATTTTAGCAAGATTCAAGGTCAGCATTGCTCTGCAGACTCGGCTCGTCTGCGTGTCACGTTCTGACAGAGCCACTGCCGCCGCCGCCGCCGCGCCGTGGTGTGATTATGAAAATCGACAATCGAAGGCTTGCTGACAGCTCGGAACACTCGAGTACTGTACAGCGAGGTCGACTATCAACCATCAAGCTGGGTGCAGCGGCCGTGCTTGAGGCAAGAGATCGATCATGGTGCCTACCGCCGATAAAGCACACGATCAGGTTAGCCCCTTCTTTTCTTCCAGATTGCCTGGGACAGTAACCGGCTCTATAACACCCTGAACAAGCCTGTTTGAGTGCGTCACGCCCGGCTCGCACGGTGATTTAGCATGTGTGAGGACATTCTCCCGCCGATAGAGCAGGTGCAAGGAGAGTAACTCCCCTTGAGCAAGTGCAAGGGGAGTTCCTCCCCTTGAGCAGGTGTCACCGCTGAAAGGAGAGCGGCGGAATTGATAACCTCGAAGCAGGTCGATGAAGGTGTGCAGTAGCACTTGTGTGCCACCTTGTCAGTTTGGAATTGTCAATCACGATGTGGAAAGTCAGCCCAGTCACTCGTGTGGCGGCATATACGTCATGGATCTCACCGAAGCAGTTCGCATCGCTCCGCGAAATGCACCTCGGATGATCCAGGGCTATGTCTACAAAAGAGGTCTGTAACGCTTTTGTGAGCACGTTTAAAATCATTTTTGACTGTGCAAGTCAGCAGACGGATATGGGAAAGCTCACTTTGAATTTGTCATTGCGCAGGGCATGCTGTGAAGAGCTGGAAGCTGCGCTACTTCATTCTGCAGCCCACACCCACGCCGGTAATTGTATACTATCGCAATCCACAGGTGAACCCCGGCAATCCACGTGCCGATAGTTAGTGCACCTGGACTGATAATGCAGAGTACCGCCTTTTAATTGTGGTACAATGACGGGTGCGTTCTGGCACGCACAGGCTGGGGAGCCGCCAGCCAACACGTTGCGTCTGAAAGGCGGCACAGTGACGGTGAGTTCAGGCACCATTCATGGTTGTTGCTCCCGCGGCACCACTTCCGTATTGCACCGCCGGAAGCCCGCCGCTGGGAGCCAGGTGTGACGCACACGCGAACCAGACAATGTGGCACTCATCACGTGTCGTCGTTCCACGTCTGCAGGTGAAGGGCTCCGTGGGCAGCCTGGTCCGCTTTGACATCGTCGCCTCTGATGGCTTCACGTGCGTTTTTGTGGCATCTGCTGCGGACATCCGCATGATGGCCGCGATGCAAGCACAGACCATTTACCTGCCCCTGGTGCTTGGAACAAAACCAGGCATCAGCATGCTAGAGTGATGCGCTTGGAGTGCACAGCGCTGCACGAAACTCCACGACCTGCCGGCTGCCGAAGGCTTGCCATCCATGTTTGACCAGCTTTGCGCACACAATTTCTGACCCACAACCTCCGACACCCCTACTGCAGGTACGCCCTGGCAGTGCAGAGCCTGGAGGAGCGCGCGGCATGGGTGGATGCCGTGCGGGCCGCTATCGCAGCCGGGGAACAGCCCGATGCGGCACTGGATTGCTTGCCGAGCCTGCGCCTCGATGTGAGTGGCGCTGGCATTCCAAGGCCTGAATCTGCGGGCCTGAAATCGTGCAACAACTACACACGATTCACGGACCCCAAGTCGGCGCGCATTATTCACAGCACCCGACCTGGCGATAACAAACGAGGGTTCTGTAGTCTCCTGTCTCTGATGTGCAGGCATCCGAAGCAGAAGGGATGTTGGAACAGCTGGAGGCGTGCTGCGAGGTTTCCCTTGTGTGCAGCCGTAGTCATGAGGTAATTTTTGTACCATTTGCAGGGCGCAACAGTCGACGAGGCAGCAGAAGCAGGCGCCTGGGCCGCAGCAAAGCCCGCCTCGGCGAGCGCGGCGGCGGCGGCGGCGGCGCTAGCGGCGCGCGCGTTTCACACCTCATCGCTGCCGGCTGCGGTGAGAGCTTGGACCCGCAAATCGCACTCTATACAAGTTCCGGTATTCCGCGGGCCAGATTGGTCCGTTCAAGCACCTCTGGCAAACTTGCTGGGAATGCACCGTGATCTGCACGACACCTGCACGGCTGTTGCTTTCTGTTTACGGGTGACCGTCCCGCGCACAGGTTGTTGCCAGGTGGCTGTCCAGCGACAGTCACGGTGACATCTCGGAGCCGAGGACGCCTGCAAATGGGCGGGCGGCGCGGAGTGAGGCCAGCGAGAGCTCCGCGGGCGGCGGCTCGGTGCGCAGGGACTCTCTGGCCGCCGGCGACAGCGGCCAGAAGCGGCACACGCTCATGCACCGCATCAGGTGCTCCAGCCGGAAGGATTATGCGCCGCTCTGCTCCACTTGTTGACTGAGTGGTCTGCGATGGCGCTGTTGCAGGAGCAACCTACTGTCAGCTTTGAGCATGCCAGGCAGACAATTGCCATGAGACTGAGTCGAGAGCGCATCCCGAAATGGCCAAACCACGGGCTGGGCTGCTTTGCACATGCAATGCTGCCCTGCCATTGTCGCAATTTTCAAGGCTGAACATGTGCAGCTTCCATGTGTGCGGCTTGATCTTGCAGGGGTGCGCTGACGCTCGGAAACAGCCCCTCAGACGCGGCAAGGTCCCCGCTAGAGAGCGCGGCCTCGACCGTTGCAGCGGCAGAGGCATATCTCGCGACATTGGGGCCGCTGTTTGCGTGCCGCCCGCCTGCCAAGGCACTGCTGGTGATATAGGCTTGACTGCAAGCTCCTTGCTACAGCGGCCACTTGGCAACGCCGGCAGCATGAGACAGTCGTGTCTGGTCAGCTGCGCAAGCCAGCAATAAGGACCCAACAACAAAGCTGTCTGCGGTGGCAGATACGGACAGGGCTTTCCGGACTGATTTCGGCAGATTTGCTTCAGGCCTACGCTGCGTATTGCTCATTCAAAATGGCGGCACCTAACGTAGTAAGGTGAGAAAAAACTTTCCGCCATTTTGAATGAGCAATACGCAGCGTAGGCCTGAAGTCGAGTCTGCAATTTGGCTACATCTTCACCGCAGGAGGAGTTTCGGGACGACGCACGGCTGCCGGTTGACGTGCTGGACGAGCAGTTTGAGCGGGCGCAGCGCTTTGTGGCGCGCCACGTGCGCGACTTCGACTCCGACCGCCACGACCTGCTGCAGGTGCCGGCGAAGACACCCAGGAGATGCTCCGTCCTTCTGATGCCGCATGTGTCACTCCTGCAACTGTTTCTGTTGTGCGTGACAAACAACACTTCGCAAGAGGCAGCATTCGAACCGCAGGCAGTTCACTCAGAGCACAGTGCGGTGCCCTGAGGTGTCAAAACATTCTGGTCAGGGGTGGGCGGCAAAGGTGGTGCAGGGCGATCTGGGTGGGCAGGCGGATGTGGCGCTCGTGGCGCGAGCGACATACATCGCCGAGGTCGCCGGCACCTGCCCCGCCTGGTCCGCCTGGCAGCCTGGCGACACCCAGTTCGTCAGGTGGGGCTTATCAAGACTGTTGAAATGAGCAGCCAGCTGCCCCCTGTTATCTGCCCCACGTGAAGTCTGCCGCCCCGCCGGGTCCGCCTGGCAGGCCGGCGACACCCAGTTCGTCAGGCGGGTCTTCTCTCCGATGCTGGCATAAGGAGCCACAACCATCCCTCAAATGCATCCCTTACCAAGTCGTTGGCACCCGCCCCGCCTGGCCCGTCTGGCAGATCAGCGACACCCAGTATGTGAAGTCAGTACCTGCTAGATGGTTTGTGCGTCGATTTCAACTCTACTTTGAGGTCGCTTCATGGTGCCACATCTGGCCTTGCTTCCATGCCATGGGCGCAGCTTAGACGGTGCTCAATGCTGTTTCTGCTGAACCCTAACTACTCTTAACAGCTCAGCAATGTTCTTGCGCGCAGCCCGGAGGCGATGATGCAGCAGGTGTGGCGTATCCCTTGGCGATCCCCCTCAGTGCAAGCGCTGTTCCTGCGTCCAAGTCTGGTTCAAATCCTTTTCAAAGACCTGTGGCGCCCTGCCCATGCAGTCCGGAGGCGATGATGCAGGAGGTGTGGCGGTATCCCTCGGCGCAGGCGCTGGCGGACCTGAAGGAGTGCCTCGACTTTGGCGCGTCCACATGGATCGCACTGTTCGCGCGCCTTGGCGGCGCCGACCTGCTGCTGCAGGTGCGTCAAACTTTTGCAACAGCGACAAATGTTTGACAGAGATCGTGCTGTTTGTCTGTTTCGGCGGCGACTTCCTCCTGCTGCAGGCGTGCTGTGTGCATCAAGCATCTTGGCAACTCTACAAAGGGTGATGCGCGATGCAGGTGTACATGCCAGCAGGTCACAAGGCAGCCCCCCTGACAAACAACACACTGCCCACTGCTTGCGCATGCACGAGCATCAGAAAGGTGTGTTGGATATTGCTTAATCCGCCACATGATTCACGCAGGCGCTGCGGGTGCACCTCGCGGCGGTGGAGGCCGGCTGCAGCGGTGCACAGGAGCCGCTGGGTGCCGCACTGTCTGCGCTCGCCGCCTTCCTCACCGGTGGGCTGCTTTGGTATCAGAAAAGCAGTACAGCGCTCACTTGCATGAACCCTTGAAAGCTTTGACGCGGTATGTTGAAGAGTCTGCGCTGTCTGTGCTTGCCGCCTTTCTCACCTGAGAAAGCTTTTGAAGCCTCTTGGACTAAGATATCGTTGGAAAGGCTGCTGCCAAAGAGTACCGGCATGAAGGGTGCGGAGGATGCTCCACTCCAGCAGCAGTCGTCAGGGCAAACTCACGAGTATTCAATTTCTCACATTCGTCTGCATTCATTACAGGCGAATTCTCAAAACTCCCACACTCTCCCGCAGCAGTGGCGGGGATGGAGGGGCGTCGCGGGCGCCGGCGCTGGGGGCTGCTGGTAGCTCTGCTGCCTCACAATCCAACGAATCCTCCACTTTTCCGGGGTCGTTCCTCTTTGACTTGCACCACACTGCAGGCGCGGCGGGCAGGGGGGATGGCGTCGCGCGCGCCGGCGCTGGTGGCGGGGCTGGCTCCCATCCCATCTTCCTGTGTTCCCTTGTTTGTGCAGCCAGAGATCAGAGGACATGTCTTCAAGTGCAGGTGCGGCGAGCATGGAGGCGGCGTCGCGTGCGTGGTAGCGGGGCTGCTTTGCAATCCGACGGATTCAACTGTTCACATTATTGATTTCTCCGAACCTCGGCCGCACAGGCGCGGCGGGCATGGAGGTGGCGTCTCGCGCGCCAACGCTGGTTGCGGGACTGGCGTGGGCGGCGGCCACCGGCGGCACCTCTTGCGCCCGCACCGCCGTGGAGATGCTCTCCAAGCTGTGCCTCTTCTCCTCCCAGGGCTACTGCCTCGCGCTGCAGGTAGGGGATTTGGACAGGCTGTGCCGCAGAGTCACACTATCTGGAACCTCATCTCAAAGCTGCAGCCTGTTCGACTCCCAATATCACTTGGCGCTGCAGGTGGGCTGATCTCTACAGCGCTAAGCGCGGCTTGCTACAGGTTGGCTGTTTGAGAACTGGAGGGACTGCTCTTCCAGTAACATGTTGCCGGAGATATGTGCATTCCGGAATGTGTGAACAGAAGCACACATCTGCTTCTCGGCATTGAGGGCGCAGTCCATCTGGCAGCGCTGTGTAATGGATCTGTGTTCTGTGGCCTGCAGACACTGCTCGGAGAGGGCGTGGAGCCCTCGGCGCTCGGGCCGGGCTCGCAGCCGGGTGTGCTGGAGTTTTCGGATCAGGACGGCATGGAGTCGCCGCGCACGCCGCTGGCGTCGCCGCACAAGCCTGCAGCCGTGGTTGCGGCGGCCTCAGCAAGCAAGGCAGGAGGGGTCAAGTCGGCAGCCCCCCCGCCTCCGCCGCCGCCGCCGCCGCTCCCTCCGGGCCGGCGGCCGGCAGCGTCAGCTCTGCCGCGGCCGCCGCGCGTGCCGCCGCCACCGCCGCCGCCACGGTCGCCGCCGCGGATGCCGGGCGTGCGGTCGGCAGCTGTGCCGCCCCATCCGCCGCTGCCGCCACCGTCCGCGCCAAAAGGCTGCTCGCCGGCAGCTGCGTCAGCCACGGTGAACGCCGCAGCCGCCACAAACAGCAATGCAGCAGCAGGCATCGGCCCACACGTCAGCTCAGACCCGCCTGGGGAGCAACCTCCCAGAAGCGGAGGCAATGACGGCGCCGAGGCCACCGATCCGGACTCGACATGTACGTCTGCAACGCCGGTGTTGGCGCAGCAGCAGCAGCAGCTATCTGCCATCGCCAGGGTGTCTGCCGGGCTCGATACGGCGCAGACGGCCGAGGCGCTGCGGCGCTGCGAGGCGATTATGCACGCCGGGGCCGCCCTTGATGGGGACGCGTCGGCGGCCCGACAGCTGGCAGCGGAGCAACACACGCCAGGCAGCAGCCGCTCGACAGACGACCCGGCGGCAAGCCCACAGGCAGCGCCCCGCTTGCGAGCGGGCGGGCTACCCAGCCTCTCAGAGGGGTCACCAGACGCCGCTGAGAAGCAGCAGCCCAGCGGTGTGATGTTGCTGGCTGACGCCAGCTCAGAGGCGGCGCTGGCGGCGGCGCCGGCGGCGCCGGAGGTGCCGGCTGGCGGCGGAGAAGGCGGAACCCCAGCGGCTCAGTACTGCCAGATGCTGGTCTCCATGCTGCAGGTCCGCTTGCAGCAGACTGACTGCAGATTAGGACCGAAGCTCAGGACTCAGGCCGCCCCTGCCAGTTGCCAACCTTGCATGACATGGGCACTTCCCAGCTGTTCTGGCTGCATGTGCTTCAGGGATTCACTCCATCAAGCACTGTCGCAGCATGCAAGCAATGTCAGTGCCAAGCCATGCTTGTGTGTTTTTTGAATATTGAAGTTCTTGAGATTGCCGATGCAGCCGGCCTTCGACTCGGGCATGTGCGAGCACGTGATCAGCTTCATCGGCTGCTCCCTCGAGTCGCCAGAGGCCGCCGCAAATGCGGCGCTGTGCCGCCGCTTCATCATCACGCTGCTGGACTGCGGTGCGCGCCGTGGCGTCAGCTCCCTGAGTTTAGGGTTTGCTGACAAAAAGGCCTGGGAAGGGGAGGCACGAGAATCTCCCCCTGCAAAATCCTATGCATGCAGGGTGCAGGTGCGTTGGAGTGTGACAGACCAGACAGGCTTCAACAGCCTCATGATGTCCTCTCGGGCTGAAATCTGGAACTAACTTCAGCAATATTGAAGTCTGTCAGACAACAGACGCCATGAAGACCGGTTTCCTTCGATCCAGATATCTCCTCTCTGACATACGCTGGAGTGTCTGACGAAGTGGAACCTTCCCGCAGGCCTGTTCAACGCCATCTCGCGCCTCACCATGCTCTCGGAACATCTGGTGGACCAGCTGGACGCACTGAAGGACAAGATCCGTGCGGCGCTGGCGCCGCCGCCGCAGCAGCCGCCCGTGGCGGCGGGGGTCCATGCGGGAGGCGGCACACCGGGGCGGCCCGCAGACAGTGCAGTTACGGCGGCGGCGGCGGCGGCGGGAGCGGCGCCGCAGGTGAGTGGTAAGGGTGCGCCGCCGCCGCCGCCAGGCGGCAAAATCGGGCCGCCACATCCCCCGCCGCCGCCACCGCCGCCGCGCTCTAGAGGCAAACAATCTCATGCATGGCACTGTGATCGAGGCGTTGGACAGAGAAAGCCAGCTGAACATCCGAATGTCTGCTCCGGTCCTGCACAGCCCATGATGGCGCTGAGCTTTTGCATCAGAAGAGCAGTGCACCGCCTCAAACGACCTGCAGAGCTTCCCACAATTGCACAGTTCGATATGCAAACTTCGTATTTGCAGGCGCCATGGCACTGGGCGTGCTGCCGCTGCCGGCGGGCGCAGACGCCACGCCGCCCCTCGTGGACCCTGGCCCCCAGCCTGGCAGGAAGATGAAGGTGTGCTTGCACCATTCACATTTTTCCGAGGTAACCGTTGAAACAGCAGCTGGCGACCTGCAGAGGACACACCAGATGGCAGCAGCAGCAGCAGCAAGGCAACGGGACACATGTATTGTTTCTCACATCGAGAACATGTCAGCAAATCGACGAGTGGTCGTGCTGTCGATGAACAAGAGATGCCAACGACTGACAAGAGCGCATGGGCGCAGAGCTTCTTCTGGGACAAAGCTGCCCGACTCCGCATGGCGGGCACCTTCTGGGCAGAGGCAGCACATTCCTGTTTGGACGCGATGATATCGACACAGATTCTCCTTGCCTCAGAGCTTCTTCTGGGACAAGCTGCCGGATTCGCGTGTGGAGGGCACCTTCTGGGCGGCCAACCCGGCTGACTACGGGCTGCTAGCGCCCTGCGCCGCTGACGCCGAGGAGCTCTTCCAGGTGAATGAAAGGCTTCGCAGAATGGACATCCTGCTCTGGAACCGTCACCTGACATACAATCGCTAGCTCACCCGCCGGGCTACGGCCTGCTGGCGCCCTGCACCGCGGACGCCGAGGAGCTCTTCCTGGTGAGCGCAGCGCCTTTTATAATGGCTGTTGAAATTATCGCGAGAAACCTTGCAAGCCAACCCGCCGGACTATGGACTGCTGGCGCCCTGTGCGATCTCGGGGGACCTGTTGGAGCTTCTTGATTATCATGTCTTTCCACCGTCAGCAGGGAATGCGAAGGGTTCATGTTGCACAGCTTTGCCGCAACCTCTGCGCTGCAGGCGTGCAGCGGGCGGGGCACGGGGCCACGTCGGTGGCGCCGTTCTTGCACATGCCCGCATATGAGTGTTGAGAAACGGAAGGGATATGAAGCCACATGGAATCATGATGAACCTTCCTTCCCACAGGCGCACCAGCAGGCAGGGCGCGCGGCCAAGGCGGTGGCGCAGCGGCGGCTGGCGGTGCTGGACCTCAAACGCGCCACCGCCATCGGCGTCGTCATGCAGCGCATGCGGTCAGTACGCACACGTCGGACTCGATGGAACATGAGTTCGCCAATGAGTCGACCTGGTCGTTGTGCAGTCTAGGAGACTCGTGACGAAACCCCTGCTGTGCTGGTGCTTTGAGATCGACTCTGTCTGTTGCATTCTGACCTCTCTCGCTGCAAGGGGCTGAGCGAATCAGTGTTGCGCTGCAGTAGTTTGCAGCGCTCGACCTCTGGTGCCGCTAGTCGCCCAGCCTGGCTGCTGTGTGAGACTGAGAGCATCTGAGGAGCCACTACATGTGCCGCAGGCGGGTGTGGCAGGAGATGACGGCTGCAGCCATCACGCTGGACGATAGGAGATCAGCAGAGATATAACTCACGACACCATCACAACGCATTGCACACACGACAGTGAGCGCAAATGTGGCAATGTATGTGCCGCAGGCGGCCATGGAGGGAAATGACGGCGGCGGCCATCACGCTTAATGAGGCCACGCTGCCTGACGCCGCGGCGGTGCGGGCGCTGCTGCAGGTGTGCCACAGCAGCAACGGGCTGTGACAGAAGCTGTGTCGCAACGGCAGCCAGTGCATGATTGAGGCTTTGCATCATTGCTTCGAGGCGGAGCACATGCCGTGCAGTGACCGCCTAAGCCACATCACCATCTGTGACACGCCTCAGGACCAGCCACCTGAGTTCACACCAGGAATCAAATTTGAACGTCGAACACATTCTTTGCGACACGCTGCCGCAGTGCGCGCCCAGCGAGGACGAGGCGCGGCTGCTGGCGGCCTTCCGCCGCAACGACGCTGCCCTGGCCGGCCTCGCTGATGCGGAGCTCTTCTGCCTGGACCTCATGACGGTGGGAACCCCAGCTGTTGATCAAAGCTCAAGGACAAATGCATGCCTGCATTGACGTGTCACGTTCTGCCGCGTTCACAGGGCCCCCCCTGACTGCGCTCTGCAGTTCGACGGTACAGGGACTCGAATGCCAGCCCCAAGCGCGCCACTCACCTGTTGGCGCAGGTGCCGCGGCTGGAGCAGCGGCTGCAGACGTACCTGGTGCGCTTCGAGGCGGCGGCCTCCCTTGCGGACGCGTGTCGAGTTCTGGACGCCCACGCCGCCGCCATCAGGAGCGCCAACATTCTGCCGACTTTTGAGAGCCCGGCTAAAGCAAATGAAGGCATTCGAAGATGCTGGAGACCATTGGAACCTGCAGGATGCCACACCGCTCATGAGCCTCCGCCAAGTCGGAAGCCTGAACTCAGCAGGCAGGGTGGCCGTACCCTGCGGCATTTGCTGGGGTCACGGGCGTGTTTGCGTGCTGTCCGACGCTTCAGGCCCTGACGTCTCTGTACAGCGAAACACGGGTAACAGATGGCCCTGCAGCGGCGCTGCAAGTGAGGTGGCGCTGGGCAACTCCCTGAACTTCCCGGGCTTCCGTAATTGAGCTTGCTTCGCACTTCCAAAAAAAGATGACAACTACTCGTGCTGACGTTCCTGTAGGGAGACGCGTGTGTCCGCCGGCCTGGCCGCCGCGCTGCGTGGAGCACTGGCGCTGGGCAACTTCCTCAATTGGGGCGGCCGGCTGGGCGCGGCGCCGGGCTTCCGCCTCAGGAACCTGCCCAAGCTGAAGGTATCATCATTGTGTTCTGCCTTGCTCCCATTTCCTAATCTCTTCTTGTGCCTCTTGTCCTGCTTCTGCCCGACTCAACCTTCCGGTTCGCCTGACTCATCGTCACGCAGATGAGGCAGACTTGGCACACAGAGCAAGCTGTTTACAGAGCAACTGGCTCCCCGTCCCGCTGTGCAGGACACGAGGTCGGGCGACGGGCGCACAAGCGCGCTCGCGTTCCTGGCGCGCATGCTGGTCATGTCGGCGCCGCCGGTGCCGCCGCTGGCCGACGAGCTGCCGTCGCTGCTGGCGCCCAGCCTCAAGGCCTCCCTTGCGGTCAGCGCCCCGCTGTGCACACATTGCCAGCTTCACTGTGCCAAAAGTGAGCTCGCTGCACTCGATCAAGGCCACGCCGCATGACGATGTCGGGAGGTGAGCCTGAGGCAGGGATGCGCCAATTGATGCCAGGGCGCATGCTGCGCCTGCATGGGGGTGGGCCCCTGCCCATCTGCGCTACGAAATGTTCAAGAAGGCACAGCCATGAACACTGCGTTCCCGGGACACATACCTTGGTGTTCGAGTAGCCCTACTGTATCCTTCACTCCGAACAGGAGGTGGCGGAGGCGCTGGCAAACATAGAGGCGGGGCTGGAGATGGTGCGGCGCGAGCTAAAGGCGTCGCCGCTGCGTGTCCTGTGCCGCATGACCGTTGTCCCGGCGCCGCAGCAGGATGCCGCTGCAGCCGCCGCCGCCTCAATCGCCGGCGGCGGCGGCGGTGACGGAGGCAACGGAACAGCCAATGGCAGTGGCGGAGGCGGTGGCGAGGCCCGCGCCGCCGCCGGCAGCAGCGGCTGCTCCAGGGTGTCAGTACAGCTGCTGCACGACCGGTACAACGAGGTCATGTCGGCGGTGCTGGAGGTGAGGTCGTTGGATCACTGCACTACATGTTCCCAGTTGGCTTTGCCACTGTTTGCCAGACCTTACCGTCCGGTCACCGACAGTCATGCAGCAAGCACGTCACATGCATCTCAGCAGGGGTCACCTAGCCTGCCAGCACGCAATCGATGCCGCTGCCGCAAGGCGCACACACATCAAGATCTGACTTTGCATCCCTGCGCGAATTGGGTACCTCTGTCAAACACATGATCTTCGAGAAGACAGACACCACCGCCCCGTCCACCCACAGGAGGTGGGTGCGGCGCTGGCGGCGCCGCGGGAGGCGCTTGCAGACTGTCGCACCAAGTTTGCGTCGCTGCTGGCGTACTACGGCGAGAATCCGGCGGCGGCGCCGCGAGACACCGAGTTCTGGCAGGTGCGTGAATATCAGCAGTCTGAACTGTGTTGTTTCACCATTTCGTAGAGCATAAGGCTATCACAAGCGGGATTGCACACGATCATATTTCTGAAACGGAACTCGTTCTTCTTTGCAGGAGACGCTGGTCGCCTTTTGAGCGACGCGCAGCGGCTGGCATTTCGCCAGCGGCAGGTGCGCTGATGACCGGTTCACGAACTGAGCGTCATGAGAAAGTTCGCAGTCACATGCTGCCTGAAAGGCTTGCGTGTTGGAAGCGGCAACGTCGCGTTCACAGCTTTGCACAAATGTCAGCAGACTTGCATGCCGTTCATCTGGAAGCGGGAGTGTCGCAGCAGCAGGCTAGGATCCTGCAATGTGCAGAGGTCCTACAATCTGACGTCCTCTTTCTGCACACACAGGAGCAGCAGAAGCGGGAAGCCAGGGCGGCAGCGCCGGCGCCACAACGTCAGAAGCCCGGTGGCCAGGATGGGAATGGCCCGGCCGGCAATGCGGGTGTGGTGTCTCCGCTGCAGCCGAGGCCGCAGCTGCGGCTCAGCCAGGACGCAGACGGAGCGATCGGCTCGGCAGACGATGCTGGCGAGCTCAGGGACGTCGGGCAGCGGCTGCGGCACAAAGCACCGGCCGCGGCGGTGGCGTCGCCGCAGCAGCCGCAGTCGCCCACGGGACAGGAGGCAGAGGGAGGCGGCGGCGGCGGCGTAGATGAGCTGCAAGCGGCAAGGCTGCGGTCGCAGCCGGCTGCCAGTCCTGCTCCCAGCCCTGCTGCCAGCCCGGGCAAGCGGATCGGCGGCAGCGGGCAGGCGTCGCCAAAGGCGCGGCTGCCTGCAGATGGGAAGCTGCCAGCCAATGGTGCAAAGCTCAACCTGTCTGCGCGGGCGTGGCTCACGGGCTTGGCGGGCATTGGCAGCGGCAAATCGGTTAGCAGTAGCCGCTGAGGAACAGACAGAGCCAGGCTTCAGACTCGGAGCTATTGGTGCAAGATTTCTCAGCACGCAGTTGGCAATTTGTGAGGGAGAACAAGATGCATGTGGTCAGTCAACGACGCCGTGAGAAAACACGCGCCAGAACCACTTCTACCTGGCAGCAGGACTCCACGCTGCTGAAAGAGGTTGCAATTATACTAAGAGAACGTACAAGCACAGCGTTCGCGCTGTGTGGTCGCGCACAGCAAGAGTTGCCCGAAGAGACCGCGTTTTCCGCCGATTTCTCATGGTCAGGAAAGCTGCGGCGATAAACCCTGAAACACGCCAGTTTGCGCTCAGCGGAGCAGCTGGGCCAGTTGCTGCACACTGCTCAAAACCACGATTTGCGTACCTTCTTGCCTACAGCAGTCTTCGCTTTGGCTACTGCACGCGCGCGTAGCGCCGGCATTTGAGGAGGAATAGGTGGTGCCCAGATCAGGGGAGTATCCCACTCGTTGTGCAAGCAAGAAATACGCGCACCCTAGGCTCGCGTGTGCCGCTGTAGCAGGAGTCTGCAGAAACAGGCCGGCATGTCCGGCCAGGGCGATGGCGAGGGCCAACAGCCACAGCAAGTGCAACAGCAGGGTCCAGCGGAGGGACTGTTTGCTCGGCTGAAGGGCGTTGCCTCGGGGGTGCTGGCAGAGGTGAGCACACCTGCTGCAGCTTGTATCGTTCAGCGGATCCGCAACAGTGTCCAGCACATCGTCATCCAGTTCATGCGCGCTGCTTTCCGACCCTGGGCTGGTGATGTCAACTTGCCAGACTCTTGCCACCGTGGCGAGTCCGAGCTTGCACTGCCATTGCGTGGCATGAATTGACAGAGATGTTGTATAATGTAATCGGCGAGGGGCATGCTTCCCTCAAGTGCTACCGCCGAGCCTCGTTGGCTCAGCCTGCTTAGTGGCGGCGGTACAACCAACTGAGCGGGCGCATCGTGGTTGTGTAGAGGAAGCCATGGACGGAGCTGGCGGATCGCAACGCTTTCTCGCGGCCTGTGAACCTTGCGGAGGTGCCCGCCCGGGCTCCAACCTGCTGGTCACCTGCGGCAGCAAAGCTGCAACCGTGACACACTTTGGCAACTTGGTCAGAGCAGCAACTTGTGCCAGCAAGTGGGTGTGTGTTGGCGATTTGCTAGATCTGCTGCTGAAAGCGCTGTCCCGCGCGCAGGCGATCTCGAGGTTCAAGAAGAACACGGCCTACTTCCGCATCAACTATGGCATCTTTGTGCTGCTGACGACGGTCGTCTGCATGGTGCTCAACCCCAGCAGCCTGGTGGTGCTGGGCCTGCTATCAGCAGTCTGGTTCTACCTCTTCGTCTTCCGGCAGGCGTCCATCACCATCGGCGGCCGCCCCTTCAGGTGAGGCGGAGCAAAGTGCGCCAGCGTGTCCGGCACCAGATCAGGTGGCGCATCAGAAGGTGTTGTGTACACACGTAACGAGCTTTGCTCAGAGACTGATTGCTTCCGAGATGCAGTACCATGATCCCTGCCTCTGCACGCAACCTCGATCTGACTCTGAACAACTGTCACTGCAGCCCGCGGGAACAGCTGATCGCCATGGCGGTGGTCTCAGTCGTCGTGGTGTTCTTCCTCACCAGGTACGAAGCTGCTCTGTTGTCGAACTTATTGCCCAACTACTGTTCAACACGGTGCAGGTCGCTGGTGCTGCAGCCCACGCTAGGTATTAGCTGATTCAATGCCGCCAACAGGGAAGTAGCCCTGCGGAAGCCTGCCTGTGCACAGCACACCAATTGCGGACACTGGCCCCCAAACCTGGAGGCACCTACGGCATGAAGCCTGATTCATGCCAGGCCTGCGTGACCTGGCCGTTGCATCGCCCATGCAAGGCTGGCTCATGGCTCTGTCCAGTCAGCTGCTCGACCCGGCTGCTCCATTGGTGTGCCACAGTGTGGGCACAATCCTATTCACCGCCATCGGCATCAGCCTGGTGGCGATCGCGGCGCACGGCGCCTTCCGCGTGCCGGACGACCTGTTCCTTGACGACGGCGAGGTATTCACCCTGGTACACGCTGCCGCCCCTGCCGGCTCAATGCACAACCTGTCCTTGGAATGTTGCATGCATAATACCCTTGCAGTTGGCAAGCGGTACCACTGCCGTAGGATCCCTGCATGCAGCTGTTGAGTGTGATCATTTGCGAGCAAGTAGATCCGACATGGCCCACCCCCTCATGGCACGTCCCGGTTGAGGGCGGCCTCCTGTTGCTGCGCGCTGCAGATTGACAACCGGTCGATATTCGCATTCCTGTCAACCAAAGTGTGAGGCGCGGCCGGGTCCCCGTGGATGTCGCGTGCTGACGGGAGTGTACGTGCGAATGTGCAGTCCGCCGCCGCCAACAGCACAGTGCTGTCGTTCCTGCTCGGGCCGCAGCAGCCGCAGCAGCAGCCAACGGGTGCCGATGTCGTGTAACAGCAAACAGATGCTGCGGGTGGCATGGCGCCGCTGTGAAAAGCAGCAGCCCTGCAACCCGTGGCGGAGCAGATTGAAGCAGCGGTCGTCGAAGCTTGTGGCGGCGGCAGGCGCAGATGCAGTCTAGACGGCAAGAGAACAGAACGACTTCGATTTACAGTCGGCCACACAAAAGTGCAATTTGTGCGGTGCTGGTTTGGTCTGACTGCGCAGCAGTATGGAACTTGTAGAGTCTTGTGTTCGGGACCGCGTTCGATGTGCAAGGTGTATCTGTAAGGTCTTTATCTCACAACTTTTGCCATGAAATTGCTCTCTGCTTCCCGCTTCCCGCCAAGACTTGGTCAGATTTCTGCCGGGAAAAGCTCCTGCAGCCTTGCTTCGCGTCATTGCGTACCAACTCATTTGATAGTTCGCTGCACCTTCCTCGCGATTACACTAGACAGCTAGAAAATGCGGTGCGTCGCCAACAATTTTCTGCACAGTGCGAAGCTCGCTCTCGGCAGCACCAAGGCTCTCACTCGCACTCGTGCGGCATTCGTGAGCAGGCCCGCTGTCCACACTCGCCGACTCAACGTTCAGGTGTGTTGGCAATGCATGCATGTCACATAGTAGATGCATGCATCCTGTTTCTGCACACGGAACGAGTGCACGCGCGAGTGAGTTCCAACGAAGCTGTGCCCTCCCATCATCACGCAGGCGTTCAAGTTCCTGAAGGAACTGGGCCTGCAGAAGCCCGCGTGGCTGCCGAGGTTTGGCGCAGGGAAGGCGGCTGAGGAGGTGAGCGCAGATCCGATTCACGTAGTTTTCCTTTCCACTCTGTTCGGCAGATGCTAGTCTGTCCAGGCAGCATACCTGAGCAGCGACCGCCTGGCGATGCGCAGGCCCCTGGCCCAGTCGCTAGCACCGACCAGCCAAGTACACAGCCGATGTCGACCCTTGCGAGGGGTGTTGCCGGCCTCGGTGCCGCGCTTGTTGCAGTGGTGCTGCTGTTACCCGGAAATGTCCCTTCCTTCCGAGCGAAGGTCGTTGCCGCAGTGCACGATCTGACATTGCCTCTGACTCTGACAGAGATTATACCAGGCTGATTTGCATACTGGTGCAAGCTGAAGTCGGCGGCCGCATTTGCACTTGTCGCTGTGTCATTGTGCGCACGAACATGCGTAGTCTTTTGTCAAGGCATCAGGCGGCCGATGCCAGTGACGGCTTCATTCACACATCGCATAGGCCACCGAGAGGGGCGAGGTTCCAGTCATGGGCAGCAAGACGTCAAAGGGCAGCTCGCAGGGCTGGTCCCCGTCTGCAGGTCCGCCTGAAGTCCTTCGTCTGTTGCATTTGCATGTTTCGTAATCGAATGCGCATTCGAGCGGCTGAGCCGATGCACTGTCCACTGCCGCACTGCAAGCAGCGATGATCAAGACCCAAGGGGCCTGCCGCTGTTTGGAAAGCCGTGTTATGATAGCCTCTCAAAATGGATGCAGAGGAAAAGAGCGGCGAGCGCATCTCCAAGGCGGGCTATGACATCACGCCGCTGACGCTGGAGAAGCAGAAGCAGCTGGCCGCCAGCCTCACGTCGCACGAGCGGTGCGGCTCGTTTTGTTGTCCCTGTGCACCTGTAACAAAAAACCGCCAGTTGAACACAGCTCATAGTTGCCGCAGCTGCCGCTGCCTCAGCTGCTTACGGTCGACTTGCTTCCACGTGCAGGGACGTTGCGCTGGCGTCTGGGACGGAGCGCGCCTTCACAGGTGGGACAATTGGATGACACTTGGACAACACATGTCGGTGTTCAGATGCTGTGTGCACATGTGTCCAGTCTTTTCAGGAGGTCGGTGAGGGAATTTGAAGGAATGCCTCTGACATTACACCAGGCAAAACGACCAATGGGTACTCTCACGACCATAAGGGCAAGGGGCTCTGGATTGGCTCCGTTGGCGGGTGCGCACTTGATTAACTGCCTTGCCACCTCTGTTGCTCATACGATGCTCATGTGCACGGCACTGAGCTGCCGGCATTTCGGCATGTGTGTTCATGGCAGCGGACTCTGCCCTGTGCGCAATCAGAGACGCGGTTGCTTACTGCAGCCGCATCCAGCAGCACATCCCGCCATCTGCTTAGACTCTCCGCTGGAACCATCCCGCTCCGTCTCCCTGTGCAGGCTGCCGCTGTTCAGCTCCGACACCAAATTCGAGTCCGGCACCGGGTGGCCCAGCTTCTATGCTCCCATCGACCCGGAGCATGTCATCGAGGTGAGCCGCTGTGCAAAACAATATCCGGAAGGTTGTGCTGTATCATTTGTGTTGTCCCTGAACGCACTCTCGAGGCAAGTCAGCACAGTCAAAGGGACAGGTCTTGAGCCGTGAGACTCGGACATTTCCCATTGCTTTTGCAATGCACAGCCGGAACCTCATGCCGTCTTGCTGATGCTGCCGGTAGGTGCAAGACAACTCCATCGGCTTCATGCCGCGGACGGAGGTCATCGACGCCCGCAGCGGCGCGCACCTGGGGTGCGTTCTTGTTTCATGCGCCCACTTCAGCCAGGAAGCGCCTCTTTTGCAGGGAGTAACTTGCTGCAGCTTGCGAGCATGGCTATGTACCCGGCCTCGAACATCCTGGAGCATCGTTCCAACTGCGATGGCAGCATCAAGACAGATAGTTGATTTTGGTCGTGTATTTTTCTCGCAGGCACGTGTTCAACGATGGTCCGCGCCCCACCGGTGCGCATACCCTTCCTGCCTGCACATGCCCTTGCTATTCACATCCACACCTGCGTGTCATCAACGTGCCATGATGTCGCGCACACCGTGTGTGCCCAGCAACGTGCTTCTGTGTTGAACGATGCTTAACTCTCAATCCATGGCTACATGTGTCGCTGCAGGTAAGCGCTACTGCATGAATGCCGCTGCGCTAAAGTTCGTTCCGGAGGGGGAGTCTCTGCCGGCGGAGAGCAAGCCCGTGTAGCAGTGTCAACAGTGTGAACACAAGTGGTAGATATCGATGGTGCACAGAAGCCAATGCCTTTCCGCCCTTTGCAACCGTGTGGCCTTCGTTTTGGTGACGCACATGTAAATCTGACACTGCAGAAGTGTTTCAAATAGCAATATTTCAAACTTGCAACCCGAGACAGCCCAAAACAGCAACGCCGCATGGCCTCTCTACATTGTACAGCATCTTGGACCACGCCCGTGCTACATAAGAATCATGTAAATTCCGAAGCCAAGTTGCTTTGGGTTGGACTCCAGGGACCAAGTAGGCTTGTTGATGTCAAACCGCTGGCAACCGCGCCGCGCCCGGTTCAGGAACTGAACCCGGTCGCACACCGCTCCCCGCTCCTCCGGGAACCACACTCCCGGCTGCGTCTCCCCCTCCAGCATCGCCCTGCAGCCGAGCGGGACACTGGTGAGGCTTAGGCCAAGACCGCAGGGGCTGCGCAAACATCATAGGCGCCGGCACCCTTGGGGCCGGCATGGCGCACACCAGATTGCCTGTTCGACAAGCCCTGGCTGAAGCTGGAAGCACATGTATGCGATAGAATGTGTGCTTAACCAGCAATGGCATGTGTGGGCGGTGTTGGCAGAATGTGCTTTCGAGGGAGCATTAGGGTTTTAGGGGGCGTTTGGCGCACATGGCGAAGGCGGAGATGCTGTGGCCGACAGCATTCGACAGCAGCTTGTGCATGAACAGCCCGGCGGCGACGTTCCCGTTCTCCAGCTCCACCTCCACCAGCATTGCCACCTGGCGCACAAGACGAGACATAATTCAAACATGGACAGAGTATGAAAAGTGCCACGACGCCACTTCTCCGGCTCCACATGTGCCAGCACCGCCACCTGCCACACACAAACAGACAGCAGCCTGGAGCCAATGAACCACCAAGCCAAGGAAGCAAGACAGGACCTTGACATCCAGCCATGATCCAGCTCCGCCTCCACCAGCATCGCCACCTACGGTTTGAAAGCCTCTTGTGTGTGATGAGGCGCGCCAAGTTGGCGCGTGGGGTGCGGCTGCTGCTGGCACGAATCCATTCTTGCAGGCCGCGCGCAGCAGCAGAGTCACCTATGAGTTGCCGTCGAAGGCTGGCGTGACACCGTTTGCCAGACGATAATCGATTGTGAAGGGCAGTGAAGCAGCAGGACGCGGGGGGGGGGGGGGGGGGGGGGGCCACATGGAGCAC
>JAABUM010002812.1_pt1 | contig 22568 bp, 23 predicted proteins | sample 5559161 | NCBI WGS metagenome assembly JAABUM01 (sample SAMN10711868, study PRJNA513369) | rock metagenome | isolation source: Antarctica rocks | place: Antarctica: Victoria Land, Siegfried Peak nord
TCGAGAGCCTCGTCGACAAGCGTTGCCTCTACCTTGCCCAACAGCGCGACACCATCAGGTCTCGTACATCGTTCCACTGGTGGCCCAAAACCATAAAACAGAGCTGATCAACCGGAAACCGTATGACTGGCCGCAGTGTGACCGTGCCGGCTTCGCCGGGCAGGCGGACCATCGATCCATCATCGAACGGAACCACCGTACTGCCCGCGCTCAGGTTATCGTAATCTCGCTGCGCCGCAGCGAGCCCGCCGGGCATCCTTGGTGCCGCACCAGTGGCAGCCCCATTTGTAGCCATCGGCGCTATTATTCATCATATGTTCTTTTTGCAACCAATATAGGGCCAAAACTGCTGCACTTTTCTTCGCATACAACAACACTGCCTGGTATAAATTCCCATTTCTCATCCTCAAGGTCATAATCATCCGTCGGCATGACCATAAAGACATTGTTCCCCAAATTTACTCCTTGCGTTGGTCTCGAAACGTCGGTTCCTTCCTCTAACAATGGAATGTATATAGTCTGGCTAGTGGTCAAAATAATCCCCTCCGAGTTAAATGACCTCGCCTGTCTCAGTGTCTATGACGATTGACCTACCATTTTGTGGGTGCACGTATCTAGTCGCGCCGTTTTCTGGGTTGATGCGGTTTGAAGCGGGAACGCTCCTTCCGCCCGCGATGGCTTCCTCGACCTCCTCAGGCGTCCACCCTCGTTTGTTCATCTGATTGAGCCATTTTTGCGTTGATTTGGGTCCGGCGAACCCCCGTGTCACCCTCGCGAGATCCTGCATGATCAGGTTCGGTGCTTCAGCCTCAGCCGGCGTCGGCGGGTGAGTCGGATGCGGATCGCTTGCTCCAGTTGGCGGCTTCGTCTCGTCGCTTCCCTCCGGCCACCACCGCCGCGCGAGGCGCTCCGCGGCGCTGGCCAGCGCACCGAGCATGCGGGCAAGGGCGCGGGCACGCGGCCTGAAGGCCATGGGCGTGACCGGTGTTCCATCCGGCGCGTGAGGACCCTCAGCGGCTTCAACTCGCGAGATCGTGGGCGATGAAGAAAGCGCTGATCCCTCGCCGCCCCCGCTCGTCCATCGACCATCCGGATCGCGGGGCTGAGTCAGGTAGGCGGCGGAGCCGGACGGCACGGCGAACGCGTCGGCGGCTTCGCAGGCATCCGACGCGGTTACTCCCGCCGCACCAACTGTCGTCGCCGAAAAGATCCCCTCCGCACCCGGGTAGGTCCCGTCTTCGATCAGCTGCGCCTCGACGAGCCGTGCCGTGACATCCGCGGGCCACAGCCCGAGCCCCGCATAGACCTGCGCGGCCTGCGCCTTGCTGAGCGCGACCGTCGCCTTCGTGGTGGCATCGAGCTGCCACAGCGGCCGGAATTCGAAGGTGAGCCGCGCCGGGTCGATGCCCTCCGAGCGCAGGATCAGCCGGTCGAGCTAGGGCCGGAGGTTGGCATATCCTAATGTTCGTCGTTTTCTGCTAATCTAATCGCGCATAGGACCGGGCGTTATTCCATGCAATCGCAACTTGATTAGTTATGTCGTAATGGGGAGCCATATCCACCAGGTTTTGCATTATGACGTCGACTGTGTAGGTCGTCCTGCTACCGAACACGATCGACTCGATGAACGGAATTATCATGTGATTAATTTGATTAATTCCAATCAGTCGGTGGATCATATTGTCTGCTGGTGTCGTATAAATATCTCTTACCCCCATTGTGAGATGGTACAGGAATGAACTCAAAACTCTCGCCTGCGTAGAAGGTGGGGAGCCTGCAAGCTCCAACATGCTGATTTCACTCACGACAGCAGCTCCATCTATTCAAGGATCGGCTTGTCCGGCGGTAGTCGGCCGCCGCCGTCGCCGGGCTCATCAAAGGGGTTGATGTGCAGAGTTCTCGGCAAGCCGTCGACCGGATAACCGCGATCTTGGAGAACTTTCAACCGAGTGTTCCCGTTCATGACCCGCCCATCCGGGGTTACCCTTAAAGGCTCTTCCGGATTCTCCCTGAAGCTCTTCACGATGTCATCAGTTGTTTGCTTCTGCCAGAATTCCAGAGAGCGTTCTGCCTGAGAATCGGTTTCGTAGGTGCTGTCCGGGTGAATTCGCCGAAGCGGAGGATCGGCACCTGCAACTCGGAGGACATGCGGCGCACTTGGAGCCGAACAGGAGCCGCCGCCTCCACCGCCTATCACTGTCCATCGCCCATCCGGATCGCGGGGCTGAGTCAGGTAGCCAGCGGAATCGGACGGCACGGGTAAGGCGTCGGTGGTGCTGCTGGAATCTTTTACCCCGTTCGCCTCCGCGCCTCCCACACCCGCAAAGGTCGCCGCGGCATTCGGATAGACCCCGTCCTCGATCAGTTGCGTCCCGACGAGCCGGGCCGTGACATCCGCGGGCCACAGCTCGAGCCCCGCATAGATCTGCGTGGCTTGCGCCTTGCTGAGCGCCACCGTCGCCTTCGTGGTGGCATCGAGCTGCCACAGCGGCCGGAATTCGAAGGTGAGCGCCGCCGGGTCGATCCCCTCGGAGCGCAGGATCAGCCGGTCGAGCCGCTCCAGCTGCGGGCGGAGGTCGATCTCCTGGCGAGCCGAGATCATGTCGTAGTAGTTGCGCGTGTCGCTGTCGCCAGTCGCCGACAGGCCCGCGGGCGACTGGCCGAGCAGCCGCGTCACCGGGATGTCGGCCGCACCCGCCGCCACCTGCAGGAAGGTGCGGACCATCTCGGGCAGGCCGGCAAAGTCGACCCGTTGCCTGGCCCAGGTCTCGCCGTCGCCGAGCAAGAGCAGGTTGTTGATCGATTTCATGGCGGCCGCGTAGGCGAACCGCGCCGACAGCTGCGCCGTGGTGTCGGCGGAGGACAGGTGCTCGGAGAGGTTCGGCACCGTGACGACGTCGACCTTGGCCTCGTGCATCAGGCTCGTGGCGCCGGCCGTGGTCAGCGCCACGGCATGGACCGCGTCGTAGAGCGCCAGCAGCACGCTGTCCGACCAGACCGAGGCCCCCAGGCTCGGGTCGGGCCAGGCGTTGCCGAGGAAGCGCACCACGCGCGAGGGGTGCAGCCGCAAGGCGCCGCGCTCGGGCGCCACGACGTCATAAGCTACGGCCTCGCCGAACCAGGGGCTCAGGGGATCGCGGTCGATTGCCGGGGCCGCGAGCTGCCAACGGCTGACCGCGTGCAGGAATTTCAGACCGCCGCGCGGCAGCGTCTCGGGGTCGAGCGGGCGGGCCAGCGCGGCCGGGTCGGTCTCGCCCGTGCCGATGATGATGGCGCCGCCGCCGTAGAGCCGCCCCAGCACCAGCGCCCGCTGCAGCGCCTTGCGCAGCCCGAGCCGGCGCTCGGCGGCCTCGACCCGGGCCACGTCCTCCCGGTGCCCCGACCACGCGCGCCATTCGCGCACCATGTCGTAGGGCACGATGTCGACGACCTTGCGGGCCAGCCAGTCGCCCCGGTACATGGCCTCGATCTGCCCCCGGTCGAGGTCGAACAGCACGAAGCTGTCGTAAGCCGCCTTGTCCTTGCCGGCGCCCAGCGAGGCCGCGAGGTTCGACAGGCTGTCGCGCACGCCCGCCGTGAAGGATGGAGGCATGGCGGCTCGCAGGATGGGAGGGGCGTCAGGGCGGCCTTGCGGCCGGCTTATGGCGTGGGATCCCCGCCCGTTTCAGGCGGAGAGAGGAGCGTTCGAGACCAGCGCTCTTTCAAAGCTTCTCGGCGGGCGCGACGAAGCGCACCGTGATGCCATTGGCCGCGTCGTCGCCCTCGGGCGCGTGTTTCAGGTCGCCGTAGCCGCGGTCGATCAGGGCGTTGATGGCGGACACGCGGGCCTGCTCGCTCGCGGCCTCGTGGGCGAGCCGCGCGAGTTCGCGGATGGCGTCGGGCACATGGGCCCGGATCGCGTCGCGGATCGCGGTCGTGGCGTCGTCGGGCGCGGCGGCGGGCTTCGCCGTGGTGGAGGCTCTCGGCGCCATGGGGTCATCCGGCCAAGAAAAAAGGCCCGGAAGCAAGGAGCCCCGGGCCGAACCGCATCTCTGCAGTGAAACCATATAGACCCGATCAGCCGCCCAATGTCAAGAACAAATCAGGAACGGTTGCGACCCGGCCTTCTTCGCTCACAGGGGAGTGCACAGTCCTCCTGGACCAATCCTAGGACCGAGTACCGTGGGCGAGACGCTCCAGCCTCAGCGCTTCCCGAGTTGCTCCCACACCAGCACGGCCGCCGCGAGATCCTCGATCGCCGTGCCGACCGACTTGAACACAGTGATCTCGTCAGGCCCGTTGCGCCCGGGCGCACCGCGGCACAGTGCATGAAGATCCGCCACCACGTCCGCCTCGCGCAGGATCCCGTCGCGGATCGCCAGCGCGACATCGCCGCCCTCATGCAGCGCCGCCGACGTGTCGACGAAAACGCGGGCGCGGTGCAGCGCCGCGTCATCGCATTCCCGCATCGAGAGCGTGAAGGCGCCCACGAGATCGAGATGGCTGCCCTGCTTCAGCCAGGCACCCTCGACCAGGGGCGAGTTCGACAGGGTCGCGCAGGACACGATGTCGGCGTCCCGCACCGCCCGTGCGAGATCGGTCACGGGCTCGGCCGTGAAGCCTTCGTCGGCCAGTTGCGTCGCCAGCCGCTCGGCCCCCTCCGACCGCCGGTTCCACACCGCGACATGCCTGATCTGCCGCATGCTCGCATGGGCCCGCACCAGGAAAGGCGCCAACGCACCGGCCCCGACCAGGACGAGCCGTTCGGCATCGGGCCGCGCCAGGTGATCGGCCGCGAGCGCCGAGGCAGCGGCCGTTCGCCAATGCGTCAGCCGGGTGCCGTCGAGCACCGCCAGCGGGGCTCCCGTCTCGCCCGACTGGAGCACGTAGACGCCGAGCACGGCCGGCAGTGCGAGGCGACCGTTGTCCGGGAAAACGCTGACGATCTTGGTGCCGAGATAGGCACCAGGTCCCGGCGTACCCGCGGTCCAGGCCGGCATCAGAAGATGGGTGGCGTGGCGCCCGCCCTCGGGTCCGACATGATGATGGTGGCGCGCCGGTGCCCCGTTTTCGCTCACGAAGGTCCGGCGAAGTGCCCCGACCAGGGACGGGAAATCCAGGACGGCGTCGATTTCCTCGGCCGAGACAACCCGCATCGGGCAGGCCGCTCAGATCGCGTCGTGCAGGGCTAGGGCCGGCAGCGGCCCGGACGAGCCACCGCCGAGACGCGCCGCCTCGCGATCCTTGCGCGACTGGATGTCGAGTTCGGCGCGTAGCCGGTCGGCCTCGGCGCGAGCCTCCTCGGCCTCGGCCTTGGCCTGCCGCGCGGTGCGCCGGTAGCGGCTCTGACCGAGCCAGCTCGCGACGCCGCCGATCACCACGCCGCAGCAGATGAGCAGGAACACCAGCAGGAACAACGGCGCCGCGAGGAGGAAGACCGGGTCACCGGCCGAGAACGGGTCGAACGAGATGGTGATGACCTGCCGGTTGGCGACCGCGAAAGCGATCGCCAGGATCGCGATCGGCACCAGCACGATGGCCTTTAGAAAGGTCTTCACGACAGGGGATCTCCAGGGCTCTTCGGCCGATCGCCGCTGCCCTCGGGAAGCGCGGCCCTCAGCAGACCTATGGTCTTCAACGCGCGCCGGGTATCGCACGATCCACGGCCCGGCACAGGTATGCCCGAACCGCGCGGATCCCTGCCAGCCGAGGCAACATCACGCGAGCCGCCGCTTCGGTCCCGCTTCGGCCAAGGCCGCGCCTGCGGCGCCGAGGCGAGGCGAGGCGTCCCGAGGGTTCAGGCGCTCGCGCATTTCCTTGCCGGTCTTGAAAAACGGAACGGCCTTCTCGACCACATCGACATGGGTGCCGGTGCGGGGATTGCGGCCGAGACGCGCGTCGCGTCGCTTGACCGAGAAAGCCCCGAAGCCGCGCAACTCGACCCGATCGCCGTGCACCAGCGCTTCCGTGATGCCGTTCAGGACGGCATTGACGATCTTCTCGATGTCGCGCTGGTAGAGATGCGGATTCCTCTCGGCGATCCGCTGGACGAGTTCCGACTTGATCACCTTCGCCCCCAACCCTCGCGCCACGATCCCGGTCACGCGAACGCCAGCCAGCCCGCCCGGAACGACGTCACCGACCGGCGGCACCCTGCCAAACCGACATGAGACCGTCAAGGCGAGGCGCCCGCACGGCACCGGCCAGCGCCGCGGCAACGCGGGCGGCATCGGTCCAGCCCAGGGCGTCTGCAAGACCCTGCGTGGCCGAGAAGAGCCCGAAAAGACCGCCGCGCGCTTTCGGCTTGTAGTCGCGGATCGGCAGGCCCTTGGAGACGTGCCGCTCGCTCTCGAGCCAGGTGACCGCGTCGGCCTCGGTGCCGAGCTGGTCCACGAGCTTCAGCGGCAGCCCCTGACGCCCGGTGAAGACGCGACCGTCGGCGACCGCGGCGAGTTCGGCATCCGTCATATCGCGGCGCGTCTTCACCAGTCCCTTGAACCAGTCGAAGCTGTCGGTCACGAGGGCCGCCAGCGCGGCGCGGGCCGCGTCGCTGGTGGGCTCCAGGCCGTTCGGCGCGGCCTTCAGGGGCGAAGACTTCACCTCCTCGACCTTGACGCCGATCTTGTCGAGGAGGCCCGAGACGTTGGGGAACTCGAACAGCACACCGATGGAGCCGACCAGCGAATTGCCATAGGCCACGATGTGGTCGGCCCCGAGGGCCGCGATATAGGCCCCCGATGCTGCCAGCGTGTCCACGGTGGCGACGACCGGCTTCTTGGCCGCGACCTTGCGGATCTCGTCGTAGACCCGCTCCGAGCCGACCGTGGTGCCGCCGGGGCTCTCGATCTGCAGGATCAGGGCCGCGGCATGGGACGATCCGACGTTGCGCAGCAGGCGCAGGGTCTCGTCGTCGCCCGTGATGAGGCCGCTGATTTTGACCCGTGCGATGTGGGGCGTGAGATCGTTGGCGAGGCGGACCCGGCCGCCGACCGCGAGCCCCACGATGGCCAGCACCAGGACAAGGGCCGCCACGTAGCGCCAGAACGTGAGCTTGCGCCTGAGACGGCGGCGGTCGACCAGGTAGTCCGCAGTGGAGCCTGAAGGCATCGACATGGAAGGCTGCACTCCGTCCGAGACCATGTTGGATTCGCAAACCTAAAGGGGAGCACAGGTCGGCGCAAGCCGGGCCTGGAGCGCCGCGAACGTAAGGCTACGGCGGGATGCCCCTTGCGACATCACTCGGCCGCCACTTCGCGTGGCGCTCCAGTGAGCGCGACGCGCGGTACCAGCAGCGAGAGTAGCAGCGTCAGCACCGCGATCCCGAAGATGCCCCAGAACGTGACGTGCAGCGACTGCGCCAGCGCGCCCCGCACCGCGTCGGCAGAACCCCCCAGGCTGTCGGGTCGCTCGAGCAGCCGTCGCAGCTGGTCCGAGCTGACCGCAGTGCCGGAGCCCGGGTGGGCGAGCCCGTAGTTCAGCACTGTGCCCAGCACCGTGGCGCCCAGCGTCGAGCCGAGGTTGCGGGCGAAGATGTTCGAGGCCGTGGCCGAGCCGCGCTGCGCCCAGGCAACGCTGTCCTGGATGATCACGATCGCGGCGGTCGACAGAAACCCCATGCCGAAGCCCATTACGACCGATCCCAGGCCCGCCACCACGGGCGACGTGGAGCGGCCGAGCAGCACGAAGGCCATGGCGCCCAGCGGCAGCATGGCGGCGCCGAACAGCAGCGTCGGCCGCAGCCCGAACCGCACGAAATTGCGGGCCGCCAGCGTGGCACCGACCGGCCAGCCGAACAGCATGGTGGTGAGCGCGAATCCCGCCACCAGGGCCGACTGACCCATCACGCCCTGCACGAACATGGGAAGGAAGGTGGTGAGCCCGATGATCGCCATGCCGCTGAGCAGCGTCGCGGCGTTGGCGGTCGCAATCGGCCGCTGCGCCCATAGCCGGAAGTCCATCATCGGATCCGCCGCGCGCCTTTCCTGCACCACGAAGAGCAGGCTCGCCACGACGAACAGCAGCGCGGGCCAGAGCGTGGCCGAGCCCGACGTGCCGACCTCCGTCAGCGCCACCATGAGCGACGCGATCGCCAGGGTGAACAACGCCGCCCCGGCGGTATCGATCGAGCGGGCCTCGCGCTTCACGTCCTCGTGCAGGAATGCGACGAACCCGGCCGCCGCCAAGAGGCCGATCGGCAGATTGATCCAGAAGATCCAGGACCAGCTGGCGTGCTGGATGATGAGCCCGCCCGCGAGCGGTCCCAGAACCGAGGACACGCCCCACACGCTGGCGAGGTAGCCCTGGATCTTGCCGCGCTCACGGGCCGTGTAGAGGTCGCCCACCACCGTGATGCCGATGGGCTGTATGGCGCCGGCTCCGATGCCCTGGATCAACCGGAACAGGATCAGCGACGGCATCGACCAGGCGAAGCCGCAGAGCGTCGATCCCACGAGGAAGACCGCGATGCCGACCAGCAGCACCGGGCGGCGGCCGTAGAGATCCGAGAGTTTGCCGAACACCACCGTGGTGGCGGTCTGGGTCAGCAGGAAGGCCGAGAACACCCAGGCATAGAGATGCAGACCGCCGAGCTGACCGGCGATCTGCGGCATGGCGGTCGAGACGATGGTGGCCTCGATGGCGATCATGAACATGGCCGCCATCACCGAGGCCAGGACCAGGGGACGGCGTGTTTTGGATTTTGCTGACATGCGCTGCATGTAGGGTCGAGCGAAATATTTGCACGTTCGAAACGCCGCAGGACGGTCGATTCGTCCGCGCGGCACCGCGAACCGCCTCCTGAATTGGTCGGTCCCGTGCCTTACCTACGATGAGGGGGGCGGTCGGAGTCCCGCCGGGAGACGGGCATGGTCAAGGCGGACGTGGCGGTTCTGGGTGCCGGGATCGTGGGCGTGTCGGCGGCGCTGCACCTTCAGGAGCGGGGCCGCGACGTGGCGTTGGTGGAGCGGGAAAGCGTGGCCGGCCGCGGCACAAGCTACGGCAACGCCGGGCTGATCGAGCGCTCCTCGATCTACCCTTACGCGTTCCCGCGCCAACACGCGACCGTGGCGCGCTACGCGCTGAACCGCTCCGCCGACGTGCATTACCATGTGTCGGCCCTGCCGGGCTTGGCGCCGTTTCTCCTGCATTATTTCATGAGTTCGACGCCGGCCGGCGTCGAACGGAGCGCCCGCGCGTCCCGTCCGCTGATCGAGCGCTCGCTCGTCGAACACGAGCGGCTGATGGAGGCGGCCGGCGCCATCGGATTGATGCGCAGGGTCGGTTGGATGAAGGTGTTCCGCACCCAGAAAAGCTTCGGCAGAGGCCTCGCGGACGCCGCCCGGCTCGATGGTTTCGATCTCGACATCGACCAACTCGACCCCGCGGCGCTGGCCGAGCGCGAGCCGCATCTCGGCGCGGGCCTCGTGGGCGCGCTGCATTTCCGCGACCCCGGCGCCATCTCGGACCCGGGTGGGCTCGTTCAACGCTACGCTGCGCTGTTTGAGACGCGCGGCGGCCGCTTCCTCGAGGGCGACGCCACGACGCTCGAGAAGGATGCACCCGGCTGGCGGGTCAGGACTCGCGACGGCTGGCTGGCGGCCCGCGAGATCGTCGTGGCGCTGGGTCCCTGGTCGGACCTGGTGTTCAGGGCGCTGGGCTATCGGCTGCCCTTCGGGATCAAGCGCGGCTACCACATGCATTTTCGCGCCCGCGGCAATGCCGTGCTGAACCACCCGGTGCTCGACGTCGACGGCGGCTATCTGTTGGCTCCGATGGAGCGCGGCATCCGGCTGACCACCGGGGCCGAGTTCGCCCGCCGCGACGCGCCGCCGACACCCGTGCAACTCGAGCGTGCCCTGCCGGTGGCCCGGACGCTGTTCCCGCTCGACGGGGCCGTCGAGGACACGCCCTGGATGGGTTCGCGCCCGTGCCTGCCCGACATGCTGCCGATCATCGGCCGGGCGCCCCGGCACGCCGGAATCTGGTTCGATTTCGGCCACCAGCACCACGGGCTGACGCTGGGACCCGTTTCGGGCCGGCTGCTGGCCGAGCAGATGACCGGGGAAGCGCCGTTCACCGATCCCGCGCCCTACCGCATGGAGCGGTTCGGTTAGGTCTGTCGTTGCATGGCCTCCCATTCGGGCCGCAGGATCGACATCACTCGTGTCGACTTGAAGGCCCCGTCCGGCATGCGCCGTGCGTCGCGCAATATGCCGTCCTCGATGAATCCGGCCCGCGCATAGACCCGACGAGCGCGCTCGTTGTCGACATAGACGTGGAGCTGGAATCGATGCGCGTGCGTCGTCCCGAACACATGGGTCAGCGCCGCTTCGAGCAGGACGGTGCCGAGCCCCTCGCCGGGTTGCGCCACGGCAATGCGGCGGAGATGGGCGCAAAGGTCTGGATCGTCGAGTCGCTGAAGCAGGAGGAAGCCCCGCGTCCTGCCCTCGGCCTCCTGCGCCAAAAGATAGTGAGAGCCGGGGAGGGCCATCTCGGCGGCATGCTGTTCGGCGCTCCAGCGCCCCACAAGATGTTCGAAGCCGGCGCCGCGTTCGAGCCGCATGATGGCCGGGATGTCGCGGGCGGTTGCGGCGTCGATGGTCGTCATGGCACGGTCGGCACAGTCGGGAGTTTCCAGGACGGATTGTAGCATGCTGGGACCGACCCTCGAAACCGAACGCCTGATCCTGCGGCCGCCGATCGAAGGTGACCTCGACGGCTGGGAAGCGCTCGCGGCCGACGCCGAGGCCATGCGCTACCTCGGCGGCGTGCAACCAAGGGCTTCGGCCTGGCGCGCCCACGCCATGATGGCGGGGTCTTGGGCGCTGCACGGCTTCGGCATGTTCGCCGTGATCGACAAGGCGAGCGGTCACTGGATCGGCCGGGTCGGCCCCTGGCAACCCGAGGGCTGGCCCGGCACCGAGATCGGCTGGAGCCTGCTTCGCCCGTTCTGGGGCAGGGGCTACGCCCGCGAGGCCGCGGCCGCCACCATGGATTGGGCCGTCGACGCCCTCGGCTGGAGCGACATCATTCATACGATCGCGCCCGACAACGTGCCGTCGATCGGGTTGGCCGAGCGGCTCGGCTCGACCTATCGCGGACCCGGGCGCCTCCCGCCGCCGGTCGCCGATCGGACCATCGGCCTCTGGGGCCAGACCGCGGCCGAGTGGCGGGCGCGGCGTCACGCTCGGACGTAATGGCCGAACCTGTCGCGCCATCCCGGCAGCGCGCCGGGGAACGGCAGGGCGCGTGCCTCGTAGACGCCGCGCGCCACGGCGCGGGCCAGCGTCTCGGCCGCGAGCGCGCCGATGTCGGTGAGGTCCGCCGCCGTCGCGGACCGCCCCACCGTCCCGGTCGCGGCCGCGAACACCACGTCCCCGTCGAGCGCCGCATGGGCGGGCCGTAGCGCCAGGGCGAGGCCGCCCTGCGCCATCACGGCGATGCGCTTGCATTGCGCCTTGGTGAGTGCCGCGTCGGTCGCGACGACGCAGATCGTGGTGTTCTGCGGCACCGTGCCCTTGGTGCGGAACGGCGGAGCACCCGCCCGCGTGAATGGCGGCAGGCCCAACCCGCCGAACTCGGCGTCGCGCTCGTAGGGCGCGGCCCAGAACTGTGGGCCATCACCCACCGTCGCCTGGCCGAGCGAATTGACGGCCGCCAGCGCGCCGACCCAATATCCGTGGCGGCTGCGGGCGCTGGCCGAACCGAGCCCGCCCTTGAGGTCGGCCGTGGTGGCGCCGAGCCCGGCCCCATGGCTGCCCAGCGTGAAAGCGTTATTCGAAGCCGCGACGGCCGCGTAGCCCATCTCCCAATAGGGCGGATGCCGGCCCCAGCCCTTGTCGCCGCCGTTGTTGAGATCGAACAGCACGGCACCGGGCACGATGGGGACCCGCGTCGGCCCGACCGCGAAGCCTCGCCCCTTGTCGGCGAGCGCCACCATGGCGCCTCCCATGCCGTCGAGCCCGAAGGCCGAGCCGCCCGACAGCACCAGGGCATCCACGGCCTCGACCGTCATCTCGGGTTCGAGCAGGGCCGTGTCGCGCGTCCCGGGCGCGCCGCCGTGGATGGCAACGGAGGCCACGGCGGGCCTGTCGAAAACCACGGCGGTGAGGCCCGAACCGAGCCGCGCATCATCGGCGTGGCCCACGTGGACGCCCGGCACATCGGTGAGGAGATTGCGGGGCGGCACGTTGACCCCGTTGCCGCGTCGCGGGGCCGTGTGTCGTCTAATCCTTGCGCCTCAGCACCACTTCACGGTGGCGCCGGTGGCGCCGGACCGGTCCGCACACCGGCTCGCGACCGTATTCGCGGGCATAGTTGGCCCGGTAGAACGCCATCGACTCGTCGTCGTCGTGGTCGGCCGGCACGCCCGGGCCCTGCCACGGATAGCCGCCGTCCCAACCCTGGCGCGTCCTGAAACGGTCGCCGAGGTGGTAAGCCCCAGGTCCCTCCCAGCCGGTCCGGTATCGGCAATAAAGGGCGTTGTCCCAGCGGAAGGAGGCGTAGCGCCGCGCCTGGACATCCAGGGCCGCGTAGGTGGTGTCATAACGGTGGTAGTTCAGCCTCCAATAGGGATAATCCCCGTTGGCGATGAGCGGAGAAGTGGCGCGAGCCGGGGAAGGGGCCGGCATCGCCAGCAGGGCGGAGGCCGCCAGGGCCAGAATCCATCGACGCAAGCTGCTCTCCCCGGGGACCGAACCATCTCGACCATCGCCTATGTAACGCCAAACCCACCCGTGCCGCACGGGGAGAAACAGTGAAGGGCGCGAAACACCGACCGTGTCACGCCGGGGCAACGGTCCGGCAGACCAGAGCCATTCCCCGCCGCCAGCAAAACGCGCTACACAGCGCCATGCTGACCCATGTCTCGTTTCCGGCCGCGATCCTGGCCGGGCTGCTGTCGTTTCTCAGTCCCTGCGTGCTGCCGCTGGTGCCGCCCTACCTGTGCTTCCTGGCCGGCACGACGGTGGAGGATCTCCAGGGCGGGGACGCTGTCCGCACCCGTCGCGACGCACTCCTGGCCAGCCTGCTGTTCGTGGCGGGCTTCGCGACCGTGTTCGTGACTCTCGGCGCCACTGCCTCGGCCTTCGGTACGCTGCTCCGGCGCTACAACGAGGTGCTGTCGATCGCGGCAGGCGCGGCGATCGTGATCATGGGGCTGCATTTCGTCGGGCTGTTCCGCCTCGGGCTGCTCTATCGGCAGGCGCGCCTCGAGGTGGCACGTCCGCCGGGGCTGTGGAGCGCCTATGTGATGGGGCTCGCCTTCGCGTTCGGCTGGACCCCCTGCATCGGGCCGATCCTGGCCGCGATCCTGGCGGTGGCGGGTTCGCAGGCGACCGTCGGCCACGGCGCCGCGCTGCTGCTCGCCTATTCGGCCGGTCTGGGCGTTCCCTTCGTGCTGGCCGCCGTGGCCATGGGGGCTTTCACGGCGTTCCTGAAGGGCTTCAAGCGGCACTTCGGCGCCGTGGAAAAGCTGGCGGGCGCGCTCCTCGTGCTCACCGGCTTCGCGTTCCTCACCGGCGGCATGCAGACGTTCTCGTTCTGGCTGATCGAGACCTTCCCGGGCCTGACCCGACTGGGCTGACGGCGGTCAGGCGGGGATAGACCGTCTCGGCGCGGTCTCGGCCACGCGACCTCCGTAGCGCTTCAGCATGAGGGTCGAAGCGAAAGCCACGATCGAAAACACAGCAACCACGATGGCCGGAGAGGCGGGCGAACCCGTCGATGCCACCAGGGTCGCGGCGATGAGCGGCACGGTGCCGCCGAACAGCGTCTGGCTGATGTTGTAGCTCACTGCGACGCCGCTGAACCGCACCCGTGTCGGGAACAGGTCGGCCAGTACCATGGCGAAAGTGCCATTGATCAGCGCCGCCACGAGGCCCGCCATCACGAACAGCGGCACCACGTCGACGCTCCGGTCGATGACGGCGCGGAAGAACGGGTAGCTCAGCAGCCCCAGCAGCGCGGACCCGAGACAGAGAAAGTAGCGCCGGGGTATCCGGTCGCCCAGCCAGGCAACCACCAACAGCCCGACCGAGGTGGTGATGAGGCCGACGTTCTGGGCCAGCGAGGCCGCTTTGACGTCGTAATGCAGCACGCGAACCAGATAGGCCGGCATGTAGGCGAACAGCATGCCGTTGAACACCGAGGTCGCGGCCGAGGTGCCGATGCCGACCAGGACCTCGACCGGATAGCCGCGGAACAGTTCGCTCAGAGGGGTCCGGGATGCCACGCCGCGCATGGCGGCGAACTCCGCCGATTCGTGCAGCTTGCGGCGGACCGCGTAGCTCGCAAGGCCCGTCAGGCCCCCGATCACGAAGGCGATGCGCCAGCCGTAGGCCGTCGCCCCCTCGGGCGGCAGGGCGGTATTGAGCGCCAGGCTGACCAGTGCCGCGAGGCTGACGCCCGAATTGACGCAACAGAACAGGACCCCACAGGCGAAGCCGGCCCGGCGCGGCGCCGTCTCGACCACGTAGACGATCGAGCAGGGCAGTTCGCCGCCAAGGCACAGGCCCTGGATCAGGCGCAACGCCACCATGAGGGCCGTGGCCGCAAAGCCCCAGGAGGCGTAGCCCGGGATCAGCCCCATCAGCACGGTCGAGATCGAGACTGCCCCGAGCGAGAACAGGAAGACGCCGCGCCGCCCGAAGCGGTCGCCGAGCGCACCGAGCAGCATGCCGCCGAAGGGCCGCGCCAGATAGCCGCCCGCGAAGACCGAGAAGGACAAGACCAGCGACACCAGAGGATCGGCGGTGGGGAAGAAGGCAGCCGCGATCGACTGGGCGAAGATGCCGTAGATGATGAAATCGTAGAATTCGAGGGCACCGCCGAGGCTCGCCAGGACGATGGTGCGCCACTGCGGCCCGGTCAGCCCCCCGGCATCTCGCGACCGCAGCGCCACGGCGTCGTTGCTCGGCATCCTGCTCGTCCCTCCCCAGCGGTCCCTCGTGGTCGCGGCCGATGCTGGGATGCACGATTCCGGCTCACCGCGAAACCTCTTCCCCGACTCGTGCTTCGGTCGGCGTGCCGGCGTCATACCTGTCGCGGCTCATCGGGCCGACACGATCCCGGGCGAGCCATCGTCCGCCGACCGGCCAAGTCTGCCGGGATCATGACAGGCCGGACGTTTGCGCCAGCACGGACGTCGATGTCCGAGGCCGACGCAGCGCCAGGCCGACACCACTGAGGGTGAGCGCGAAGGCGAACAGTTCCTTGACGCCCAGCGGCTCTCCGAGGATGAGCGCAGCCGACAGCGTGCCGATGATCGGCACGAGCAGCATGCCGGTCGCGGCCACGGACGTCGGCAGCCGTCGCAGGGTCGCAAACCAGCTCAAATAGCAAAGCGCCATGGGGCCGGCCGCCATGTAGGTCATGCCCAATAGGCCCGGCAGGGTGAGGGCACCGACTCTTGGTCGCTCCCAGAACAGGCTGATCAGCAGCATCGGCAGACACCCCAAGCCGACCTGCCAGGCGGTCAGAATCATCGGCGGGAGCGGAATCGGCTTGTGCGCCCGAACGGTTCCCCAAGCGAACAGGATGGCAGCAGCCAGGGCGAACAGAATGCCCGGCAGTTTTCCTTCCCCGCCCGATAGATGTGGGCCACCCATCAGGACGGTGATGCCGGCCACCGCGAGTGCGAGTGCCGTGATGCTGCGCCGACCCGGACGGTCGCCCAGCAGCGGCCATGCCAGCAGTGTGGCCCAGATCGGCATGGAATAGGCGATCAGCGCTCCTTCCGCGACCTTGAGCCAGTTCAGCGACAGGGCCGTGAAGCCCATCCAGGCGAACACATTGATGCCGGCCGCTATGCCGAGGCGGCCGAAGAGGTCCCGCGGCACCCATAGCGGCTCGCCGCGGCTGGCGGCGGCGATTACCAAGCCGAGGGCCGCGACCAGCCCGGCCGTGCTTCGGGCGAACAGCGGTGGCCAGTCGTGCAGCACGAACTTGAGCACGGTCCAGTTCAGGCCCCATCCGATCGCTGTCGCCAGGAGATATAGCTGCCCCATGCGGTAGGCTCTGAGCGATGAGTCGGACATATCGGTACGGCATCCGTCTTGGGTCATGACGGTTTGGTAGTCCGACGACACCCCGGAAGCGAGCACGAAGCGCAACCCGGTCCCACGCGCTCGCGACCTCGACCCTCCATTCGAGTCCAGCACGATGCGGGCCCGCTGCTGTGGGGCCCCTTGGAGGTCGACCCCGGTTGGGGCTAGACAGGCCCATGCCGACCGCGCCGCCCATCACCTCCGTCCGCCGGCCGCGCGCCTCCGCGCCCCGCATCCTGGTGTTCGACTCGGGCCTCGGCGGCCTCACGGTCTTCGGCGAGATCGTCCGGCTGCGGCCCGAGGCCGAATTTCTCTATGCGGCCGACGACGCCGTGTTCCCCTATGGGGGGCTCAGCCAACAGGCCCTCGTCGGCCGGGTGCTGCCCCTGATGGAGCGGCTCGTCGCCCGGCATCGGCCCGATATCGTGGTGATCGCGTGCAACACCGCCTCCACGGCCGTACTGCCGCCGCTGCGGTCCCGCTGGCCCGCCCTCGCCTTCGTGGGCACGGTTCCGGCCATCAAGCCCGCGGCTGCGGCATCCCGGACCCGGCGGGTCAGCATTCTAGCGACGCCCGGCACGGTCGAACGCGACTATACGCGCGACCTCGTCCGCAGCTTCGCGCGCGGCTGTGCGGTCGATCTTGTCGGGGCGCCGCGCCTGGCCGCGCTGGCCGAAGCCGCGTTGCGGGGCGAGGCCGTGCAGGACGACGACATTGCAGCCGAGATCGCACCCGCTTTCGTGGATCGCGACGGACGGCGGACCGACGTCATCGTCCTGGCCTGCACGCATTACCCTCTATTGCTGCCTCGATTCGAGCGTCTGGCGCCGTGGCGGGTCGCCTTCGTGGACCCGGCACCCGCCATCGCCCGGCGGGTCGACGCCGTGCTGGCCGAACGGGGCCATGTATCGGTTGCCGCCGCCGGTCAGCGCGAGCCGGCGCAGCAGCCCCACCGAGGCGCCGTCCTGTTCACCTCGCGCCGGGAGCCCGGCCCGGCACTGGCAAGGGTCCTCGCCGAGTGCGGCCTCGGCACTGCCGCGACCGCATGGGACGGCGTCGAGCGACCCGTTCCTCCCGATCGCCCGGAGGTCTCGTCTCCGGGCTGAAGCGATCGGATGCCCGGCCTCCTGCCGCCGCGCCTCTGAAACCTACTCGGCCGCCTGCTGGCGCGGCACGGCGCTATTGCCCTGTGCGGTCGAGCCATCCGTATAGGTCTCGTGCCTCAGAGCCTCGTGGGGGGCCGCGCGGCCGGGAAGCGGCGGCAGAGCCTTGGCCTTATCGAGATCGATGCCGGCGCCCTGGGCGACCCGCGTGCCGTAGTCCTCGTCACAGTGCCAGAAGTGCCACACCATGCGGAGCCGGATGGCCTCGGGGCAGGCCTTCATGTCGTCGACCAGGTTGGCGATCAGGTCGTCGCGCTCCCACGTCGCGAAGGTGCGGTAGCGTTCGCCGGCCTGGGTATAGTCATCCGTGGTCCGGCTGGTCTGGAAGCGGCCGAGGCGCCCTTCGACCGGCTGATGGTATTCCCTGGCCGGCTTCGGAGCTTCCTTGAGGCTCTGGCCGAGCACGCTGGGCTCATAGTTGACATGATCGCTGGGCGCCCCGTCGACCGAATAGGTCATCTGGCCGTCACGCTGGTTGGTGAAGGCACGGACGCCCGGCTGCGGCGCATTGATGGGCAGCTGCAGATAGTTGGCCCCGACCCGGTAACGCTGGGTATCCGAATAGCTGAGCGTGCGGCCCTGCAGCATCTTGTCATCGGAGAAATCGATGCCGTCCACCAGGACGCCAGTGCCGAACGCCGACTGCTCGACCTCCGCGAAGAAGTTGGATGGCGCGCGGTCCAGCACCATGCGGCCGCAGGGCAGTAGCGGAAACTGGTCGACCGGCCAGAGCTTGGTGTCGTCGAGCGGGTCGAAGCTCAGATGGTCGTTCGGGCCGTCCGGCATGATCTGCACGGAGAACTCCCACTCAGGGAAGTTGCCCTGGGCGATGTTGTCGTAGAGGTCACGCGTGGCGTGGCCGACGTCGCGCGCCTGGATCTCGCGCGCCTGGGCGGTGGTCAGGTTTCGGACGCCCTGCTTCGGGGTCCAATGGAACTTGCAGAGATGCCCCACGCCCTCGGCGTTGACGAGCTTGTAGGTGTTGACGCCCGAGCCCTCCATCTCCCGGTAGTTGGCCGGGATGCCCCAGGGTGATTTCAAGTGCGTCACCATATGCAGCGATTCGGGGTGCATGCCCACGAAGTCGAAGAAACGCCAGGCCTCCTGGCGGTTGGTGACCGGATCCGGCTTGAAGGCGTGGATCATGTCGGGGAACTTGATGGCATCCCGGATGAAGAACACCTTGAGATTGTTGCCGACGAGGTCCCAGTTTCCGTCGACCGTCTTGAACTTCACCGCGAAGCCGCGCGGGTCGCGCTCCGTCTCGGGCGACTCCTTGGCGCCGGCCACGGTCGAGAAACGAACGAACATCGGGGTCTTGACGCCGGTCTCGTTGAGAACGCGGGCGCGGGTGTACACGGACGCGGGCTGGTCGCCGATCTTGCCATACGCCTCGAAATAGCCGTGGGCACCGGCGCCCCGGGCATGGACGACGCGCTCCGGGATGCGCTCACGGTCGAAATGGGTGATCTTCTCGATGAATTGATAATTCTCGAGCGTGGCGGGGCCACGCTCGCCGACCGTGCGGGTCGACTGGTTGTCCCGTACCGGATGGCCCTGACGCGTGGTCAAGATCTGATTGTCGGTGCTCATGAATTCCTCCAGTCGGGGCGCGGCGGCGCCAGTATGCCGAGGCGTAGATGTCGGTTTCAGCCGACCGAAACCGAGCCTGACCCGCACTTCGGCAAAGTCCCAGACTCAGGCCGAACAGGACAGGCCGACGATGAACTCGGCTCGGCGCTCGCTGTGCTTCGGGATAGCGGAAGCCATCCGGGTTTTCAATGACCCCGCATGCCAGATGTCCAGCGACCGGACCGGGGGACGCCGGGGGACGGGGGCACGAGGCGGGCGCAACTGAACGACGGCCGGCCGATGACCATGCCGGCTCCCGCAGGATACGAGCGGAACACCGGCCTGCCGACGCGTCGAGCTTGCGGAGCCCCAGCCGATCCCGGGAAGCCCACCGCAAACGGCTCAGTGCGCGCTCCAAATCGGTTAACCTTGAACAAGGTTCCGGCTTTTAGGGAGCTGAAAGCGATTTATTTTAAGCAACCGGTAAGACACATGCGACCTCAGGACTTCAGTTTCTGGCCGGATTGTGGCCAACTTACTGCCCTTCGCCACAAAGCTGTGCTGTGTGAGCAACAGGCTCCGCAAACGCGCGGCGTTGGGCGGAATAGCGGTTGCCCCGCTCGGCCGCTTGGCAATATCGTCGCTTCAGAGATCGCTCTGGAGAAAATCTCGATGTTTGCCACGAAGAAAATCATCACCGCCGCCGCCATGCTGGTCGCTGCTGCCGGCGCGGCCCACGCGGCCGACCTGCCGGCCCGCGTGGCCCCGGCCCCCTATGTCGCTCCGCTTCCAATCTTCACCTGGACCGGCGCCTATTTCGGTATCAACGCCGGTGCTGCCTTCGACAACAAGCAGCAGTTCACGACCACGGCCAACCGTACCGACGGCATCGGCAACACCAAGTTCAGCGATAGCGGCTTCTCGGCCGGTGGCCAGATCGGCTACAATTACCAGCTCAACGGCTTCGGCGGCTTCGGCGGTCCGGGCAGCGGCATCGTGATCGGTTTCGAGGCCGATGCGATGTACATGGACACCGGCAAATCCGTTAACACGCTCACCAACAACGGCACCGCCAGCTTCCGCTCGGGCCTGGATTTCCTCGGCACCGCCCGCGGTCGCCTCGGCTATGCGTTCAACCAGTTCCTGATCTATGGCACGGGCGGCTTCGCCTACGGCGACGTCAACAGCCGCGTGGTCAGCGTGTTCAACGGCACGACCTCGAACGCCAGCGCAAGTGGCTTCAACACGGGCTACGCCTACGGTGGTGGCATCGAATATGCCCTACCCACCAGCTCGTTCCTGAACTTCTTCCACTCCAGTGCCGTGACCCTGAAGCTCGAATATCTGCGCTACGAACTCGACAGCTCCAACCTGCGTGACACGTCGGTCAACACCGTCAACCTGCAGCCTGGCCTCAAGGTCAAGAACGAGGGCAACATTGCCCGCGTCGGCCTGAACTACAAGTTCTAGTTTCTACGATGGCCGGCGCCCGCAGAACGAGCGGAGCCGGCTGGGATTGAGCACGGCGAAAGGCTGGCCTAGGCCAGCCTTTCGCATTCCTGACGTTGTCGCCGAACGATCAACCTCGAGCCGCCGCCCGGCTGCGAAGTGTGTGAATGGGCGCCCCGTTACAGGGCCTGTTCAGCCCCGGACGCCATCGACGAAAATGTGCTCTCCCCACTCGAGACGCGACGGATCGTCGAGGCTCCCGGCCGACACGGAGACATGCCGGCTGTCACTAGGCGCCCAAAACAGTTGCGATCCGCAGACCGAACAGAAACCCCGGCTGGCCATCGGCGACGACTTGAACCACTTGAGCTTTCGGCCGCTGGTTTCGAGGTGCTCGGGCGCGCAGGCCGTGTAGGCACCGACGCTCGTGGTGGACCTTCTGCACATGGCGCAGTGGCAGGTCGTCACCTGCCTCAGCGGACCGCGAATTTCAAAACGCACCGCTCCGCACAGGCAGCCTCCGCTCGCTGCCGCTGTGCCCTCGATTTGGGGCTTGGGTCGTTGCACCACGCGGTTCGCCTCCTCGCTCTTGACAACCGGATTATATGACTAGATCTCTAGTCATATCGTCATTTCAGGTGGAGAGCAAGGTCATGGGTCGCACGTTTTTAGTCTGGTTCGACATCCTCCGCATCGCCCGCAACCGTCGGCGCTCGCTCGCCAGCCTGCGGATGTTGAGCGACCATCACCTCGCGGATATCGGGCTCGAGCGGGGCGAAATAGACGCCTACGTCCGCCTGGGCTATCCATGGCCCGTGCCGGCCGCCATCATCCCGGCCCCGGTTTTCGTACCGACCTTGCAGGGTTGCGGCTGATGCCCAATGAGGCAGGGCTGTCCTTCGCGGACGCAGCCCGCTGCCTCTCCGACCTCGGCCACCCGCAGCGGCTCGAGGCGTTCCGGCTACTGGTCCAGGCCGGCGAGGCGGGCCTGTCGGTGGGCGACATCGAGCGCCATCTCGCGATCCCGCGCTCGACCCTGGCCCACCACATCTCCCAGCTCGTCGCCTCCGGTCTCGTGACGCAGACGCGCGAAGGCCGAGTGCAGCGCTGCCGCGTTGCTGCCGGCCGCACCCGTGCCCTGCTGAGCGTGCTCGGGGACTGTTGCGAGGGGTTGCCGGATCTGCCGGACCTGCCCGGCGCGGCCGCCGAATACCCGGGCAGGGGAGACGGACCTTGACGACCCTGCATCCTGGCGGATGCCTCTGTGGCAAGGCGCGGTTCGAGGCGGCGGCGGAGCCGCTGCGGATCGTGCACTGCCACTGCGTCTTCTGCCGCCGGCAGACCGGCGGTCCCTTGGCGACCCTCGCGGGCCGGGCCTCAGGCGCTCGACCGGATTCACCTGGTCGCGCGGCGCCCCGGCGGTCTGTCGGTCGTCACCCGCCGTCCGCGGGTCGTTCTGCCGCGCCTGCGGCAGTCCACTATCCTACGAATCTGATGGTTTATCGCAACGAGATCTACCTCGTGATCGGGGCCTTCGACGAACCCGACCGGCTGCCGCCGACCCCACGTACACGTGGCCCAGAAGATCTCGTGGTTCGAATTCGCCGATGGCCTGCCCCGTTTCGCGGCATCGGCCGCCGGCCCCCCCACGGCCGGGGATCTCTGAGCCGACGCATGGCCTCGACGCTCCGGCGGCCGTTGGGCGGCTGAGAAAGCCCCGCGCGGGAGAGGCGGGGCCGGATCGTCACGACCCACCGCGAGGCGCGCAGACTCAATCGGCGTCGGCGGCCGCGGTCTTGGGTTTCAGGACCATGCGGCCACGATACATGCCGCTCTTCAGGTCCACATGGTGTGGGCGGCGAAGTTCACCCGAGTCCTTGTCCTCGACATAGGTCGGCTGCTGCAACGCATCTGCCGACCGGCGGAAACCCCGCTTCATCGGCGATGTCTTCCGTTTAGGAACGGCCATTTCACTCTCCAATAGTACGGGGGCCGCTCCGCGAAAACGGGCAGCCGAACCCGGGTGTCTAGCCGCAAACGACTCCCGATGCCAGCCGAATTCACACCTCCGGCCGCGATCCGCCTTGGACGCCCATGCGTTGATGCGACGCCGACGGCCGTGTTGCAGCGCCGCAACGATGTCTGATATTCCGGGACACTTGAACGATCGAGGGGAACATCCAACGATGGCCGATGCGGAATCGCGTCCGGGCGTAAGGCGGCATCCGAGGCCGTTGTCGCCCCATCTCCAGATCTACAGGCCCATGCTGACCATGATGATGTCGATCGCGCATCGCATCACCGGGATAGCACTCTACGCCGGCACGCTGCTGCTCGCTTGGTACCTCATTGCGGCAGCCAG
>JAABUM010002813.1_pt1 | contig 22568 bp, 21 predicted proteins | sample 5559161 | NCBI WGS metagenome assembly JAABUM01 (sample SAMN10711868, study PRJNA513369) | rock metagenome | isolation source: Antarctica rocks | place: Antarctica: Victoria Land, Siegfried Peak nord
TGCAACCCGTATCGCCGCGTCATCCCCGCCCGCCTCGCGCTACCACTCACCACTCCACCCTAACCCTACCACAACTGAGGACACGCCCTAACGACGGTCCCTTAATGACGGGACCATCGATCTATACGAAGGGGTGTCTCGATGGCGCTCGAAACCCCGACCAAGTCGAATCCGCTCTGGTCCGCATTGCGCGCGGCCTCGCGCAACGTCAATCGGCGTCAGTTCCTCGGAGCGCTCGGTGTCGGCGGTGCGGTGGCGCTGTTGCCGTCGGTCGCGGTATCCGAGGCGGGCGCGGCCTTCCTGCCCGGCGCAGCCCCGATATTCGAGGCGTCGACCGAGCCGATTCAACGGCGTCTTCACGCTGCCGCCGCTCCCCTACGGCTACGATGCGCTGGAGCCGAACATCGACACCGAGACGATGACCCTCCACCATATGAAGCACCATAACACCTACGTGACGAATCTCAACGCCGCGCTCGCCTCGTACCCCGACCTGCGGGCGATGAACATCACCGCGATCGTCGCGAACCTGGGCATGGTCCCGGACGCGATCCGCACGATGGTCCGCAATAATGGTGGCGGGCACCTCAATCACTCGATCTTCTGGGCGACGATGGGGCCAGGCGGGGGCGGCGCACCGACCGGCACGTTCGTCGCGGCAGGGGCCGGTGTCTTCGGCAGCGGCTGGGTCTGGCTGGTGCTGAACGGTGCGAAAGGGCTCCAGATCGTCACTATGCCGAATCAGGACAGCCCGTACATGATGGGCCTGACCCCGATCGTCGGTAATGACGTCTGGGAGCATGCCTATTACCTGAAGCACCGCAACGTCCGCGCGAACTATCTCAACAGCTGGTGGAACATGGTCAATTGGGAATCGGTGGCGCTGCGCTACACCACCGCCATCAAATAATTCACGAGTATCCCCACACACATAGAGGGCGGGCCGCAGGATAACTCCTGCGGCCCGCCTTCGCTTCGTCTCTGAATACTGTCTGCTGTCCGCTAACCCCCGCTAGTAATGGATCCAGACCGGTATCCCTAGCGGTGCCCAGTTGTAGAGATACTGCGCGAGATCGACCGGGATGTTGACGCAGCCGTGGCTGGTGGGCGTACCCCACTGGTCGTCATAGACCGCGCCGTGCAGCGCGAAGCCGCCATCGAGGAAGTACATCACCCAGGGGACGTTCGGCGTGAAGTAGTAGTCCGGGTCGCTCGGATCGCCGAGGGTCATGTCGTCCGAGAGCACCTTGCGGAAGGTATGGAAGGTGCCGGTCGGTGTGCTCCACCCCGCCTTGCCGCTGCGGATCAGCGTCGTCAGCGTCGGCAGGTCGCCCTCCCAGGCGGTCAGGCGCTGCTCGCCGAGATTGACCTCGATCCAGCGGAAGCTGCTGAAGAGGGCCGGATCGTATTCCGGTGCACCGGGGCGCTGCCGCGTCGGCGCGATGCTGACGCGCGCCATCGCCGCGCCCTGCCGCCCGAGGGCGCTGATCCGCACCGCGCTACCGTCCGCCTCGCCTTCCGGGTGGTATTCGAGGCGGGCGTGCTCGAAATACTGGGTCTGGTAGCTCTTACCGTCGGCGGCGAGCTCATCGAACGGCTCCGAGAGGGGGAGGCCGAAGATGCTGATCCCGCCATTGGTCGACCAGAAGCGCAGGAACGACCCCGCGACGGTGTGGCCGCTCGTCGGGAAGAAGGTGAAGTCTGCGGTGTCCGGGCCGAGCGCGCCGACCGTGATGGCCGGGAGTCGACGGAAGGCCGACTCGCCCGCACGCGGGTTGTCCAGATCGACGGCGCGGGTGGTGATGCTGATCTGGTCGTCGTGGCGGTCCAGGAATTCGCCCTTCGTCCAGCCGGTGCCGAAGTCGCCGGTGATCTGGTACCAGGATGCGCCATCGGCGTCCAGGAGCGGTCCGCCGACGAGTCGCCCCTGCTGCTGGGCGCGCAGGACATTCACCTTGCCCCAGCCGACACCGGGGCCGATCCGCAGGTTGACCGAGGTGTTGGTGGCCGCCCCCTGGCCGACGACGAGCGCGGTCGCGCCGCCGCTGTTGGGGCGGAATTGCAGGACCATCCGCTCGAAATACTGCGTCTGCACCGTGCCGTTGGCCGAGGTGACGATCTCGCTGATCGGCAGCCCGATGATCGTCTCGCCACCGTGCTCACGCCAGTAGAAGAGGAACGGATCGGCGAGATGGTGGCCCGTCTCCGAGAAGTAGACGGTGCCGGGCACCTCCACCCAGGCGGGGAGATCCCGCCCCGGCGGCCCCGCCGCGACCGGGAGCGGGGCGCTGAGGAAGAGGGTGAGGGAGGTTCCCACCGTCGCGCACGCGAGCGCGCAGCGCGCGACCATCGATCGTCGCACCATGCCGATTGTCCCCTTGCCGAATGGCGGATCAGTCGCACACCGCTTATGTACGTACACTCTGGTCGTATAGTACCAGAAGCGTCGGGAAAAGCAAGAGGGGGCGCGGCGAACGGGATCGCATGGGGCGATGGAGAAGGTGTGTGCATGACCGGGGACGATCGCCGCAAACGCCCATTGGGGCGGGCAATTTTGGTATAATTGACGTAACGTGAGCTCAACTTTGGCCCTTTGGCGTCACACCTAAACCGAAGTGCCGGTGGGAGGCGCATGATCGGCGTGGGTTGCCGGTGGACTGAAGTACCCCGGAGGGCAGCTACTCCCGGCTGGTGGCGGCGTGAGCCGCCACGAAGTACCCATGAAGGGCATACTATCCGCCTGCGCGGACTGGGCACCGCCGGGACAAGGGATGCAGTTCCCCTCGGCGCTTCAGTTTAGTGGCGTAGCCCATGGGAAAAATTGACCGCTGCGGTTTTTTGCTTATTGAGTGTATGAACCGACAGGCAAAAACCGCAGCGGCGCTTTCGGCGACAAGCGCGGTGGCGGCACAGCGCGCGATCCTCGCTCTGCCTCCGGATCGCGAAAGGCCAAAGTCGAGGTAAGGGGTGTGGCGTGACACGACTGGCCGAGCGGATCTATCGCACCGAAGGGGTGGTCCTGCGGAACACCGAACTCGGTGAGGCCGATCGGATCCTCACGCTCTACACCGCGCAATACGGCAAGCTGCGCGTGATCGCCAAGGGGGTGCGCCGTCCCGCAAGCAAGCTGCGCGGCCATCTCGAACTCTTCACCCGTTCCCGTCTGATGCTGACGCGCGGGCGCAATCTCGATGTGGTCACCGGCGCGGAGACGAGCGACGCCTACCATGGCCTGCGCGTGGAGGACCCCGCCGCGCTGGAACGGATCGGTGTCGCCTTCCGCCTCGTGGAACGGCTCGACCGCCTGACCGAGGAAGGGAGCGAGAACCGCGCCGTCTGGGATCTACTGGTCGGGGCGTTGCGCGCCCTCTCCGATGGCCTCCACCCGACCCTCGTCGCGGTCCATTTCGACCTGCGCCTCCTCGGCTACCTCGGCTATCAGCCGAACCTCGATACCTGCGCCGGATGCGATACGCCCTTGCAACCGGTCGAGAATCGCTACAGCTTCGAGCTAGGCGGCGTCCTCTGCCCGGAGTGTCGCAGCCACGACCCAGCCGCCGAGCCGCTGTCGGTCAACGCCCTCAAACTGCTGCGCCTGCTCGCACGCGAGGGGGTGCGCCCGGTGGCCCGTCTGCGCCTCGCGCCCGGCCTGCTCGCCGAGGTGGAGGGGATCCTGGTCCGCGCCGTGCGCCTCGTCACCGACCGCGACTTCGCGACCCCGGCGGTCTTACGGAGCCTCAACGAGTGATGGTCGCGCGATGGATACCGATGACGTCGATGGGGAACTGACAGTGGCGCATTACGCGAGCGGTGGCGTGCTCTACCATGCGGCGACGCGGCAGGTCTTGCTCCAACATCGGACCGACGATGCCCCGGCCTATCCGGGGCAATGGGGGCTGTTCGGCGGCGGCGAGGAGCCGGAGGATGGTGGCGATCCGGTCGCCACGTTCCGGCGCGAACTCGGCGAGGAACTTGGCGTCACCCTTGATCCCGCGCTGCTCCGATCGCTCGGCAAGACGACCGGTCGGAACGGTGCCCCGCGTCACCTCTACGCCTACCCCTGGCCCGCGCCGTCGCGCGACTTCGTCCTCGGGGAGGGGCAGGGTTTCGCCTGGTTCACCATCGACGAGGCGCTCAGTCTGACGCTGCTGATCCCGCTAGCTGCCGAATGCCTGCTCCTCCTTGTCGTGGCGCTCAGGGACGGCGCGCCGTAGGGCCAAGCCTTGTCGTCGCGCACTGTCGCATCTCCGACGTAGAATGTCCGCAAAGAAAGCTGGCGCGTTCGCTGTGGAGGTGACGATGCGGGTCGTGGTGATGGGGACGGGGGCGCTCGGAGCACGGCGGATTCCCAGCTGTTGCGCGCTGCGACTATGTGGGCGTCTCATCACGATCCGGGCAAGGCAGCGCTTATGGGGCACGCCGCGAGGGGCGGCATGTATGGCCCGAGTGGCTTGGTTGACAGTTGGCGTATGCTGTTCCTGACTTGTATGCCATTAATCGAGATCGGGAGTGGGCCATGCTGTTGCGAAAACCTCGTTGCTGGCTCTTGCTATTGGTGCTGTCGCTCGCGGCCTGCGATCGCGCTCCCGTCGCGCCGACGGCGCTCGTCACAACGGGGACGGTAGCTGCGCCGGTTTCTCCCGTCGTCTCTGCCGTCAAAAGCGGCGGTTCGGCGACTCCGGCCTCGCCTGTTGTGGAGGGTGGCGGCGACGCTGCCGTACCCTGCGGCGATCCGATGTTCGGCGCGCTCGTCGTGCGCTTCCTCGATTCGTTCAATCGGGGCGATCAGGAACAACTCGCGGCCTTTTTCACGGAGCAGCACGCCGATCTCGGCAGCAGTCGCTCGGGCGAAGAGATGCTGTTCCATTGGTATTCGGTGAGCGACTATTTCCACCGCTACTCGGTGAATGGTTCGGATCAAGTCTACGCGCGCACGCGGGCCGAGGCGCTGGCCTACTTCGCAATGCGCCACGCACAGCACGAGCAATTCCACCTACGCGGTGGAGTGGCGAGCGCGGGACAAGAGATCAAGCTCGTGCGCCAGGCCGATGATTTACCGACCTACGATGTGGCCGGCAAAGTAGCGTTTGCCTGTCCCAGCGGGACGATCGTGGTTTGGAGTATGGGGCCTGATCAGAGGGGTGGTACAGCGACCCCGCGATAGACCGCCCAGTAGCATGTTCCCTTGTCACGCTTATCCCGCTCAGCGCCTCCATCGTGAAGCGTTGGACGGGACGATCGTACGTTTGGGGCGCGAACTGGGCGTGCCGACGCCGATCCAGTTCACCATCTACGCCGCGCTCAAGCCCTACGCCGCCGGGGGGCCGCGCCCGAGCGCGTAATGCACCTCCGTGCCGCGCCGCCGCCGATCCGTGTTACCATTGCTCGCTCGTCGCGTGCAGCTATCGCGTCGAATACGATGTCCGGTCGCCCGCTGTCGGCACGCGCCGCGCCTGTGGCAACGTCGCCGCGCCTGTGGCAACGTCGCCGCATGCTTGGAGGGCGCAGTTTTGGTATGCCCCCGCGCGGGGCCTGCCGCGGTCCGCGTTCGCGCACGAGAGGAACCACGCATGCGTCAATGGCGTCGCACGCTCAATACCATCTTTATCACCCAGATCATGACGCTGATCGGTTTCAGTTGTGTCTTCCCCTTCTTCCCGCTCTACATCCAGACCCTCGGCATCAGCGGCTCGGCGGTCGTCCTCTGGGCGGGCGTGATCACCTTCGTCGGCTCCGCGACCCTGGCGGTCGCCTCGCCGATTTGGGGGGCGCTGGCCGACCGTTACGGGCGGAAGCCGATGCTGGTGCGCGCGATGGGCGGCGCGGCGCTCGTCACCGCACTCTTGGTCGTCGCGCCGAACATCTGGGTCGTCCTCCTCCTGCGTTTCGTTCAGGGGATCCTGACCGGCACCGTCGCCCCGGCCCGCGCGCTCGTCGCCGCGGTCACCCCGCGCGAGCAGTTGGCGTATGGCATGGGGCTGATGGAGGCGTCGATCTTCGCCGGGAATGCGGCGGGACCGTTGATCGGTGGCGTCCTCAGCGATCATATCGGCTTTCACCGCACCTTCGGCTTCGGCGCGCTGCTGCTGCTGACCTCGGCCCTGATCGTCCTCTTCCGCGTCGAGGAGAACTTCACGCCGCCCGCACAAGTGGCGGGGCAGGCGCGGCCCGGCGTGCTGGCCGGGCTTCGCGAACTGACGCAGATTCCGGTCTTGGGGCTGCTGGCGCTGACCCTCCTCGGCGCGAACTTCGGCAACGCGGTTGCCACACCGGTCCTGCCGCTGCTGGTGCCGGAACTGCGCGGCGTGCCGAGCCTCGGTGGTGTGCCGCAGGTGACCTCGACGATCGGGGCGCTGCTGGCGGTGGCCGGGCTCTGCGCCACCCTCGCCGCCGCGCGCACGCGCTGGTTCACCGATCGCTTCGGCTACCGGCGCGTGCTGGTCGGCGCGTTGCTCGGGGCGGCGCTCTTCTCGCTGCCGGTCGCGGTGGTGGGGAGCGTCTGGGAGTTGCTGCTCTTGCGCTGCCTGGCCGGGGTCTGCCTGGGCGTCTCGCTGCCGGCGGTCAGCGCGCTGGTCAGCATCAGCACCCCGGAGGATCGGCGCGGCGCGATATTCGGCGCAATGGCCTCCGCCGAGCTGGGCGGCTTCGCGCTCGGTCCGCTGCTCGGTGGGGCGCTCGCCGCGCAGATCGGCGAGCGTGCCGGGGCCGATGTGGGCCTGCGTGCCGTCTTCGTCCTCACCTCCCTGATCCTCTGCGCGATCGCCGTGCTAGTCGCCCTCCGCGTGCGGATCCCCGAACAGACCCCGCCGGTGCGCCGCGCCACCGTGTAGGCCGCCGACCGCTGCGTGCGGCCGGGTGCCTGGGTATACTCTGCCGGATGGGCGCGGGCCGGGTGTTAGCGAAGTGGGGCAGGGCGGGTGATCGTGCGAGCGAACGGATGACCGGCGCGACGCCTCCGCGATCGGCCCTATCGCGTCTCGGGCTGCCCTGGCTCGCCCTGCTCCTCGCGGCGACGCTGCTCGTCGGGGCGCTCTACGCGGTCAGTCTCGGCGATAATCTGCGCTACCTCGATGAGCGGGACTACGTCGCGATCGCGCGGCATCTCGTGGCCGGCCAGGGGTACACGATCGATGGCATCACCCGGACCGCCTACCGCGCGCCCGGCTATCCGCTTTTACTGGCGGCGCTGATCGCGTTCGGCCTCGACGTGGTCGGGCTGCGGATCGTCAACTTTCTGCTGCTGGCCGGGGCGTTGGTGCTCCTCTATCGCCTGCTGCGGCGCGAGGGCTTCGCGCTCGCCGCCTTCCTCGCGCCGCTCCTCCTGCTCGGCTATCCGGTGATCGTCTATACGGCGGGGACACTCTACCCGCAGACCCTCGCGATGGTCCTGCTCCTCCTCGCCATCATCCTGGCGACCGACCGCGCGCACCCCTGGCGTGGCGCGCTCCTCGGCGGCCTCGCATTCGGCTGCGCGATCCTCGTTGTGCCGACCTTCGCGCTTAAACTCCCCTTCTTCGCGCTGGCGACGTTGCTCTACCTGCACCGTGGCTGGCCGGGGTGGCACGCCTTCTGGCGGGCGCTCGGGCCGCCCGCGCTGCTCTGCGCGGTCGCGCTGGCGCTGCTGGTCCCGTGGACGGCGCGGAACGCGGTCGCGCTGGGGAGTTTCGTGCCGCTGACGACCAATTCCGGCTACAACTTCCTCCTCGGCAACTCGGAGAATACGCGACCGAATGCGGGCGTCAACATCGACGTGAGCCGCTACGAAGGGGCCGCCGCGCCCCTCGCGGAGGTCGCGCGCGACGCCTACTTCCGCGATGCGGCGCGCGATTGGGTGCTGGCCCATCCGGGGCGGGCGCTGGTGCTCTACGCCGCGAAGGCGCTCAATTACTTCAATTACCGCAACGATCTCTACGTGGCGACCGAGTCGTCGCGCCGCAACGATCTCCTGCTGCTGCTGACCTACGGGCCGCTCCTCGCGCTCTTCGCGACCCGCCTGTTGCTGGCGCGTCGTGCGCCCCTCTCCGCGCTCGAATGGCTCTGCGTCGGCCTCTATCTCGTCAACCCCTTTCTGGATGCGGTCGCCACGACACGCATCCGTTATCGCCTCCCCTTCGACGCGCTGCTGATCGTCGTCGCGGCGGTCTGTCTGGAAGTGCTCTGGCGGCGCTACCGGGAGTCGCGGCGCGCAGGATAAGACACCGCCGCTTAGTATCCCAGATCGCGTTTTTCGCCCGCCGCCGGCGTGTTGCGCTGGCGACCCGTCGCTTGTGTATCATACGGCGATGCCGTACTATCAGAGACGGTTGATGACGCGATAAGGGCTGTCGGGGCGAGCGGCGACGAGTGGGAGGCGGGGGCGATGGTGAGCGCGGTGCGGGTGGCGGCGGCTCGGACCTTTCGCTCGCTCCAGAATCGCAACTATCGCCTCTACTGGTGCGGTCAGGTCGTCTCGCTCAGCGGTACCTGGATGCAGCGGATCGCCCAGGCGTGGCTGGTACTGCAACTGACCCACTCCCCCTTCGCCCTCGGCACGGTGACGACGATCCAGTTCACGCCGATCCTCCTCTTCTCGCTCTTCGGGGGGGTGCTGGCCGACCGCGTGCCGAAGTGGCGCTTCTTGTTGCTGACGCAATCGATCATGGCGCTCCAGGCGCTCGCCCTGGCGATCCTGATCTCCACCGGGCAGATCCAGCTCTTCCACATCTACATCCTGGCGGCGATCCTCGGGGTCGCCAGCGCGCTCGATGGGCCGACGCGACAGGCGTTCGTGATCGAGTTGGTGGGGCGTGAGGATCTGCCGAACGCGGTCGCGCTGAACTCGACGATCTTCAATACCTCGCGCATCCTCGGCCCCGGCATCGGCGGCCTGTTGATCGCCGGGGTGGGGGTGGCGGGCTGCTTCTACCTCAATGCGATCAGCTTCTTCGGGGTGATCGGCGGCCTGCTCCTGATGAATCCGAAGCGCTTCTTCCCCGCCCGCCCGATGCGCGAGGGGAAGGTGTTGCGGCAGATCGGCGCGGGCCTGCGCTACGCGATCACCACGCCGGACGCGGCGTTGCCCCTCTTGCTGATGGGGATCCTCGGCATCTTCGGCTACAACTTCACGGTGTTGCTGCCGCTGATCGGCGACGAGGTGCTGCACAGCGGCGCGATCGGCTTCGGCGTGCTGACGGCCGCGATGGGGATCGGCTCGCTGCTGGCCGCGCTCGGCGTGGCCTATCGCGGGCGGGCGACGCGGCAGACCCTGTTGATCGGGGCAGCGGGGTTCAGCGTCCTCCTTTTCGCGGTCGGCCTCTCGCACTGGTGGGTGCTGACCCTGCCGCTGCTGGTCGCGCTCGGCGTCTGTAGCATCACGTTCAGCGCCACCGCTAGCACGCGCCTCCAACTCGTCGCACCGGGCGATATGCGCGGGCGGATCATGAGCATCTATCAGTTGCTCTTCGCCGGGACGACACCGTTCGGCAGCCTGATTATCGGCGGGCTGGCGGAGCGCTGGGGGGTGCAGCAAGCGACCATGCTGGTGGCGGTCATCTGCGGCCTCGGCGTCCTGGTCGCCTTCGCCTATCTGCGGCGCAATGCCGCGCGCCTGCTCCCCGATGATGCGCCCCAGGAGAATGAGCCGTTGCCGGTCACCGCGCCACTCACCCACGTCGCCGCGCCGCTCGGCAAGTGAGCACCCGCCCGGACTAATCCCGCGATACCCCTGGCAGCGCCTCCAAGTAATCGGCGGGGCGCTGCCGCCTGCGGCTGTCTCTGGCTGCTCTTCGTCGCACCTACTCCTGGCTTGTCGAGCGCGCCGTGCGCACCGCGCCGCCGATCGTCACCGATGAGCGACGCCGTGTCCGCGTGGGGGCGGGGCTGACAATCCTGGTCAACAACGCCTACGGCGGCGGTCCCGGCGTGCAGGGGCGTGCGCTCGCTGTCACCGAGGAGGGTTGGGAGCGCGGCATGGCGATCCTCGCCACGGCGATCTACCGGGCGGCGCGGCTGGCAGTCCCGCAGCTGATCGCCGCCGGGGGCGGGGCGATCGTGAATATCGCCTCGGTTTATGGGCAGTTCGCGGCGCGCGAACGGCTCGTTTACGCCACTGGGAAGGCGGCGGCGCTCGGTATGACGCGACAGCTGGCGGTCGATTTCGGGCCGCACGGCATCCGCGTCAACGCCATCTGCCCCGGCCTGATCCTCACCGAGCGGACCGCGCCCGCCTTCGCCGCCGATCCGGCGCGGCACGCCTTCTTCGTGCAGCAATACCCGGTGCGTCGCACCGGTGTCCCGGATGACATCGCCGGGGTCGTCGCGTTCCTCTGCTCGCCCGATGCCGCGTTCATCACCGGGCAGGCGTTGGTGGTCGATGGCGGGCAGACGATCCAGTTGCAGGAGAATTTGGGCGTGGCGTTGGGTCGCTACGCGCAGGAGCATCCCGAGGTCGAACCGCGCCTGTGAGCATCGCTACGGGGTCGGGGGCGGGGTCGCGCCGCTGACCGCCAGACCGCCCGACGCCTGCGCGCCCGCCGTGAGGGCGATGCCGAGCGTCGGTGGGACGAGCCGGATGTCGTCGAGATGGATCGTTCGCAGATCGCGCCCAGCGACGTTGCGGATGGTCAGGCCGTAGACCGGCACCCCCTCCGGGTTAAGGGCGTCGAGCGGCAGGGCGAGGCGGAGCCAGCCATCGCCGAGATCGCCCAATAGCTGCGCCCCATCGAGCGGGAGCGCCGCGATCGCCCCGCCCCCCGACTGGGCCGTCAGCGCAAGGGTGAAGTCGCCCCGCGGCTGATCGTGCGTGTTGATGGCGAGTTCGAGGCGCACGAAGCCCCCGGTCGCAAAGGGGCTGTCGCGCGCGATGCCGAAGCCGCCCCAGGCGCTGAACGCGAGGGCGTAGGCGCAGCGCCCCACGGCATGGCTGCGCACGTCGCAGGGGTCCCTGGCGATCAGGCCGACCGAGCTATCCCAGAATGGGGCGGGGATCACATCGTCGTAGAGCGTCAGTGCGCCGCCGGGGCTGTTGCCGAGGGCGGGGGAGGCGGCCTCGCGTGCGGCGGCGGCGCTACCGGGGGGCGGCGCGAGTCGCGCGATCTCCTGCGTGGCGAGGTGGTCCTTGAAACCCTGCCCCATCTTGGACGGTGTGCCATCGTAGTTGTCGATCAGCACCGGCCCGTCGCAGCGGTTCCAGGTATTCCAGGCCCAGCCCAGGTAGCTGGCGTCGCGCTCATCAAGCCATTGCAGGAGCGGCAGGAGGAAATCGGTGCCGCACTCGCTCTGTCCGATCTCGCTGGCGACGAGCGGGATCTTGGCGGTGGGGATGGCGACCTGCGCGTCCCAGGTGACCTTATTAGCCCAACGCATGAAATCGTATGAGTGCCAGGAGGCGGCGAGGTTGTTCAACGGGTCGTTCGGGGCGTAGGCGCGGTAGCGGGAGAAGGCGTTGGCGTACTGGATGCCACCGAGCAGGATCACGTTCTCCGCGCCGACCCCCCGTACCGCATCGATCAACTCTTGCATCCCCGCCGCCTGATAGGAGAATCCGGCGCAGGTGCCGCCATCGCGCCAGCAGCGCCACGCCTCCTCGGTGTCGCGGTTGTTGTCGGGGTAGGGCTCGTTGAAGAGATCGAAGAGGACGGCGCTATCGTCGCGATACGCGGTCGCCACCTCGCGCCAGAAGGTCGGGGCGTAGTCGCGATCGGCCATCGGCAGGAGCTTGTCGGCGCGCGTCCCGGCGGGGGCAGCCCAGTGGAGATCGAGGATCACGTAGAGCCCGGCCAGGCGGAGCGCATCGACCCACCCATGGATCGCGCGCTGATAGGCCGCGCCGCCGAGCGTCGCCGAGACCCCCTCGACCCCCAGCCAGCACTGCTCGTTGAGGGGCACGCGCACGGCGTTGATCCCCCAGGTTCGCATGGCGGCGATCGAGGCGGCGTCGTGCGGGCCGTCGAAGATCCCCCAGCCCTGGATGCAGGCGTACTCCGTTCCCGCGCGGTTGATCCCGAGCAGACGGATCGGCTGGCCGGTTGCGTCGATCAGTTGCGCGTCGATCACGTGGAGTCCGGCCAGGGCGGCGCGGACGGGCGGTGCGCCGCCGAGCGCCGCGATCAGGACGGCCAGGAGGAGCCAGGCACCGGCGACGGCGCGGGCATGGCGTAGAGGCCGCGCGCTTGCGCCGCCTCGCACCGGTCGTCGCCCTATCGCCTGTCTCACGCGCTTCGTTCGTCTCCCATCGCCTCGACTCCGGCCCATTTTATCACTGTTGCACAGTGTACACGGCCCGCCGATATGGGGCGATAGTCGGCGGCGCCGCTACTTCGGCAGCTTTTTCAGGGCGTCATAGACCGGGCGCGGGCTGTAATCGGGGTTGATGATGCTGTAATGCGCCGGGCCATCGTACCAGTTCGCGATGATCGACCAGTTGAGGTTCCAGAGGAAGGTCGCGCCGATGTAGGGATACTTGGCGCGCAGCAACAGAATCGCATTGGTGACGTACTGTGCGCGCATCTGCTCGGTGACGGTGTTGAACTCCTGATAGCCGTCCGGGCGGAAGTCGCTCCCCCAGCCCCACTCGCTCAACCAGACCTGCTTTCCGCCATCGCCGAAGCGCTGCATCACCGCGTACTGTTCCTCGAAGCGGCGGAAATAGAAGCTGTCGTCGTTGTAATACTTGCGCTCCGGCCCGAGTTTCCCCTCCGACCAGAGGGTATCCGGTGGATTGCTCATGCCGTACGGGTGCGAGCCGAGCACGTCGAAGTAGGCGCGCACCTCGCCGCCGTTGACCTTATAGAGCTGCTCGAGGTAGATCAGGTCGTTGACCGCCACGCTCGGATCGTTGACGCCGGTGGGGGCGAGCGCACCGAGGACGACGATACTGCCCGGCGAAACGCCCTTCACCCCCAGATAGCCCGCCTTCAGCAGTTGCACGTAGAAGGCCGGGTTGACCCGCCCGCCGGTCTCCGAGGCGAGATTCTCCTCGTTCCAGATCTCGAATGCGGTGATCTTGCTCCGATAGCGCGAGGCGAGGGCGGCCATGAAATCGCCGTAGTCGTCGGCGTTGGCCGGGGTGCCATCATCGAGTCCGGTGGGCGTGGACCAGCGCGGTGCTTTGGTGACGGAGAGCATGATGCGGAACTGCTGGCGATAGAGGTGATCGACGACCTCGTCGAGCTGGCCCCATTCGTAGTGACCCTTGCTCGTCTCGATGTCGCGCCAGATGATCTGCTGCTTGGTCCAGCTGAAGCCGATGTCCTTAACCATGTCGGTCAACCGACCGAGCGGCTGGCCGTAATACTGCGCCTGGATCCCCAACGCCACCTGCGGCCCGGCCAGGAAGGGGTAGCCGGTCGCGGAGAAGTCCCTGGTCACGGTCACGCCGGGCGGCGGGACCGTGACGGGCGGTGCCTCCGCCGTGCGGGCGCTGGTCGGCACCTTCGCCTTGTCGATCCGCTCGCGGCCAAGCTGCCCGAGCAGGACGGCGTAATCGGTGGCGATGTTCTCCGGGTGATACTCGAAGCGCCCGCGCTCGAAGTACATCACCTGATATTGCTTGCCATCCGTCGCGTTGGTCTCGATCAGCAATTCGGAGAGGGGGTAGCCAAAGTTTTGCAACCCCCCGAATTTGTTCCAGTAAGACATGAACGCCGGGCCAACGTTGTGCCCGGTTTCGGCGAAATAGCTCTGCTGCGTATCGGTGCTACGGAGCGTGCGCTGGAAGGCCGGCTCGTTCACACGACTCGCGGCGAGTTCGCGGCCTACCTGGGTCAGCAGGACATCGTAGGGGGCGGGGTTCTCCGGGTGGTACTCGAAGACGGCGCGCTCGAAGTACTGCACCTGATAGGTGTTGCCATCGGTGGACGGGAAGGCGAACTGGCTGGTCAATGGATAGCCGAAGACGAAGAGCCCGCCGCGACTCTCCCAGAACTCGCGGAAGCGCCCGCCGATGTAATGTTCGGTATTGGGGAAGTACCGCGCATCATCCGTCGGTGCGGCGGCCTGGACTATCGGCGCGGACGCTGCCGCGACCTTCGCTGTCCCGGCTGGGATCAACCCGCCGAGCAGCCCGCTGAGGATGAGCACGAACCCGACCACACGCCACACACCATTGCCCCTCGACCCCACGTGCCCCTTATCCTTCACGATCGACATCCCATCCTCGCACGGAGCACGAGCGCCATCCCACAATCGCTAACTATGCCATCGATACAACGCCGCGCGCCAGCCGACGGTGACACGGCACAAAGCCGCGCGCCAGCCGACAGCACATGGCGACTATCGCACAGCGTCCGATGTTCTGCTGCCTTTGCGAGCCCCGCAATAGAACGGCGGATGTCGCCGCTGGTTTTGCCCGCCGCGCCTCTTTCGGTCTGACATCTTGGCGTGTATACTACGGATGATGATACAGGGCATTTTACCGCGTATGAACGCGGCTTTCGGGGCTGTCACCGGAGGGTCGTACCCCCGCTGGAAGGGCTACGTTGGAGGAGGGTGCATGTCGAACCGCTCGTTGCGGCATGCGCTGCTGCGGTTCCTGACACCGTTCATGCTCTGCACATCAGTGTTTTCGGCGGCGGTGCCGCAGGTCGCGGTGGCGGCCAATACGGCACCCACCGCCCTGAGCCAGGCACTCAGCGCCCCGCACGACACGCCGATCGGGATCACTTTACGCGCGGTCGATCCCGATCCGAACACCTCGTGTATCTTCGCAATGTACCGAAATCCGTCACATGGGGCGATGGTTTCCCTGAATGTCAATACTGGCTCGATCATCTACACGCCCAACCCTGGTTTCAGCGGCGACGATACCTTCTCCTTCACCGCCTCCGATGGGCAGGCCAACGCCGCCCCGGCGATGATCCTGATCGCCGTTGGCGTGCAGCCGACGGTGTCCCTCAGCGCGCAGAGCCTCGGTTTCGGCAATCAGCCGGTCGGCACGAGCAGCGCCACCCCCGTATGGAATCAGCCCGCCACGCGCGCCTGGTTCAGCACGCGCGCGCTATCAGGCGCTGGATAGCTATTTCGGGGTCGATCGAGTGCTGTAAGATGGCAAGGAATGGTGCGATGACGGGACAACACGGGCCACGCCTGCTCCCACCGGAAGCTCTGGCCGCACGGCTGCGCGGGCTTGCTGACGGTGTCCCACGGGTCCTGGCGGTGGTGGCGCACCCGGACGATGTGGAATCACTCTGCGGGGGGCTGGTCGCCGCATTAGGCGCGGCAGGGGCGACGATCGGCTATGTATTGCTCACCTCCGGCGATAAAGGTTCGCCCGATCCCGACGTCGATCCGCTAGCCCTCGCCGCCGTGCGCGAGGCGGAGCAACTGGCGGCGGCGGCGGTGTTGGGCGTGGCGGATGTGACCTTCCTCCGCTACTTCGATGGCGAGGTCGCCGACGACGGGCCGACGCGCGCGGCGGTCGCCGCGCAGCTCCGGCGCTTCCGCCCCGATCTGCTGATCACGTTCGACCCGTGGCATGCCTACACCTTCCACAACGATCATCGGCAGGCCGGTTTCGTCGCGCTGGCGGCGGCGCGCGGGCTGGCCCCCCTCCCCGGCCCGGCACGCGGGGTAGATGGCGCGCTCGTCGCGGAGCTGGCACCGGGGCATGTGACCGGTGAGGCGTGGCTCTTCCTCACCGACCGCCCCGATGTGATCGTCGACATCGCGCCGGGGCTGGAACTGAAGATCGCGGCACGGATCGCGCATGCCTGTCAGGCGGTCGACGCGGCGGCGGTGGCCCTGGGCATCCGCACGCGGGCCGAGACGACCGGTGCGCCATACGCGGTGCCGCTCGCCGAGACCTTTCGGACGGTCCCCTTCCCGCGCGACGAATCGTTCCTCGCACGCCTCCGCGCCGGGGAGTGGTAGCGTCCACGCGAGAAGCACTCGGACACAAAGAAGCGCCCGGCAATCCCGAAGGGCTGCCGGGCGTCAACGAGTTTCGCGCTGCGGCCTTACTCAGGCGGCGTGGCGCACCGGCACATCGTCTTCCTGCCCGGCGCGGGCGCGGCGACGTTGCTCCCAGAGCAGCGCAAGCTCGCCATCGATCGCCTTGAGGCGATCGCGCAGTTCGATGCTCCAGCCGGTGACGGCGTTGCGGTAGAGGCCGCTCCGCTCCGTGGCGAGTTGATTGATGCGTTCGGCCAGTTCGCGGGCGGTCGGGGCGGACTGTGTGGTGTCCTTCATCGTTGCCGACATTGCGCGTTACCCTCCCCGATCGCGATGCAGGTGAGCACCTGTCACGACCGGTACATGAAACCCCTACGCGGCAGATTACCGCTCATCAGTTTCAACGCCCGACACCATGCGGATGTTCCGCAATGGCCAGGGTTTGCACAGCATTAGGCAAGAAGTGTGCCGAAAAGATACGCCCTGGCATGAAAAGGGCCGGGAGCAGCCCGCTCCCAGCCCCGCTGTCTGGTTTTGTACGCTCCCGCGCTTACGGCTTGACGCTCGTCAGCGTGGGGGTGGTGCCGTAGCGCCACTGGTAATAGTGCCCGCCGACGTTGCCCGCCGCGACCTGCCAGCCGTCCGGTGCGGTCGGAACGAAGGTGAGGACACGCCGCTCGAACGCCTGCACCAGCACCCAGACGTGCTCGTCGCCGATCTTCGCGTTCGTCCAATATGGCTCGCTGAGCGGGTAGCCGACCGCGTAGACCCAGTCGACCGGCTGCGCCCCGAGCCACTTCCAAAAGACATCGGCGATGTTATGGTCGAGGGTCGGCTCGTAGTAGCCATAGCGCGCCGCGCCATCGAGCCAGGGCTGATTGCCGACCGCGCCGGTCGCGTCGATGGTGGTGGTGATGCTCTTGCCGCTGCGATCGGGGGCGGCGTTCTGTCCCCCATCGAGCGTGGCGACCGTGCTGAGGGCCGCGTAGGTCACGGCCCCGTTCTCGGTCGCGTCGCCCGCCAGCGGGATGGTCGGCGGGGCGAGTGGCGTCGTGGCCTCGGGGCCGGTCTGTACCAGTCCGGCGAGCATCTCGCGGACGAGGAGGCCGTTGGTGACGAACCACTGGCTGGTGCGATCCCCCTGCGGGTCGTTGATCTCCATCCGGCTCTTGTCGAAGTAGTAGACGGTGCGGACGCCGCCGGGAGTGCCGACGTAGGGTTCCTGGCGGATCGCGAGGACATCCGGCCCCCAGGTCCAGGTGCGCTGCACCGCGCCGCGCCAGATGTCGTAATCCGCCGCCTGCCAGCGCGCGATCGCCGCCTGATCGAGGCGCGCGACCCCGGCGGGGAGCGCGGTGGGCACAGGGCTCGGCGACGCGGTCTTCGGAGTTGGCGTCGGCGTGGCGCTCGGCGCGGGACTGGTTGTCGAGGCGGCCCCGCGCGTGGTGAAGCTCCAGGTGCGGTTGAACGCCTGCCCGTTGGCGGTGCCGTCGATCGCGATGGTGTAGGTCGTCCCCGCCTTCAGGGGCGCGGTCGCGGCGACGATGTAGGTATTCTTGGCCAGGAAGCCGGTGCCAACCACGGCCACGAGCGGCACATCCTGCCCGCCGCTGATCAGCTTCGCGCCGGTGAAACCGACCGCACCCGCGCCGTTGTACTTGAGGGTGATCGGGAAGCCGAGGGGCAACTTCTGCGCGGCGAGCGGGCTGTTCCCCTCGCCATCGAAGCGCGGATTGATCCCGGTGGCATCGGTGGGGGGCCACTGCACCCAGGCCGGTTCGATCTGGTTACGGAAGACGACCGTACCGAGGTCGAGCACCTCGATCTTGACCTTGCCCTCGTTGATGACCCCGAAGCCGATGTCGGTGTAGCGCGGGTCGATCAGCGTCAAGCGGTGATTGATGACGTCGATGAACCAGTCGATGCTGACCAGGAGATCGCCGGAGACGCCGATATTCTCGTTGATCGAGCCGCTGTAGCCCGCCGCACGGGCGCGGGCGGCGAAGTCGGCCCCGGTGAAGCCTGCCTTCCCGGCGTCCTCGTAGTGCAGTCCCATCCCGGTCAGGGCCGGGTCGCCGAAATTGAGCTTGTAATAGTTGGCGTGGGCGGTGGCGGATTGATCGAGCGCGGGGTTGCGCTTCAGCGGCGGCACACCGATCGCGGCACGGGCCGCGTTGATCCGCGCCAGCCCGGACCCGATCTGATCGTCCGCCGCCGCCACGCGCGCGGCGGGCAGCACCCACCCGGCACTCGGCACGAGCAACACGACCAGGAGGAGCAGGACGAGCAAGCGGGGGGCGCGGGTGCGTCGGGAGGGCGGTCCCTGGCGCACGATCATGGGCCTTTTCTCCATCGCTAACGCCGCAAGGCGGCACGCAGACCAGACAGTCAGGGGGGGGACGAAGCTTACAGTACCATGACGAGTGTGAGCGTTGTGCAACCGCCGGTGCGAACCGGGACACAAGTACCACACAGGCCGTATGGCGCGGCGTGTGTCGGCCCGGCTGCTGCCCGATCGCGTGGTACGATCGGCGTTGCTGAGGCCGCGAAGTACCTGTGGAACGGGCGGCGTTGCCGGTGGTTGCGCGGCGGTGCCAGCCTGGCACCGCCGCCGCTGCGCCCTGTCCCGGCGATTCGCCCCGTGCGCCGTTCGTGACGTTGTCGAGTACCGCTGCGCGTGCTGGATCGCCGGACGGTGATGGTGACGCTCGCCGCCGTAGCAAGAGACGCCAGAGCAAGAGATGGGGGCGGACCAGCGCCCGCCCCCCATCTATCGCGCTTCACGTTGCCGATACGGGCTGTTAGCCCGGATACCACTGCGCGCGCCAGGCGCGCATCTGGTCGCTCTCGCGTTGCTGATCGGCGACGATCCGCCCGGCGAGCGCGCGGATCTCCTGGCGCTGTGCGCGCGTCTGTGCCTCCTGGGCCATGTCGATGGCGCTCTGATGGTGTGGCAGCATCGCGTCGAGGAAGGCGCGGTCGAAGGGATTGGCGGCGGCGAGCTGGTCGAGATCGACATCCATCCCGGCCATCTGGTGTCCGCCCATCGTCGCCGGGATCTGCCCGCTGCCGTACCACGCCTTGCGCCAACCCTTCATCTGGGCGATCTCCCCATCCTGTGCGCCGATGATCGCGTCCGCGAGGGTCTTCAACTCGGCGTGCGTGGCGTGTGCCTGCGCCACTTTTGCCATGTCGATCGCCGACTGGTGGTGCGGCACCATCTGATCGATGAAGTCGCGGTCATAGTCGCCGCTCGTCGGTGTGCCGGTCATGCCGGCCATCCCACCCATTGGGGTGCCGCTCATCGGCGTCGCGGCACCATGATTCATGTCGCTCGTGTCGCCGCAGGCCGCGAGCAACAGCGCGCCGCCCGTCGCGAATGCTCCGCAGAGCAATGCTCGTCGTGTGATCGGTGCCATCCGTCATTTCCTCCACAAACGCAACCCGCCGCTGTCAGCGCGGCAAGGTCTCGCCCTGTCGCGCGCCAGCCGCGCGACGATTCGTCTGTGACGGGATCAGATCAGGAAGACCTGGAGGAGGGCGCGTCGTCGCGCGGGGGGCGGTGGCATGGGCGGGGTGCGGAGGAGGCGCGGCCACGGCTGTGCCGCAGTAGTGGGCGGGAAAGACCACATCTGGATGCAGGGCGCGAATACCAGCAGGAGTAGGAACAACAACCCCGGCAGGGTCGCCTGCGCCACCGGGCAGCCATCGAGGACCGAGCGAGGCATGGCAGGGGCTTCGGGCATGGCGGCGAGCATCGCCCCCGCCATCGTGGCGACGTTCGCCAGCGTATCGTGGGCGAGGTGCTGTTCGTGGCGTGGCTCATGGGCCATCAGGAAGAGGTGCGCGACGAGCAGGCCGAGGGCGAGCAGCGCCCCCAATGCGTTCCGTTGACCATACGCTCGGCTGCTCATCGCTCTCGTCCGTTCTGCATCTTCCTTGCGCCTCGCAGTCGCCTATCGCTCACGTGGCAATGGTACAGGGTTGTTCGCATCCGCTGCCAGTCGCCACGCCGCGATTCCTACCAACAGGCGCTCGCAGGCGTCCGCGTGAGGCACGCACATCGGCGCAACTTCGGCGGTGCGTCGGTTTATTTCGTCTGTTCAGCGCGCGCTGCCACGGTCTGCCATGGCTTGCTGCGGCAGGCCCGCCGCCGATCAGCGGCGCGAAACCGTTACCTCCGAGGTAATCGATCGGGGGTAGATCGGGCCGTACGCTGATGATGTGGCCCGAGCGATGGTGAGCGCGGGCAGGAGTAATGATGTGGGTCTCGGTCGCCTCTACGACAAGTTGCGGGCCTATCAGGGCGACCAGCCGATCCCGGACGGCGAGTTGACCGACCCAGAGGAGATCGTCGTCCCGCTGTGCCTGCGTCATGAAGGGGGGGAACTCGCCTTCATCAGCACCGTCGCCACTTTCGGCATGCCGCTCGATATCACCGTCGCCGAACTTGCCATCGAGTCGTTCTTCCCGGCGGATGCGCGGACCGCAGCGGTGCTGCGTGAGGCGTGAGGCGTGGGTCGTGAGTAACGAGACGAGCGTTACGAGTTACCAACCACGAAGGTGAAGCTACTATGCCCCTTACAGGCGACTAACGGCCGACGACTTTTCTCTCACGGCCCACGCCTCACGCCTCACGCCTCGACCTCTACCCACCGCCCCTCGCGCGCGGCGGTGAGGCTCGCTTCGAGGACGGTTTGGGCGGCGAGGCCATCGGCGAAGGTGGGCGCGGCGGTGGCGTCATTCGCGCGGACGGCGTCGATGAACCGCTGCGCGATGGCGACGCGATCCGGCGTCGCGTCGGCGGGGAGGGGGATGTCGGCGAGATCGCGGTCGCGGTCGGTCGCGCCGCGCAGCTTGCCGCGCTCGACCACGAGGCTGCCGCGCGTGCCGTGCAGCTCCAGCGAGAAACCACCGCCATGATAGGCGACCGGCACGCCGCGCAGCGTCGCCATGCCGCCCCCCGCGAAGCGCGCCAGGACCACGAAGGCATCCTCGCCGCTGATGTCGCGGATGACGGTGCCATCGTTCAGCGTCACCTCCGGGCGGGTCACGGCGGTGCGCGTGGCGACCTCGGCGATGTCGCCGCCGAACCAGAGGAGGAAATCGACCAGGTGTGGCCCCGCCGAACCGGCCAGGATTCCGCCCCCCTGCGCGGCGTCGGTGAACCAGCCCGATTTGCTGTCGCTCCAGTTCGGGGAGCGGAGGTAATCGATCGGGTTCATCGTGATCCGCGCATCGGCGAGCGCCAGATCGCCGAGATAGCCTTCCTCGATCAGCGCCCGCGCCTTGGCGTAGGGCGCGGCGAAGCGCATGTTGTAGTTGACCATCTGCACGCGCCCGGCGTCGCGGGCGGCGTCGCACAGGGCACGGGCCTCATCGAGGCTCGCGGCGAGCGGCTTCTCGCAGAGGACGTGCTTCTTGGCGGCGAAAGCGTCGCGTCCCATCGCCAGGTGTAGGGCGGGCGGGGTGGCGATTACCACCGCGTCGATGCCCGCGCCGAGGAGGTCGCGATAATCGGTCGTGGCGCGGGGGATATCGAAGCGCCCTGCGACCGCCACCGCACGCGCTTCCTGCGCCGAACAGATCGCCGCGATCCGGACGCCCGCCACCTGTTGCAGCGCCTCGATGTGCGACACACCGATCCCCGTGCCGATGACGCCGACGCGCACTTCTGCGGTCATACCCGCTCCTTTCGTCTGCGACTCCCGTCGTGGTTCGGTCAGCCCCGGCGCACCGCGATCGGCACCGGCAGGGCAGCGTTCATGCTGCCGCTGCGGAAGCCTTCGAGGTCGAGCGAGACGAACTTGTAGCCGAGACCCTTGAAGTGCGCGACGAGTGCCGCGCGCGTCTCCGGCTCCACGAGGCGCGGCAGGCTGTCCAATGGCACTTCGATCCGGGCGGTGTCGCCGTGATGGCGGACGCGCAGCTGCGTGAGGCCGAGATCGCGCAGGAAGCGCTCGCCGGACCAGACCTGATTCAGCACGCCCGCGTCGATCGCCGTGCCGTAGGCGACGCGCGAGGAGAGGCAGGCCATCGCGGGCTTGTTCCAGTTCGGCACGCCGAGGGCGAGCGCGGCCGCGCGGATGTCGTCCTTGTGCATGTCCGCTTCTTGCAGCGGGGCGCGTACCCCGCGCTCGCGCGCCGCGACCGCGCCGGGACGGTGGTCGCCGAGGTCGTCCATGTTCGCGCCGTAGACGATGTAGGGGATCTGCTGCTCCCTGGCGATCGCCTCCAATTCGTCGAAGAGGGCGGTCTTACAGAAGTAGCAGCGATTGCTCGGGTTGCTGGCGTAATTGGGGTCGGCCAGTTCGGTGGTGTAGGTCGTCCGCACCGGGATACCGAGGCGCTCCGCCACCGCCAGCGCATCCTTCACTTCATCGCTGGCGATGCTCTCCGACGCCGAGAGGACGCCGAGCGCCTTGTCGCCGAGGGTGTCGTGCGCTACTTTCAGCAGCAGGGTGCTATCGATACCGCCCGAATAGGCGACCAGCACCGAGCCGAGTTCGCGCAGGATCGCGCGCATCCGCTCCAGCTTCGCCTCGTAGGCGGTGTTGGTGGTCAGTTCTGCTTCAGCTACCACGGGGCCTCCTGTGAGTCGTGAGAACGTGAGTCGTGAGTCGTGAGAATGTCGGCGTTTCGCAGCCGTTGGCTACTACGCCACCACTGGCAACTCACGACTCACGACTCACGACTCCTCT
>JAABUM010002814.1_pt1 | contig 22559 bp, 21 predicted proteins | sample 5559161 | NCBI WGS metagenome assembly JAABUM01 (sample SAMN10711868, study PRJNA513369) | rock metagenome | isolation source: Antarctica rocks | place: Antarctica: Victoria Land, Siegfried Peak nord
CTATGACAGCATCGTCGTGTCCATCGCCGGCGTCGTCACCCGCCGCGCCGACCGGCGCGCGGCCGCTCAGTGCCGCGCCGCCCTCCCCGTAGCGGCGTAAGAGATGTTATCCTGCAACGAGTCTAATATAGATGCCTCCTCTCACCATACGCTCAGCTCTTCCGGCCGACCTACCCCGGTTCCTGTACATCGACCAGATTGCCGTGGCGCCCCCTGCCCGTCGGGTTCGCCTCGGCACGCGGCTATACGCCCATGCGACCTCCCATGCGCGTGTCCACGCGATCCCGGCCGTGGTGTGCGACATCAATCTCGACCCGCCGAACCCGGCGTCGCTGCGCTTCCACGGGCGCCTGGGGTTTCAGGAAGTCGCCGTGATCACGACGCACGATGGGCGCACGGTGGCGCTCCAGCGGAAGGATCTGTCGGAGAGCGCCCGTGCCTGACCGTATCCTCCGCTGACCGTAGCCTCCCGTACGCGAGGGCGCCATGGCGCTAGCGTCGCCGGTGGAGCGTGATGATGCGGGCGAGATAGCGCGATTGCGCTTGGCTGGGGCCGGAGGGCGTTCTTGGCTGTTCCCACGGCCACGTGGACGGTTTACACTGCACCCAGAGTACCGCGTATAGGGCGCGACCGCGCGACAACGCGCGTCGAACAACGGGCGTCCGCCCGCGGCTCCGCGTTTGAGCGGGTGACGGGCGACGGATGGAGGAGGTGTAGGTATGAGCGTGCCCTGGGACCTGTTGCTCGGCGACGCCGACCGCCGCTTGCGCGGCTCAGACATCCGGGATCTGCTGGCCGTCACGGCGCGGCCGGACATCATCAGCTTCGCGGGTGGGCTGCCCGCGCCCGAGCTGTTCCCCCTCGACGACCTGCGCGCCGCGTTCGACGCGGCCCTGCGCGGGGGGGGCGGGAGCGCCGTGCAGTACGGCCCGACCGAGGGCTACGCGCCCCTGCGCGCCTACCTCGCCGCGCGCCTGGCGCGGCGGGGCATCGTCGCCACGCCCGACGACATCCTGATCACGACGGGCTCGCAGCAGGGGCTCGACCTGTTGGGCAAGGTCCTGCTCTCCCCGCGCGCGACCGTCCTGGTGGAGGAGCCGAGCTACGTGGGGGCGCTCCAGGCCTTCGCCGCCTACGGGCCGCGCGTCGCGGGCGTGCCGATGGACGACGCGGGGCTGCAGGTCGACCACGTCGACGCCCCCTTGACGACGCGGGGCCGCGACCCGCTCGGCCACGATAATCCCGCGGTCCTCTACACGATCCCGACGTTCCAGAACCCCTCGGGCCTGACGATGAGCCTGAGACGCCGCGCGGCCCTGATCGAGCTGTGCGCGGCGCGGCGGCTGCCCGTGATCGAGGACGACCCCTACGGCGAGTTGCGCTACGAGGGCGAGGACACGCCGCCCCTGCGCGCCTTGCCAGGCGGCGAGGAGACCGTCTACCTCGGCACGTTCAGCAAGATCCTCGCCCCTGGCCTGCGCCTCGGCTGGGTGGTGGCTCCGCGACCGCTGATGGCACGGCTGGTGCGGGCCAAGCAGGGCGCCGACCTACACACCGATACGCTCGCGCAGCGCGCCGTGCTCCAGTATTGCCTGCACGCCGACCTCGATGGGCACATCGCGCGGCTGCGGCGGGCCTACCGGGAGCGCCGCGACGCGATGCTGGCGGCGCTGGCGCGCTACTTGCCGCCGGAGGCGCGCTGGACGCGGCCGCAGGGCGGCCTGTTTCTCTGGGTCACGCTGCCCGCGGGCGTCGACACGCGGGCGCTGCTGGCCGGCGCGCTGGAGCGCGGCGTCGCGTTCGTCCCCGGCGCGGCGTTCCACGCGGCGCGCGCCGGCGGACCGGGCGAGCCGGGCGGGCGGTCCCTGCGGCTGAACTTCTCGCACGCGGACCCGGAGCGCATCGACGACGGCATACGGCGTCTGGGCGAAGTCGTGGCCGAGACCCTACCACGCCCGGCGCTGGTGTGAGGTCGTCCTACCGCGCACGGGCAGGGAGAGAGGCGCATGGCGCGGCCGTTTGGGAGGACACGATGGCACTATGCCTACGATGTGAGGGGTGGCAAGCCGGAACAAACAGGGGGATGAGATGACGACAGGGATAGCGCGGTCAGGTCGGGCGCGGAAGCGCGGGCAGCGGCCGCCCATGACGGGGCAGCTGCACGGCCTCCCGCTCGACCGCGCCCCCGGCGCGCCGCCGCTCTACACGCAGATCCGCGACGGCGTCCGCTCCGCCGTCCTGACGGGCGCCCTCGCGCCGGGGACGCGCTTGCCGCCCGAGCGCGAGTTGGCGATCAGCCTCGGCGTCAATCGCACCACCACGATGCGCGCGTACCACGAGCTGGCGGCCGACGGCGTGGTAGACGCGCGCCCAGGCCGCGGCACCATCGTCCGCCCGTCCGCTGGGCGGGTGGACGATGGTGCCGACGGCCACGCCACGCGCGCGCTCTCTTCCGCGTGGCTGCCCGGCCTGCGCGCCCTCGGCCACGAGCTCGGACCCGACCCCGGCCTGCTGCGCGACATCATGGCCCTGGGGGCGCGGGACGACGTGATCTCGTTCGCGGGCGGGATACCCACCGGCGAGGCCATCCCGCTCGACGATGTGCGGGCGGCCCTGACACACGTGCTGGCCGGCGCGGGGGTGGACGGCCTCACCTACGGGCCGGTGGAGGGGCTCGGGGCGCTGCGGCGGGCGGTCGCCGCGCGCCTGACACGCCGCGGCGCGCCGACGGCGGCGGACGAGGTGATGATCCTCACCGGCGCCACGCAGGGGTTGGCCCTGGCCGCGCAGGCGCTGGTCGAGCCGGGCGACGAGGTGGTCGTCGAGGCGCCGACGTATGTGGGCATCGCGCAGACCTTCGGCGCGGCCGGGGCGCGGCTCATCGGCGTGCCGGTCGACGCGGGCGGGCTGCGCGTGGATGTCCTCGCCCAGGTGCTGGCGCGGCGGCGCGTGCGGCTCATCGTGGTCCAGCCGACGCTGCACAACCCCACCGGGGCCACGATGCCCCAGGAGCGGCGCGAGCGCTTGGTCGCGCTGGCGCGCCGTCACGGCGTGCCGCTCCTGGAGGACGCGCCGTACGCGGAGTTGTGGGCCGGCGGATCGGAGCCGCTCCCGCTCACGGCGCTCGATCGTGACGGGTTGGCGCTCCACCTGGGCAGCTTCTCCAAAACGGTCGCCCCCGGTCTGCGCGTCGGCTGGCTGGCGGGACCCGCGCCGGTCGTCGCGCGCCTCGCGCTGGCCAAGCAGTTCGCCGACCTGACCACGGGCGCGCTCTCGCAACGCGCGGTGGAACGGCTGCTGGCGTCGGGCGCGTACGACCGCCATCTCGCCCGCGTCCGCGCGCTCTACGCCGCGCGTCGCGCGGCCATGGCCGTGGCGTTGCGCGGCGCCGGATCGGCCCTCGAGATGTCGCCGGACCCGTGCGGCGGGTTCTACCTGTGGTGTCGCCTGCGGCGGGGCAGGGCGCGGCTCCTGGCGGCGGAGGCGAGCAGAGCCGGCGTGGCGCTGCTGCCCGGAGACGCGTTCTATCCGGCCCACACGGTCGGAGCGGACGACGGCGGGGACCGCATCCGGCTCAGCGTGGCCGGCGTCACGCCGGCCGCGATCGCCGAGGGGGTGCGGCGGCTCCTGCCCCTCCTCGAGACGCTGGCCGCCCTGCCCCTCGACGGGCGCGACGAGGGGCTGCGCCCGGTCGTCTGACGCACGGTATCACACGCGCACCCGCGCCGGCACGCGAACTCTTAGGATTAGGAAAGGAAAGGAAGAGAGACATGGCACGAGACGTTGTCACCACGGACAGAATCGCGGCGCCGGTGGGGCCGCTCTCCCCGGCGGGGCGCGCGGGGGAGTTCCTATACCTGAGCGGGCAGGTGGCCCAGGACCCCGCCACCGGGCGCCTCATCGACGGCGACGCGGCGGCGCAGACGGAGCGGATCTTCGCGAATCTGGAGGCGGTGCTGGAGGCGGCCGGGAAGACGCTCGCGGACGTGGTCAGGGTCGGCGTGTACCTGACCGACATGCGGGACTATCCGGCGATGAACGCGGTGTACGCGCGCCGGTTCGCGGCGCCGTACCCGGCGCGCACGGCGATCGCGGTCGCGGCCCTACCGCTGGGCGCGGCGGTCGAGATCGACCTCGTGGCGCGGTAGGACGGGTGGAGGAGAGGAATAGCCGATGTCGCACCGCTTCGCCATCGCCGATGTCTTTACGGGGACGGCCTTCGGCGGCAACCAGCTCGCCGTCTTCCCCGACGCGCGTGGCCTGTCCGACCGGGCGATGCAGGCCCTCGCGCGCTGAGTTCAACTTCGCCGAGACCACCTTCGTGCTGCCGCCGGAGGACCCCCGCCACACGCGCCGCGTGCGTATCTTCACGCCCGCGGCCGAGATACCCTTCGCCGGGCACCCGACCGTCGGCACGGCCGCGGTCCTCGCCCGCCTCGGCCTCATCGAGGTACCGGGCGGCACCACGACGGTCGTCTTGGAGGAGGGGGTCGGGCCGGTCGCGGTAGACATCGTGTTCGACGGCGCGTCCACGGTCACCCGCCTGACACTGGAGACGGACGTCGAGAGCCCGGCGGACCGCCCGGCGCCGGAGGCCGTCGCCGCGGCTCTCACGCTGCCCGCGGACGCGGTGGTGGACGCCTGGTTCGCGGGCGTCGGCATCCCGTTCTGCTTCGTCCACCTGGCGGATCGGGGCGCGGTCGACCGCGCCGCGCTCGACCGCGCCACGTGGGCGGCGCGCTTCGCCCGTGCGTGGTCGCCGCAGTTGTTCCTGTTCGCGGGCGAGACGCGGCCGGAGGGACGCCTGTACGCGCGCATGTTCGCCCCGGCGTTCGGGATCGCGGAGGACCCGGCGACGGGCTCGGCGTGCGCGGCGCTCGCGGGCACGCTGGCGGAGAGGCGGCCGGAGGGGGCGGGCGCGTTCGCGTGGCGGATCGACCAGGGCGTCGCCATGGGCCGGCCGAGCCTCATCGAGGCCGCGGCGGAGAAGAGCGACGGCCGCGTGACCAGGATACAGGTCGGCGGATCTACCGTCATCGTCGGCGAGGGCAGCATGGCCGTCCCGCCGGGCTACTGACGCCGTCGCCGCGCGATATTCTCATCGCGGAAAGGGGTGATCATCCATGATCAGCACGGCGACGACGCCGCACTATGCCTGGGGAGACCGATGACACGCGCGATCCTCCTGCGCGATGTGCGAGATGATGACCTCTCCGTTTTCGTCGCGCAGCAACTGGACGCGGACGCCAATCGTATGGCCGCGTTCACGGCCAAAGACCCGGCCGACAAGGGCGCCTTCATAGCCCACTGGGCCGCGATTCGTGGCGACGATACCGTCACCATCAAGGCGATCGTGGTCGACGGGCGGGTGGCCGGCCACGTCCTGCGCTTCGACGCGGCCGGCCACCCCGAGGTCAGCTACTGGCTCGGCAAGGACTACTGGGGCCAGGGTATCGCGACGAGGGCGCTCGCGGCGTTTCTGTGTCACGTACGGGAGCGCCCTCTGTATGCCCGCGCGGCCAGGGACAATCGCGCCTCGCTGCGGGTCCTGCACAAATGCGGGTTCACGATTACAGGTGAGGACAAGGGATTCTCCAACGCGTGCGGCGTCGAGATCGAGGAATACATCCTGACGCTGGGGCAATGAGGTATCCTGGGAAACGAGCACGCACAGCGGATTCCCAGGGAGGTAAAATGTCTGTCGGCGCTCCCCGCCCTGATCGCCGGCGGCGACGGACGCCTTGTCAACGTCTCCTCGATCGGCGGACGGGTCGCCTTTCCGACCTATGGTGCCTACGCAGCCGCGAAGTTCGCGCTGGAGGGCTTCAGCGACGCGCTGCGCCGCGAGGTCGGCCGGCTCGGGGTCAAGGTCATCGTCATCGAGCCCGGAACCATCGCCACGCCGATGTGGGGCAAAGGGATAGCGACCATGGACGAGCTGGCGACCACCATGACCGCCGACCAGCACGCGCGCTACGACGATCTCATCGCCGCCATGCACAAGCAGGCGGAGGGACAGGCGGGCAGCGGCATCCCACCGCTGCGGGCGGCGACGGTGATCGTCGCTGCCATCCAGGCGCGCAAGCCACGCGCACGCTATCTCGTCGGGCGTGACGCGACGCTCTTGGCGGGCCTGGCGGGCCTGCTGAGCGACCACATGCTCGACCGCCTCGTCAGCCAGGACCCTGGGCATCTAGTAGTCCGTCAAGGCTTCTTTGGGCAGTTGAAAGCCCTGAATTGAGCGCACTGCAACTGTCAAAACGCCGGCTGACGGACTAGTAGTGGACCGGCGCAGTGAACCCCTTGCAGCCATCTCGCCTATAGGTCATGATAGAGATGATCATGAGTGACACTACTTGTCGGACACCTATAGGCGCGCGGGCGGCGCCGCGCCGAGGCCCGTGGGCTGCGCTGGCGGCGCTGGCCGCGCTGGCACTGCTGCTGGCGGGCTGCGGCGCGCCCAACACGTCCGATACGCCCTCGGCCGCGCCCGCCGTCTCGACTCCCACCGCGACGCCCACCGTACAAAGGGCGACGTCTACGGTGACGCCCGCCACGGTGACGCCCACCTCGCGCGCTACCGCCAGCGCCACGGCGCGGCCGGCCGACACGGCCACGGCCACGGCCACGGCCACGGCCACGGCCACATCAGCCCCGACTGACACCGGCACGGCGCCGCCGACCGACACGGCCACGGCCAGGGCCACGGCCAGGGCCACGGCCACGCCCCACCCGCGCTGGACCAGCACGCCCGTCCCGCCCCCAACGGCGGTGCTCGTTTCGCAGGGCACGGCGCGTGGCAAAAGGGTCGCGCTGACCTTCGACTGCGGCGCCGACCGCGGCAACGCCCCGGCCATCCTCGACTACCTGCGACAGCAGGGCATCGCGGCGACCTTCGGCGTGACTGGACGCTGGGCCGAGCAGAACCCCGACCTGATCCGGCGCATGGTCGACGAGGGCCACCAGATCGTCAACCACACCTACGACCACCAGTCGTTCACTGGCCTCTCCATGCGCGCGCTCCCGCTCTCGGCAGAGCAGATCGCCGCCGAGCTCGAGCGCGCCGACGCCGTCCTGCGCCACATCACGGGCAGCACCACGCGCCCGTACTACCGCCCGCCCTACGGCGACGAGTCGCCCGACACCCTCAAGGCCGTGGCGGCCGCGGGCTACAACGTCGACGTGCGCTGGACGCTCGACTCGCTTGGCTGGGACGGGCTGAGCGCGGCGCGCATCGAGGCGCGCGTGCTACAAGACGCCGTGCCCGGCGCGATCATCTTGATGCACGTCGGCGCGGCCTCCCAGGACGCTACCGCCCTGCCGCGTGTCGTGGCAGGGCTGCGCGCGGGCGGCTACCGCTTCGTGGATATCAGGGGCCTGCTGGCCGCAGACCGCGACCCCGGCGCGCCGCACCCCAAAGCGCCGGCCTCGTACCGCGCCGTCGACCCCGCCGCGGTCTACTACCCCGGCGCGTCGCTCGGCCCGCTCGCCGGCCGCGTGGTGCTGCTCGACCCCGGCCACGGCGGGGACGACCCCGGCACGTGCTACCCCTACGTCTACAACTGCTTCGCGTCGAGCGACCCTAACGGCGCGCCGATCCTCAACGAGAAGACGGTCGCGCTCGACATCGCGCTCTATCACCTGCTGCCGCGGCTGCACCTACTCGGCGCCGATGTTTACTTGACGCGCACGACCGGCGCGCAAAACCCCGACCTGGAACTGCGCCTGCAACTTGCCAACTACGTCGCGCGCCTACCCCACGATAGGCGGCGCGCGCTCTTCATCTCCGTACACCTCAACGGCGCCAGCGACCCCAGCGTCGACTACTCGCAGGCGCTCTACGCCCTGCGCCGGCCGGCCGCTCTGGCCTCGACGCTCGACGCGGCCGTCGTGCGCGCCCTACAGCTGGCCCCCAATGGTGGCGACCACGGTGTCGACACCTTCCCGGGCCATGTGCTGCGCCGCAACAGGCTGCCGGCCACCATCGTCGAGCCGGCCTTCCTGACCAACGTCTACCCCGTGCAGATACCGACCTCGGTCACGCGTATCGTCACCGCGACCTCGGGCGCGGCGCTGCGCCGTGGTCTGCGCCTGGCCGACCCGGTCGTCGACGTCCTGGTGCGGCGCGGCCACGGGCGCCATACGGCCAGCCTCTCCCTGCAAGAAGCCTTCAGTGGGACGGTCCCTTTGCGTAACGCCATCACGCTGGCGCGCACCGCGGCCATCTCCGCAGCCGTCGCCCCGACCATGACCGCTCTCATCTCGGCGGCCGCGCCGCCCCCCCCGACCACGCTCATCTCCATGACCGCTCCCCCAACGCTCCCCGTCGCCCTCGGCGCCGCGCCGCCCATCTCGCCTGCTCTCACCTACGCCATCAGCGTGAGCGGCGGCGTCTCGGCGACCGGCGTCATGACAACCTTCGAGGGCGAGGGACCCTGGTTACTCGCGGCCCACGCGGCGACGGAGCGCGTCAACGGAGACTACGGCGTCCCCGCCCCGGCGCGCCTGCCGCTGCGCTACGCCTGGAAAGACCGCGAGGAGGCCATCGCGCGCGCCCTCGCGCAGGGCGTCGCGCGCTTCTTCGACGTGCGCCTGCCCCCGAACGCGCTACGCCCGCGCGGGGCGCCAGTGGCGCTGGACCCGGTCGTGCCATGAAATGGCTGGACTCGCGCTGGCCGCATGCTTGTAGAACATATTTCGACGGGTTGGACAACTGTGGGCACGTGAAGCTGAACCAGACGACGCAACCCTGATAGCGCACGCGCCCACGCCGCATACGGCCCGCGCCTATAACGGCGTCGGCGGCCGCGCCCGCCCTCCTCGCGCGAGGAGGGCGGGCGCAGCTTTCGTCACACCTGTCCCGCGACCAGGACCGGGACCGTGCGCTCGTTCCGCACGTTGCCCGTGTTGAGCGTCGTCTTCGGCTCCAGCAGCAGGCGCGCCTCCTCCTCTACTTGCCCTTGAGCACGACCACGGCGACCTTGCCATCAGTGTAGAAGCGGTCGCCGCCGCCGTTCATGGCGTTGGTGGCGCGCCCCATGCCGGGTTCCATCACGACGGTCGCGACGAGACCGGCCTTGCGCATCAAATTGACAATCGTGGTGCGCTCGGCGTCGAGGTTCCCGTCGATCTTATGTGTCGTCCCCCTGGGCAGCCCCAGCTTGGTGCGCAACACCTTGATGGCGATGTCGCGCGAGGCGTCTCCGACGAACAGGTCCAGGCCTGTTTTGCCGTCGCGGCGCGTCGTGTCCCAGAAACGGGCGTGGTCGCGACTGTAGACGGAGCGCAACTCATGCTCGACGGCGAAGTCCTCCGCCCGGCCGAACAGGTACAGGTTGCTCACCGGCGCTTTCGAGTAGCTGCCGTGCTTGATGGTGGCCTCGGCCAGATGGATGTCGTTGTGCGACGAAAGCGAATCGGCCTGCAGCCAGCCGATCTTGACGAAGGCCGCGATGATGCTGCTCTGCGTGCCCTCGAATGCGATGTTGATGGGGTCGCCCAGGATGCGCTTCTTGAGACTGGCGTACGTGCGCATGGGCAAGCCGTTCCAGTCCGGCGCGGCGTTCGAGGTCGACACCCCGGGCCCCGCTATCGGCACAGCCGTCGAATTCGCGGCGGCCGTGGACGCGGTTGGGCTGGCCGACGGCGCCCCCGTCGCGGCGGGCGTCCCCGTCGCGGCCGGTGTAGTAGCAGTGACGCTCTTTGTCGACTGGCGCGTCGACGTCTTCGTGGGCGCCGCCGGCAGTAGCATGAGGGCAAGCAATGGCAGGGTCAGGGCTAGGCGAGCTAACACGATAAGTCCTCCTCGACGATGAGTTGCGAACACCAGGCAGGGAGCCGGCGCGATAATCTCCGGACGGGGCGCGATAGGCCAACGGCCGCTAGCGCGACGCCCGGTCCGGTACGCTGCTATAGGCGCATCCAGGATACTAACGCTAGTTTCATGCCACCGCCCCATACGGCCGCCCTGGCCGCCGCGGCAAGATTCTGCTCGTGGGCTAAAGAGCTATCGGCAGTCCACTCGCGCGGAGAGTGGGTCATCGTGCGTAGGGGCAGGGGCGTGTCGCCATACAGCCGGCGTTGGCAATATCCGGGTCGGCGTCGTCCCCGTCGCCCCACACCGGGCAGGGGCGTATCGCCATACAGCCGGCGTTGGCGTCCAAAAACGCCACGCGTGGCGTTGGCGGCGGCCAGCAACCGTGCCCGCGATGTCCGGGCGTATGGCGATACGCCCCTACCGAACCGCTGATAGTCGAGCGTCGCGGCGATGTAGGGTTATGGTCGCGTCTGTCCGTCGCCGCGCACGAGCCACTTGTAGGTGGTGAGCGCCTCCAGGCCCATAGGGCCGCGCGCGTGGAGCTTCTGGGTGCTGATGCCGATCTCGGCGCCGAGGCCGAACTCGCCGCCATCGGTGTACTGCGTCGAGGCGTTGACGTAGACGGCCGCGGCGTCGACCTCGTCCAGGAAACGCTCCGCCGCCGTGAGGTCGCGCGTGACGATGGCCTCGGAGTGGCCCGAGCCGTGGCGCGCGATGTGCCCCAGAGCCTCGTCCAGGTTGTCCACCACGCGCACGGCCGCGACGAGGGAGAGGAACTCCGTGCCCCAGTCGTCCTCCCGGGCGCGGCGCACCCCGTCGCCGGGGGGCAATAGGGAGAGGGCGCGCGCGTCGCCGCGCATCTCCACCCCCGCGGCAGACCAGCGCGCGCCGAGCGCGGGCAGGAACGCGGGCGCGACCGCGGAGTGCACGAGCACAGTGTCCAGGGTGTTGCAGATGCTCACGCAGCGTGTCTTGGCGTTGTCGACGATCGCCAGCGCCTGCTCGAGGTCGGCCGCCGCGTCGACGTAGGTGTGGCAGACGCCCGCGCCCGTTTCGATCACCGGGACCCTGGCGTGCTCGATTACGTGGCGGATCAAACCCGCGCCGCCGCGCGGGATCACGGCGTCGAGTAGCCCGCGCAGGCCGAGCAGGCGCGTCACCGACTCGCGCGAGGGATCGGAGACGAGGTAGACAAGCGCGGGCGGCAGGCCGGCCTGCTCGAGCCCCGCGTGCAGGGCGGCCACGAGCGCCGCGTTTGTTTCCAGGGCGTCGGAGCCGCCACGCAGTAGGACGGCGCTCCCGGCCATCAGGCACAGCGAGGCCGCGTCGACGGTGACGTTGGGTCGCGCCTCGTAGACGATGCCGAGCACGCCCAGCGGCACGCTGCGGCGCTCCACGCGCAGCCCATTGGGGAGTGTGCGCCCCTCCAGGGTACGTCCGAGCGGGTCGGGCAGCCCGGCCGTGACGCGTAGCGCCGCCACGATCCCACCCACGCGCTCCGGCGTCAGCGTCAGGCGGTCGACCGTCGCGGGGGACACATCGTTAGCGCTCGCCCGCCGCGCGTCGGCCCTGTTCGCGGCCAGGATTTCCCCGACTGACCCCTCCAACGCGGCGGCGATCGCTTCAAGCGCCGCCCGCCGCGCGGCGCCGCCCGCGCGCGCCAGCGCCCACGACGCGATGCGGGCCGCCCCCGCCGCCGCGACGAGGTCCTCCCCCGTGGCCGTCGCTATACCGTTGGTCGTGGTAGTCTCATCCTGCTCTCGCGCCGCCCCAAGGATGGCGGCCCTCTGCGCTGTCGTCACCTGTCACCCCCCCAAAGGTCCCGATACGTAGAGCGCCACGCCGGCATCCCCGGCCTCGTCGTCTTCCTCACCCTCGCCGTCCCACTCTGGATACTGCGGTCGTCGGCCTTTACCGCTAATTGTACTCGCTGCGCTCTCTCGCTCCGTGGCACGCCGTTTTCACAGCGATAGCGGGGCGCCCGCGCTCCCAGCGAGGAGAGATCGTCGGTTAACACCTGGTTACTGACTACCGACTACTGGCGCCTCAGAGCAGCACGAGATTGTTGCGGTGGATCGCCTCGTCGCCGTAGTGGTAGCCCAGCGTGGCGGCGATCTCGGAGGAGCGGCGGCCACGCAGGCGCGCCAGGTCGGACGCGTCGTAGTTGGCGAGCCCGTGCGCGACGGGCGTACCGTCGGGACGCAGCACGTCCACGGGGTCGCCGCGCCGGAAGGCGCCCTCGACCGCGCGCACCCCCGCCGGGAGCAGCGAGCCCCCGCCGCGCTCGAGGGCCGCGGCCGCGCCGTCGTCGACGGTGAGGGCGCCGCGGGCGCCCAGGCGTGAGCGCAGCCAGCGCCGCCGTGCGGCGGGGCGCGGGGCGGCGGCGAAGGTCGTGCCCGGGGCCACGCCGGCGACGGCGCGCCGGATCACGTCGCGCTCGCGCCCCGCCGCGATGATCGTGGTGACGCCGGCCGACGAGGCGAGGCGCGCCGCCTGCAGCTTGGTGACCATCCCGCCGGTCCCCAGGCCGGACGAGGAAGGCCGGGCCAGCGCCATGACCGCGTCGTCGACGCGCGCGACGTGGCGGATGGGGCGCGCGGCGGGGTCGCGGCGGGGATCCGCATCGTAGAGACCGGCTACGTCGCTGAGCAAGAGCAGCAGGTCGGCGTCGACGAGTGCCGCGACGACGGCGGAGAGGCGATCGTTGTCGCCGAAGCGCAACTCCTCGTCGGCCACGACGTCGTTCTCGTTGACGATGGGCACGACGCCGCGCTCGAGCAGCGCCAGCAGGGCGCCGCGCGCGGCAAGGTAGCCGTCGCGGCCGGCTACGTCGCCCTGCGTCAGCAGCGCCTGGGCCACGACGCGGCCGTGGCGTGCGAAGGCCCGCGCGTAGGCCTGCATCAGGCGCGGCTGGCCCACCGCAGCGAGCGCCTGGCGGCCGGGGATGTCTGTCCGCCCGGCATCCTCGGGCAGGCCGGCGCGGCCCGCGGCCACGGCGCCCGACGAAACGATCAGCATGGCGCAGCCCGAGGCCTGGAGCGCGGCGACGCCGCGCGCCACGCGGGCGATGAACGCGTCGTCGAGCAGTCCGTCGGGGCGCGCCAGCAGCGAGCTACCCAGCTTCACCACCACCCGGCGCGGTCCCGGCACGCCCTCGATGTCCCCACCCACGATGACCGGCATACGCGGCGTGTCCCCGTCCCACCCCTATCGGCCTACTTCATCCGAAGGGTAGCACGTTATACTACGCCATGCCCACGATGCGCGAGCCGCGACACCTTTTAGGGCGTGGGCGCCCGGACCATTATGCCTACCGACAACCCGGGCCGGCTCTCACTACGCCACGGGCGCTAGATCGGCAGGGCCGCGAGCTCTCCTTCGCCCCGGGTGCGGCGGGTCGTCCAGCCGCCCTTGCCGAGGTGCTCGCGACGGTAGCGATCCAGCTCCTCGCGCGTGATGGCGCGCACGCGGGGCGCGACCACGTGCACTGTGAGGATGCCGCGCTTGGCTGCGCCACGAATCGTCGAGGGCGCGAGGCCGAGTTCCCGCGCCGCTTCCTCGGTTGTGTACCAATCTCTCGTGATCATAATTTCTCGCCTCCGGTAATAATACGTCGCCGGGACGCGAATGGATCATAGCTATTTTCGCTTTGCTGAGATGAATACGGGGGTTTGTGCGACAGCATACCGTAGTGTACAGCGACAGCGCGATCGCATAGGCGTTATTGTCCCCATCCAGCCCGGCGATGCGCGCCGAGAGGCCATATAGCTACAGCTAGAGGTCCCCGCGCTGGCTAACGTGGCTGTCGCAGGCATAGATGATCGTTTCTTCCAGCGTCATGGACCGGCCCGCCGCCCACGCCGTCGCGAAGGGGTCGTCGCCGAGGGAGGCGCGCACGGCCGCGATGTTGCGGTCGTACCTGGCGCGCTCCGCCGGGGATTGCGGGTCGCCGGTGGCGGCGCGCAGCGCCTCCACGGCGGCGAACAGGCGCGCCGCGCGCCCCATGTGCGCTAGCGCCGCGGCCACCTCCGCCAGCCCCTCCACGGCATCGGTGATGGTGGCCCGGTCACCGAGCCGCCGCGCCAGCGCCAAGCTCTCTTCGAACAAAACCACGGCCCGCTCGTGGCGGCCCAGCCGCGCGCACACGGTCGCGACGTTGGTGAGCGACCAGGAGATGCCCAATGTATCGCCCAGGTCTCGCCGCAGGGCCAGGCTCTCCTCGTGCAGCGCCAGCGCCCGCTCGTGATCGCCCCGCTCGTACATCTCGATCCCCAGGTTGCTGAACACATTCGCGAGCCCCCAGGGCTCGCCCAACTCTTTCCACAGCGTCAGACTTTGCTCGTAGAACGCGATAGCCCCTGCGGCGTCGCCTTGGTATTTGCAGACGATCGCCAGGTTATTGAGCGCATTGGCGATGCCTCGCTTGTCGCCCAGGGCGTGGCGTAAGGCCAGGTTCTCGCGGTGGAGGGCCAGCGCCCGCGGGTAGTCGCCCCGGTCCCAGGCCACGAGCCCCAGACCGTTGAGCGCGTTGACGCTGCCCCGCCTGTCCCCCGACGCCCTGTAGAGCGACAAACTCTTCTCCAGCAGATCCACCGCCACCCCGTACTCCTGCTGTCGCTCGGCCAGCATGCCGGCGGCGTTGAGCACGCGGGCCCGTGCGACGCGATCCGGCCCGAGAGCGCCGTCGGGGCGCCCGCCTTCCTGAGCGAGGACGCGGGTGAGCCAGCGGCGCCCCTCGCCGAGATGACCGTGGAGCAGCCAGAACTGGCCCAGCGCCCCGGCCAGCTGCACCGCGGCGACGGATGGGGCGCTATCGCCGTCCCGGGCGCTCCAGGCCAGCGCCGCGCGCATGTTGTCGTGCTCGACCTCCAGTCGATCCAACCAATCGCGCTGCTCCGGGCCGAACAGGCCCGTCGCGGCCCGCTCGGCCAACGCCAGGACATACGCCGCGTGCGCATCCCTGGTCGCCTCCGCCTCGCCGCTCGCCGTCAGGCGCTCGCCGGCGTACTGGCGCACCGTCTCCAGCAGCCCGTAGCGGCTCTCTCCGGTGGCGGCCGGCGTCGCGGGGGTGAGCGCCAGCGACTTGGCTTCCAGCCCCGCCAGCAGGTCCGCCACATCGCCTGCTTGCACCGGCCCTCCCGTGCAGACGGACTCGGCCGCCGCCAGCGTCCAGCCGCCCGCGAACACGGCCAGGCGCCGCAGGAGCGCCTGCTCCTCGGCGCTCAGGAGGTTGTAGCTCCAGTCCAGCACGCCGCGCAGCGTCTGATGCCGCGGCAGCGCCGCCCGGTTGCCCGTCTTGAGCAGACGGAAGCGGTCGTGCAGGCGGGCCGCCACTTCTTGCGCCGAGAGCGCGCCCAATCGCGCCGCCGCCAGCTCGATGGCCAGGGGCAGCCCGTCCAGCCGCCGGCACACCTCCGCCACCGCGGAGGCGTTGTAGGCGGAGAGAGCAAAATCGGAGCGGACGGCCCGTGCCCGCTCCAGGAAGAGCTGCACGGCTTCGAACCGCTCCAGTCGCTCGAGTTCGATGGCGCCCGCGGCCCGGGACGCGACGACGCCGCCACGCGGGGTATCGAGCGGCGGTGGGAGGGCGAGGGCGGGCACGCGCCACACGGCTTCCCCCGCCATGCCCAGCGCCTCCCGGCTGGTCGCCACGATCTGCAAGCCGGGGCAGGCCCGCAGGAGGGTCGTGGCCGCGCCGGCGCAGGCCGCGACGAGGTGTTCGCAGTTGTCCAGCACCAGCAGCATGCGCCGGGTCCGCAGGGCATTGGCGAGCGTGGCGAGCAAAGGCTCATCGGGCGTTTCGCGCAAGCCCAGCGGCGCGGCGATCGCGGCGGGCACGAGGGCCCCATCCACCAGCGCGGCCAGCTCCACCAACCAGACACCGTCGGCGTAGCCCGCACGGACGGCGTCGGCGGTCTGCAAGGCCAGGCGCGTCTTGCCACAGCCGCCGATGCCGGTTAGGGTCAGCAGCCGGCAACCCACCGGCCCCTGCGCCAGCGCGTGTTCGATCGCGGCCAACTCGCGGCCGCGCCCGATGAAGCTCGTCAGCGCGGCGGGCAAATTGGTAGGGACGGGCAACGGCGGCGTCGGGACGGCGCTGGCCGTCTCGCTCGCCAGGAGCGCCGCGCGGACGGCCTCGGTCTTGGGCGTGGGGACCACGTCGAGGTCGTCGCGCAGGGCGCGGGCGAGCGCGTCGTAGCTACGCAGCGCCTCGGCGCGCGACCCGCCGGCCGCCAGCAGCCGCATCAGGAGGCGGGCCGCGGGCTCGTGGCAGGGGTCGGCCGCCAGCAACAGGCGCAGGCAATGTATGGCCTGGGCCTCGTCGCCCCCATCCGCGTATAGGCGGGCCAGGTGCAGCAGCAGGGTGTGCCGTTGCTGCCGCAATTCCTCGCGCCGCGCCGCTGCCCAGTCCTCGTAGGGATCGTCCTGCAAATAGTCGCCCTCATAGAGAGTCAGGGCCGCGTGGCCCTGGGCGGTGTCGCGGCCGGCCAGGGCCGCGCCGGCGGCGCGCGCGAAGAGGTCGGCGTCGAGCCAGTCGCGCTCGGCCTCCGCCGTGGCGTCGCGCGGGACGTCGCCGGCGACGGACCGGGGGCGCCGCGCGGGCGCCGGGGGTGGCCAGGGGTCGAGCACGAGCAGAGGCCCCTCCGACCGCACGTAGCTCGCCGTGGCCCCCGGCTCGTCGAGCACGGCGCGCAGGCGGTGCACGGCGACGCGCAGGGTGGCGGCGGCGCGCTCCGGGTCGGCCTCGGGCCAGAGCAGGTCGATGGCCTGCTCGCGAGACAGGCGGTGTCCCGGCGCGGTGAGCAAGCACTTGAAGAGGGCCGCGACGGTGGGGCGCGACCAGCGGGCGGAGGCTATAAGCTCGTCACCGCGCCACACCTTGAACGCGCCGAGGGTCTGCACGCGCAGGTGTGGCCGCGCCGGAGGGTACCCCGCGTTTCGCGGATTCTCCACGGCCGGAGGCGCATCCAGGCTCGTCTCCCACGCGGGGTGGCGCAGCAAGAAAGTGTCGTCCGGTCGCTCCCCTTCGCGTTCGCGCGCGACTCCCGACAGGTCCATGTCCACGACCGCTGTCGGGGACAGACCGAGCAGGGCTGGCGCGGGGCCGCCGGCCTCGGCCGGCGCCTGCCTACCCAGGTAGCGGGAGCGCGTGCGGCCGCCCTCCTGCCAGCGCGCGTACCAATAGGGGCCATGGCCGGCCAAGCCGGGGCGGCAGGAGGGACAATCCTGCTTGCCGCACCGCCGATACTCTTGGCGATAGGTAACGGTCGCATTCGACGGAGGATCGTCGGGGCGCATGATCCTTCTCCCAGTTTCCACGCTACGGGCCGTCTATGTCGATCAGTCGATCACATCGTACGACATAGGAGCCGCTCAAGGGAAGCAGTTTCTCCGCTCCCCTCCGTTCCTCCGCACAAGGGGTGTCCGCGACCGGTTACGCTGCGGTCACGGGGGAGGTTTATCGTTAGCAGCAGCACACCGTGGGGGTGCGGCGCTTGATGAGCGCGTTGGTGTCGTTACGGACGATGGTAGGTGCGCGGCACATGGATCGGTACGACTTCTTCATCGTCCGCGTGTGGCGGCGCGACGGGGCGTCCGGCGAGCAGTGGACGGGACGCCTGGAACACTTGCAGGGGCAGGATAGCTGGCGCTTCGGCGACCTGGATGCGCTGCTGTCCTGCCTACGCGCCCTACTCAGCCGGCTTGAGGACGAGGAGTATCCGATCCGCGAGGGCATCGCGCCAGGGCCATCCATTGATCGTGCGGAGCGCGGCGCACACCCAAACCTCGAGCCCTAGTTCCGCCGCTGTGATTAGCGCCTGGCGTATGCTTTGTAAGCCCGATCCGGGGATGCGCGCATCGAGTTGCGTCAGGCGCTGCGGCCCCGAGCGTGCGCAGCGCATAATACCAAAATAGTCGCCGCTGATCCACTCATACATGGAGCGCTCGGTTATGCGACCGCCGCTCGAGCTGGCGAGAACGCGCCGGCGACAAGCTGGTAGGAGCGCACACGGTCTTCGAATGCGTAACAGTTTGTCGCGATGGTCAGGCTGCCGGCCCCGTAGCGCTCGGCCACCAGGGTCAGCCGCTCTCGAACCGACGCGGGGTCACCCTCGATGAAGTGCTTGGTGAAGCCCGCCACGAAACCGCCCTGCCCCGCGTCCAGCTCCGTCTCCAGACGCGCGGCGTCGGAGGGCGGCAGCAGCGCCGTGCTGGCGCCGTCGGTGCGCAGACGCGCGACCGACAGCCGCACGCTCGCGGCGACCCGATGCGCCTCGGTCTCGGCGCAGACGACGTGCACGGCCACGCTCAGTTTCGGCTCGCGCAAGGAGGCCGAGGGTTGAAAGTGTTGCCGATACAGCGCGGCGACCTGGGGGCCGATGTCCCCCGCCGTGCCGAAGAAGTCGGCGAACGCGAACGGCAGGCCGAGCGCCGCGGCCAGCCGCGCGCTGTAGTCGCTCGAGCCCAGGAGCCAGATGTCGGGGTCGGCGGCGTCGGCGTCGGTTGGCGTACCCGGCCGCGCGGCGACGCCGGCGAAGGGGTGCGCCGCCGGCAGCCCACCGGACAGGTAGTCGCGGAGGTCCGCCACCTGATCGGGGAACGCGTCGAGGTCGGCCAGCGCGCGGGGATAGGCCAGCGCCACGGCTGTCTTGCGGTCGCTCCCCGGCGCCCGGCCGATGCCGAGGTCGATGCGGCCGGGGTAGAACGCGGACAGTACGCGGAAGGTCTCGGCCACCTTGAGGGCCGCGTAGTGCGAGAGCATCACGCCCCCGCTGCCGACGCGGATGGTGGATGTGTTGGCGGCGATCTGGCCGATCAGAACCTCGGGCGCCGTCCCTGCGAAACCGCCCGCGTTGTGGTGCTCGGCCACCCAGTAGTGCGCGTAGCCGCACGCCTCCGCCGCCCGCGCCAGCGCGACGGTCTCGCGCAGCGCCTGCGCCGCCGTCCCGCCCTGACGGACCGGCGATTGATCCAGCACGCCCAACGTCAGATCGCGCATCATATCCTTATCCCCCCATACCTACCCAGTAGTTCGCCGGCCTGCCCGCCGCACGATCGCGCGTGACAGGGCCGTGACAGGGCAGGGCCGCCAATCTAGTCGCCGCGACAGGCCAATACTTCAATAATACACGAAGTATCAAAACACCGGGCGCAGGGCAACTGTCACACCAGGGCGTAAACGTGTGGGCGCCCGGCCACGGCGCGCTCCTCGCCCACCCGACCGACGCCACCGACGCCGGCTTGCCCCGCGAGATGTGGGCCGTCGAGCAAATCAGCGCGCCGCCGCCATGCTCTCCTCCGCGGAGTGCGCCCGGATGAAGCGCAGGATGCGCGTCCAGGCGTCGGCCGACGCCTCGGCGTGGTCCGCCGCGCTGCGGTCGAAGAAGCTGTGCGGCGCGCCTGGGTATGTGATCACCTCGTGCTCGACGCGGGCTTTGTCCAGCTCCTGGTCGAGCGTTTCCACCTGCTCCGGCGGGATGAATGAGTCGGCCCCGCCGAAGAGGGCCAGCGTGGGGTACTTGATGGCCATAGCGCGGTCGAGGACCGTACCCCCGCCGCCGATATCGCGGGAGAGGGCGGCGTAAAAGCCGATCACGCCGGCCAGCCCGAGGTCGCGCGCGCCCGTGAGCAAAGAGAGCGCCCCGCCCATGCAGAAGCCCATGGTGAAGATCGGGCTCTTGGCCCCGTCATCCCTCCTCAGGTAGGCCAGGGCCGCGTCGACGTCGGACTGGAAGGCGTCGAAGCGCATCTGCTGGACGTGGGGCATGAACTCGAACGCGTCGTCGCGCGCGCTGAGTCCCGCGCTACGGCCGAAATAGTCGATCGCCAGCGCCACGATGCCATGTTCGGCGAAGCGCACGGCGAGATCTTTGTAGAACTGGTGCAGGCCGCGCATGTCCGGGTAGATAACGATCCGCGCCCCCCCGGCATCCCCGAAGCTATTGGTAGCAGCGGCGCCGGGATAGGCGGCGTACGCGGCAAAGCGAGTGCCGTCCGCCGCGGTCAGTACGATATCTTCGCCCCGCGCCCTGCCGGCGTCTCCCGGCGGAACCGGCGGCCGCGCGTTAGTGTCGTAGCACATTCGCCAACGTCTCCTTGTGCAATAGATCATAGACGCCTGATGGTCGCATCAGACGCCTACATGGTACCTGAACCCCGCCACTACATCCGCGCGAAGGCGCAATGTCTTGAAGGCTGGACCGCCAGGGCCGGCGCATCCTACTCGGATAGGTTGTGCTCGACGCTGTACGACATGTATGTGCCCCTCCAGCGTAATACAGTGTCCAGCGCAGGGCTCGTGAAAAGTCGACAGTACCCCTCTCGCCCCCTCCGCCCCTGGCTGACTGGCCGCTCCCCACTTCGTGGGGTCCCCGCTGCGGCCGACGTTGGGGCGCGCCTCCGGGGGAACCCCGGGAGAGGGCTCCCCCCAGACCTCAGCCAACGACGGTGCGTGCGGCCAGACGGGCGTGGTTAGCTCGACAATTCACAAACCCTTGTGTCCAGCGGGGCGCACTGGACGTGACGGGCGTCCGATGACGGAATTAGGGCTGTCACTGCGCTCGGCGCACGATGCTCTTTAGCGCGGGCCAGAACGAGTCCGCCACGACGCGGTAGCCATCCCCGTTCGGATGATGCGCGTCGCCCCACAGGCCGGCCCTGCTCCACAGGCCGGCCGTGAACCACACGAGCGGGACCTGGTAGCGCGTCGCGACGGTGCGATAGACATCGCCTATGCCCGGCCCATCCAGCCTGCCGAGGATAACCCGCACGCCGCGCGCCCGAAGGCGGGCCACGATAGCGGCAAGGCTCGCCTCCCACACAGCGCGAGACGTATGTCCCGGGTCGTTGCTGCCCAACTCCACGATGGCGATGGCCGGCCGTTGGCCCAGCACGTCGCGCCCCAGCCTGGCCAGCCCGTCGGCCGCCCGGTCGCCGCTGACGCCGACATCGACGACGCGATAGCGATAGCCCGCGCCGTCGAGCCGCCGCTGCAGCCAGGCCGGATACGACTGGTCGGCCGGGGCGGCGTCGCCCGCCGTCAGGCTATCGCCGAGGCACACGATGGCCGGCCTGCCGTCGGCCGGCGCGTAGGAGCGCGGCTCGCTCGCGCCATGAAGCATCCCGCCGCTGGCCAGCAACGCGGCCCCGCCAAGCGCGAGAACAGCCGTGGCCAGGTAGGCTACCGCGCGCATCCGCCGCATGTGGCTCTTATCCCCTCTATCCCCTCGCCGGGCCAAGGTAGCGCCGCAGGAAGGCGAGGACACGCCGGCGGTACTCGGCCGGCTGCGCGGCGAGGGCGCCGGCGTGGTCGCCGCGCGGTGCGATCCACAGGGAAACGGGGCGCCGGGCCGTGTGGTAGAGGGATAGCGCCCCGGCAAGCGGCGTCGTGGGATTGCTGTCGCGCCGGCTGTGGATCAGCAGCAGCGCGCGCGGGGCGACCATGCCGGCGGCGTGGAGTGGGCTGAAGGCGGCCAGCGGCGCACCGAGCAGGCGATCGACGGCCCAGGGGGCCACGGGCGCGAGCGGCAGGCGCAGCGGGCCGAGCGACAAGGTGTCCAGCCGCGCGACGAGCGCGCCCTGATCCACATAGGCGCTATCGGCGACCGTAGCCTGCACCGCCGGCGTGCGCGCGGCGGCGACGATGGCCACGCCGGCGCCTAGCGAGACGCCGAGCAGGGCGCAGCGGTGGTCGCGCAGGTCGCGGCGCTCCAGCAGGTAGGCCACGGTGCCGCGCGCGTCGTCGACCTCGCGCAGGCCGGCGCTGAAACGCCCGCCGCTGCGCCCCAGGCCGCGCCCCGCGCGAACAGGCCGTCCAGCGGCACGCCGTCGGCCGCGCGGAACGACGCATCCTGGACGGGCAGGTCCGCCGAGCGCGCGGGCGCTGCGCCGCCGGACTGCGTCCGCAGCAGCGCGTAGGCCCGCGCTAGTGGTACGCCGGTCCATAGCAGGAGCAGCGCGATGATGCCGAGGAGAAGCCAGCGTGAACGGCGCCGCATCGTCTACGGACCGCCTTCAAGACTATAGGCGAGGTAGCACGCGCGCCTGTGGGAAACAAAGACGATTGGCGGGGCGAGATCACGGATGGCGCACCCGACGAGGAGCGCGCATATCAATAGCGCGACGATGCGATGTGCGGGAGAATGGAACAGCATATCTACTATAACGCTCGACGGTTCGCGACGATAACATGCGCGAGACAGGGCCATACTTCGCCATATTTCATTCCGCTTGTTTCTTGGCCCGGATTGTAATCAAGACAGGGCTGTATCGCAGACGCCCCGACGGGCCGAGTGTATGCAATACGCCCCTACGAACGCGCCAATGACGTGGCCTTGGCCCGTGGAGCGCGGCTTGACACAGCACCGGTAGGGGTGTACCGTAGTGCACAAGACCTTTCCCATATCAGGCCAGGCGTTCATGGGGTAGATATCCCCGCGGCGCTTGTCCTGGTCCAATCGTTACGGCATCCCTGCGCGTATCGATATCGACGGTGATAGTGGAAGGCGGGAGGAGAGGATGGCGATGGCGCGTATGGTTGGCCTTGGCCGCTGGGGCACAGCACTCATTTTGACCCTGACGCTGGTGGCCGGCGCCGGGACTAGGCCGGGTGTCGCGCGGGCCGTGAACCTTGGCTACGGGGCGCCGATCAATCTCGCGCACCTGGACTCCCTGCACGACACGGTCCCCTACACGGCGTCGATCCCCGGGCACGCCACGACCGACCCCGGGGCGCCGCTC
>JAABUM010002815.1_pt1 | contig 22557 bp, 39 predicted proteins | sample 5559161 | NCBI WGS metagenome assembly JAABUM01 (sample SAMN10711868, study PRJNA513369) | rock metagenome | isolation source: Antarctica rocks | place: Antarctica: Victoria Land, Siegfried Peak nord
GAAATGTGCCAAGATGCATGCGATCGAGCAGCAAGATCGAAACCAAATTGTTTTTGTTGGTCGGCCAGTTGAGCTCGCAATGCTGCATGCTGCAGCCAATTGAAATCTGCATCGGAGCCTGCGTGGACCGTGGCATGTCTCTACAGTGGCTTGAAGCATATGCTTGCGTCATGGTACCCTCCTCATTTCTGTGCAGTCTGGCGGAATCATCGGATCCGCCAAGCAGGCCCTGGGGTACGGCACGCCCGCTGAGCACCAGCACACGACTACCGCATCTGGCACCACCGATGGCACCCAGGTGACTAATCCCTGTTGCTTTCACTTTGGTTTCCTTGCATGCTCTCCGGCCGACATGTGAAACCTTTCTGCCTTGGGGTGCATGGCCATCGTTAGTGGCAAACGTATCGCAGCTGTCGTCCGGCGCAGCAACGTCCCAAACAGTTTCGAGACACATCCTGATGGTGCCCCCTCCTCGCGCAGTCCGGTGGTTACCTCGAGTCTGCAAAGCAGGCGGTGGGCCTCGGCGCCAAACCCGCAGCGACCGAGGGGCACCGGACGAGTGTCACTCCTGGCACAACCGCTGGCACCCAGGTGACCATCCCCGAACACCAGCCACCTGACGAGGCTGCCCTCATCGCAGTGTCGACATGAATGTGTCGTGATGTCAATGCATCCGCCATATGAAATCGAATGCTTTCTCCATAGCGCTAAGCGCTGACATCAGCAGCGCCTGCCTGTATTACAGTACAGCGGTGCCTCGAAGTGTCCTGAAGAACAGCTGCATCCACTGGTGCCCCCCTATATATCTGCGCAGTCCGGTGGCGTCGGGTACCTGGAGTCGGCCAAGCAGGCGGTTGGGTTTGGCGCCACGCCGGCAACAGACGAGGGGCACACGACTACCACTCCTCGGTCGACTGTCGGCACCCAGGTGACCCAACCCTGAACTGTGACCACCTGCTGAGGCTGCAGCGTCGCTGCAAGTATATTGTGATGTCAATAGACCTGCAAGCACCCAAGGGACCTGATGCGCTTGATTGTAATGTTGCTATCAGCGGCTGCCAGAACACAGCGATCCATCGAAAGCCTCCTGTCTCTGAACGCACAACCTGATGTAGGCGTGCCCATCTCATTCTCTGCGCAGTCCGGCGGCGTCCTCGACTCCGCAAAGCAGGCGGTGGGCCTTGGCGGTGATGCCGCAGCGACCCAGGAGCAGCAGACGACTGCCACTCCTGGCACGACCGCTGGCACCCAGGTGACTCTCACACCAGCCACCCGGTTGAGGCTGCCCTCATTGCATTGTCGAACTCGCTGTGTTGTGACTCCATGCGCTCAGGCCGCCAGATGTGACAGGATGCTTTCCATGTAGTCTCAGCTGCTGCCTACTCCACAGCGCAGCGATGTCTCGAATTCACTTGACGCATCTCCTGAACCTGATGTGTACTCTGGGTTTCACGCAGTCCGGCGGCCCCGGGTACATCGAGCCTGTTGAGCAGGTGGCGGGTCTTGGCGCCACACCGGCCTCAACCGAGGGTCAGCAGGTGAGGCACTCTGTCAAGCAACACTGTGACTCCGGCCGTTGTTTGATCCCAGTCGCACTCTGCTCACCGCAATGCAGTTTTCTCTCGCAGCACTCATGCAAGTGCAGCTTCGGCAGAGGCGAGCAGCCTGTGCTTGCAGTCACACGCTGCATCCTTGCTTCCGGCTGTAAGCGAGAATCAGTGGCCCATGGCATTGCCGCTTTTTACTGAGACTGCGCATTCTGTGGAGCAGGCTGTGGGCTCCACGGCGGGCGTCACGGGCGGCGGTGCCGAGGCGCGCCCCGCAGAGGCCGCCGGCGTGGAGTTCGGCGGCCTGCACCTGTCTGACTACGACAAACAGGTGACTAATGCACGGCTTCCGCAGTGCTAGGGTCTGGAAGCAGAACTGGCCAACCTGAATGTCCCCACTGGGGAAGCCGCCCCGCAGCAAATACTGTTGTCCGGCTGAGAACTCGGTTGCCTGCTGACCTGGAGCGCCAGTATCTGGCATCCACCTGGGAGCAGCTCTCATGCGGCATATGCATGTAAGCAGCCGGCAAGTATTCAGCTCTCTAAGATAGAGGCAGCCCAGCTCGACTTGCATCACTGGCGACATGGAAGCTGCTCAAGTTGCGGCTCTACCCACATCCACCGTAGGCTGAGCCTCCACGCCATTTGATCTGCAGGGCGGCTTGGCCACAGGCGCTGGCACAGACGTTGCGACGGCGAACACAGCCGCGATGCTCGGCGGTGTGGGCTCCGGCCAGGGCGCCTACGCGGCGCAGCCGTCTGCTGACCCCGCTGCCGCCAGCAATGCTGGGCTCGGCGCCGGCACCGCAAGCCGCCCGGCAGGGCTGACCTCCCCTGGCACCGCTGCTGGCGGCGCCACCGGCACCACAAGCCGCTCGGGGCTGCCTTCCACTGGCACTGCTGTCGACGGCTCTACTGGCACCACTGGCAAGCTGCGCCAGGTCGGCGTGGCCGACTGCGCCGATGGCAGCGGCCAGACCGCGCACCTGCACATGCACAAGGAGCCGGTCAGTGGCCTCGCCGGTGTTGGCGGCACTGGCAGCGGCGGCGCTGGCGGCAGCGAGTTTGCAACTGGCGCTGGCCAGCCGGCCATATCGGGTGTCGGCGGCGGCGCCGGCGCTGAGGGCGCCACCAAGGAGCAGCTGTTCCTGGCGACCGGCATCGCCGGCGCCACCAAGGAGGTCGGCCACGACTCTGGCGTGGCGGACGGCGGCAGCTCTGCCGGCGGACATGGCCTGGCTGCCAGCAGCGCACCCACCACCGGTGCCGGCACCGCTTCCCGCAGCAGTACTTCCCGCGGGAGCGCTGGCCCCACCGGCACAGCTGCCACCGGCGCGGCGGCCACCGGCAGCAACATGGGCGGCCACACGGGTAGCCAGGCAGGCGGCCACAGCGATGGCGTGCTGTGCATCTCCGGCATCGGCGGCAAGTTTGCGCGCCACTCGGACACGCTGGGCCACGTCACGCCCTACTTCGTGCGTTCCTTCTTATTCGACGAGTATCCATTTGGCATGTTTGCATCCATATCAAAACGAGAACGTAAGGTTCTACATGGCTGCTCTGGCATATTATCAGCGCTGCATGTGGCTGTGCTTGTGGCTCTGCTGCTTTCAGCTCATGGAACCGCGCAGCTCCAAGGTCAATCTGTCATTCCCCTCTCGTCTTTGGCTGGTTGCTCAGATCTCACATTTGGGCCTGATGCGTCTGCAGGTGTTCGAGGTGGGGAAGGAGCGGGCGACGACCGCGACGCACAAGAAGGTCATCAAGACGCTGGAGGCGCTGACCTGGGACGACAGCCTGGAGCTGGAGCTGCCGCGCGGCGGCGGCCAGGAGCTGCACGTGCGTGGCCCCCTGTCGCTCGTTCTGCATCGTTTTGTAAACTGGTTGTTGTGCTGTCCTCCTGCTTGCGCTGCTAGATTTTGGATCAGGCTCTGGCCAGAGCACATTACTGTATGAGCAGAGACGATACCAGCAGCCAGCACTTGTTTTCGAGGGTCGAGCAGAGGTGCCTCGCAGATATCCAGTTCTCGCAACAAAGCTGCTGCGGCAGAGTGCGTGCACATGTCAGACCTGGTGCTGCATGTCCAGATAAGGTGTGCAACAAATGGCCTCCGAAGCTGGGTTGTGGGGTCGTGGGAGTTTTCCCGGCCAGCCTCGGAGTGCCAGCCGGAATGCCGGAAATGCCAGCCGGAATGCCGGATATGCCAGCCGGAATGCCGGATATGCCAGCCGGATATGCCAGCCGGAATGCCGGCCGGCCAGCCTTGGAATGCCAGCTGGATGCTGCTTCTGCTGCGCAGCTCACACGCCGCACAGAATGCGGCCTGTCTTGCATCTGGGATGGACATGAGCCGTTGGCGCCAGCCCCCTGATATCAGCGTCAGCCTGTTTCCGCTTACATCCAGCCGCTTCTGGTGGCGCAGGTCATTGCCTACAACAAGAAGCACCTGCTGCCAGACAGCCGCCTGGGCGAGGCGCGCGCGCCGCTGGACCAACTGCCGCGCGGCCGCCAGGCCAAGCTCAACCTTATCGACCACAGGACGCTCGGCAACTTGGCGGGCGACGTGGAGTTCACGCTCACCGGCGGCGGCGCCGGCGGCGAGGGCGCCGGCAACGACTGTGAGTCCTTCACGCTGCACCGTCCACACGCCAGTTGAATCCTGGAGCATGTGTGTGAACTCAAGCGCATTTTCATTCCATGCTGCAAGCCACATTCTGCAGGGCTGTGCTCGTTTTCTTGCCGGCGTGGCACAGCAGCACATGCGTTTGCTGTTCTGGGAACGCCACAATTCAGGAACATAGCAGAAGCGTGCTGCCTATTAAACAAGACTGAAGCGCGCTTGCTGCTTGACTGGAAAGTGGCATCAACTCAATGTTCAGCGTTGGTGCGCATGACGGCAGGCCACCATCCCGGCGGGATCCTGAGTTTGAATTGGGAATGATTGCGTGCAGCGGGCATGGTGGAGGGTGCCGTCGGCCTCAGCACCACCGAGCACCAGGGCGTCGCCAGCGGAGCGCTCAAGTCCTATGAGGAGCGCCGCTCGGATCTCGCGGCACAGCGGGAGGACGAGCAGGCACAGGCAAAGGCCGCCAAGGGCAAGTGATCAGCAGGCTGGCGACATTTGAATAGCCAGAAACTCCTGATGTGTACATTACGGACTGTGCTGCTTCAACGGTAGCGCGGTTTTGTTGCGCAAGTTGGCGCAGGTAGCCGGGTGGCTAAGTTGTGGAAGAAAAGCTCGTTTGTTTGTGACAGAACAGGCCCCGCAAAACAGTTCGCAGCTTCATATCATCACGTTGATTTATTTCCTAGTTGGCAGCTCATCAAATGCATGTATGACAAAACGACACTCGGGCGATCTAAATGCAAAAGTGCGGATCTAGTCGTCCACCGCCAGATCTCCCGCCCGATCCCTCGATCGTTCTCTGCTGGTGCGCCGTTCTGCAATCTGGAGGGTGTTTCCTTAACACTGACCACAACCACGCGACATGTTGTAAGTAATTCCCTTGTCAGATCCTCTTTACATTCTGACCATCCAGATTCAGCCGCTGCAGGATCTGACATTCCTATCGGAGAAACGGTTTTATCCACGGCCTGCAAAAATCTGCGGAAACGCAGGCGCGCAGCGCAGCTACGAAGCCGCCAACGCTAAGGCGGAAGAGGCGCAGTAGCGCGCCTGAACGCCCGCGCCGCCAAGGCCGCCCGCCGCCAGTACGAGTTGGCGGAGGACGCACTGGAAGAGGAGCGCCGTTGGCGCGAGGCGGAGCGGCAGCGCGCCAGAGAACGGCACAATGCAAATCAGCAGGAGGTGCAGAGCCTGCACGAGCAGCTGCTCGCAGAGCAGTGGCGGCGCATGGCAGCAGCAGGGGTCCAGGCGGCCGAGGCGCCGGCTGTCGCCGCGGGGGGCAGGCGCAGCAGCGGTGAGCCTCGCGCCTGAGGCGTCATCTTCGCCGGCGCCCGGTGATGAGCACGCTTGTGTTTCGGCTGGGCGATCTTGACGCAGTGCGCAGCATCAAAACATAGTAAAAGCAACAAACATGATAAAGGCATCAAGGCGGTGACGCAGCCGCTGCGCGAGGCGGCGGAGGAGCCCAGCGCCGCCGCAGGTCAGCCTCTCCAACTTTTGCTGCTGGGTTCCCACAGGAGGCAAAGTTTTCTGTGTGGGAGTGACAGTGCTAACTTTGTCGGTCGATGCGAAGGAAATCCTTGCGGCTGCCCAAAGTAGTCTTTGAAGCTGTACGCACTGGATAATGCACTTGTAGTGAATAAGCAGGCTCAGGTTTCGAGTTCCGGATTATGGATTAGGGGCACTTAACGCCAGTCAATCGCGCTGACGTGCCGCAGCAACAGCGCATTTTCTCGAAGACCAGTCGCATGCAACTACACGGGACTCAACTGCTACGGTCCTGCCTGCAAGTGGTCGTCTGTGGCGCAGCAGTACCGACTGGTCCGCCGAGCTCCGACTCAAAATTCAACCGCATGCTGAGCGTGCTGTGCACGCATTCCCACATCGGCAGCCACTGCGCTCCGCAGTGCCACGCACATCTTGGACCAGATTCGATGCACATCCTGACAGACTGACCCGCTGGACGCGATCGAGGTGATCATTACATTTGAAAGGTGTCGAGCAGCCTTCAAGCCTCGCTTCTTGCTATTGTTGAGGTTGCACACGTTCGCTGATATCGAAATGATTACTCATTATCATCATGCAGGGGCACCAGCTTTGCCCGCGCTGCCCTGCCGGCGAGTGTTCACGCTGCGGCGGCGACAGCTGGTTCAAATCGGTGGCCCGCTGCCCCGTATGGCGAGCGTCACAGTGCAGGATTCCGAGGCGAATCTGGACGACAACCCGGCGAAAGGAGCCCGTCTGCAGCGCCTGCTGTTTGGAGCGGAGCAGGCAGAGGGCGCTGGCCAGCTACGGCAGGCGCAGGTGATGCTGAAAGGCAGCAGCATGCAATCATGCACGCCAGTCCGGATGTTCACGCCAGCTACCCGCCATGATCCCGAACGTCGATTGCATACGAATGACGGAAGCTGATCCGAAATACTAGACAGCTGCGCTTGCAAGCTGACGCCTGCGCTGCTGCTGCATTGTCAGCCGCTCGAGGCCTGCACATGAAGGCTGAAGTCCATCGTGCGTGCAAAACAGGCGCTGTGGCAGGAGCTACGGTGGTTCCTGGCGGCGGAGTCGCTGAGAGATGACGTGACCCGGGCGCATGCGGCTCCGCTGCTGCAGACCTGTGGCCGCCGCCTCACAGGCCTGCTGTCCCGCCCGGAACTCATGCGGTGCGCCTCTCAAAGTCGGGATCAATCAGCGTGTAGCAGCGCTGCATGCACGCATGCAGAAGAAGCTTTGAAGCTAATGGCAGGGAACAGCAAGTCATTAACAAGGTGCTGGGCCCCTGAGGTAATGTCAGCAGCCGAGCATCTCCCTTCTCTGTTGCAGGGAGCACCAGACAGCACGGCTGCTAGAGACAGCGGCGGCAGCTGCCATAGGTGGTGGCGGCGACAGCGGCGGCGACGGTGCTAGCGGCAGCTTCATCTTCGATGTCAGCCCCAGCAGGCCCAGCATCCTTACGGCAGCTCGCGAGGCGCGCGGCCCCCTGCGTGAGCTGCTGGCATTTGGCAACGCCATGCCGGCGGCTGCGGCGGCGGTGGCGCAGCCGCCGCCGATGCAGCTGCTGCCGCGGCCGGCGCACCTGACCCTGGCGCCCCTGCAGGCGGCGGCGGCAGCGGAGCGGCGCAACATCAGCGCCGCCGAGCCTGCAGCCATGGAAAAAACGGGTGCAGAGGCCATGACAGCGGCAGGCACGGGCCTCAGGGCTCCCAGCCCAGGGCTGTACTCTGTCGACAACGGCGGTGCCACGTCCAGCCAGTCTGGCGGCGGCGGCGGCGGCTGCTGGCAGCAGGACGTGTGGCAGCAGGAAGCAGACAGCGGGGTGGCACCGGGCGACCGACGCGGCGCGAGACGTATGCGGCAGCAGCAGATTGCCTTTGCGCCGGTGCTGAAGCCGGGGCCGGCGGTGGCGGCCCCAGTGGCGGCTGCGGCTGGGGCGGCCGAGAATGGGCTGCATGAGGCACAGGAGCGGAAACGGGATGCTCAGGGCAAGCTGAAGCTCACAGGTGTGAGGGTGCCTGGATGCACTCTGGAACATGCTCGCATGCAGAATTGTGCTTCTTGCAGATCTGGCCGCTGACATGTCCTGCTTCTGGAGAGCTGGCACAACATGCTTTTGGCGATGGCATCGTCCACTGTTTTGGATGCTTTCATGAATCGGATGGAATGACTTGCTCTGCAGGTGCCGCGCGGGAGAGGTGGGCGGGCAGGCCCGCTCGCGATGCAGATGGCGCAGACGGCATGGATGTCGACATGGGTGATGCTGCGCCGGTGCGCCCTCCGGATTTTGGCCGGCTCTGCAGTGTGCTTCATGCGGTCGTCAAGTCATCTCGAGAGACGCACTTGCCATATGGCTGCTTTGGTGTGGACAGTATGCACAGGTCTCTTGCGACGCGCGCTGGCACCTGTGCAGAGCTATGCCAGATGTGGCTGCATCTGCCACAACTGCATCACTTCCATTACGGGCGCGGGAGCCGGGCGGTGGCTTCCGGACGCCGCGCGCCAAGCTGGCGACCGAGCTGCGCGCCAAGGGGCAGCAGTTCGTGCCGCCGCGCGACTCACAGTCTATCGACAGCAGAAAAGTCTGAGTCTCATCACGTGCAGGCGCCGGAGCCGGGCAGCGGCTTCCAGAAAGCGCACACCAAGCTGGCGGCCAAGCTGCACGCCTAGCGGCAGCAATATGTGCCGTGCGCCTTTCTCGTCCCGTGAACGTGATAAAACCGCCATCCGCCTTCACATGCAGGCCACTGAGCCAGGCGGCGGTTTCCAGACGGCGCGCGCCAAGCTGGCGGCCGAGCTGCGCGCCAAGGGGCAGCAGTATGTGCCGCCGCGGCCGCCGCCGGGCGCCGAGCCCCCCGTCCTCAGGCCTGGCGGCGGCGGCGGGATGCAGGGCCCGGCCGGTGCCGCGCGGCTGGCGACACGGGCCGTGCTGGCCGGCCGCGGCGGCGGCAGCGGCGCCGCAGGTGGTTCCAGTGTTTGACGTGGACCTCAGCACGAGACATCGACTCACAGCACGGGTTTCACTTCAGAAAGTGTGCAGAAAGGTGTTCGCATGGACTCCACGAGTAGGTTTCAGGCCCATGGGTCGGCTCATGCCTGGCGCCAGCGGCAAAAGCCCAGATCGCTGCCTGCTCAGTCACAGCTGTTGGATCCAATGGTCTGCCACCGCATTGCATGCAGGCACAGCGCGGGGCGGCTTCAAGCCGCCGCGGGTGCGTGGCGCGGGCGTCAGTGGGCCCAGCAGCGGCGGCGGTGCAGGTGGCGGCGCGGCAGGCGAGGACGGCGAGGGCGCCGAGAGCCCCTACAGCGCCAACACGCTGCAGCTGCTGGCAGGTATGCAGCAACAAGTATAGTTGACGCATTGAACAGTGTGCAGCAAGCACCTGAAGGAACGTCATGCAGCAGGACTTGCCTGCAAACTGTCCTACACCCTGAGGTCCATGTGTTGTCGCCTGAGGCGTGGGTCCGGCTGACTGGCGTGCAGTGACAGAATGACAGAATGACAGAACTCGATGTCCGGATGTCAGTATGGGGTGAGCAAAAACACTGAGCTTCTTGTTTCGTATTTGCAGGCCCCGATGGCCAGGTGCCCGAGGCGATCACCAAGCTGGGTGATCCCGTGATGGTGGACCAGGTGTGCAATGGCGTGGTTGCCGCCGGTACCGGCCGGCCGACCTCCTGGGACGATGTCGCTGGCCAGCAGGTGGAGTTTCGTGATTGGCAGAATGGTATCATAGCTGAGCTTTACACGAACATTCCTGTGTCGATTGGCAGAATGGTATACACCTGGAGAACGCATTGAGAGGCTGCTGGATGCCGGCGCCGGGCCGCTTGCCTCCTTGGCAATTTGTCATGGTCCGGCAGGTATCTATTCGCCGGCGATGCGACGCTTGATGGTGCCAGGCGCGGGGGTTTGCCAGCGCTCCGAGCGTCAAGATCGGCCCTGCGAAGCATTGTGTCAGGAGTGCGGTCATTTCGACACAACAGCAAACGGGCTTCTGTGTCTCGCAGGCGGCGAAGGACCTCCTGCAGGAGCTGGTGGTTTGGCCCATGCTCAACCCAGCGCTGTGCCAGGTGGGATATCTCCCCTTCCTCATGACCCTGTCTCGCTGGCACTGTTGCTGCAATGGCATGGCCGTCTGCGGGCCTCCCGCACCCACGAGCAAGCCTGTTGGCAAGCAGGAGGCTGCTGACCCCTCATGGATGCAGCGGACATGAAGATCATAGCATTCCCTGCGGCGACGCAGGGAGCGCGCGCGCCGGCACGGGGGCTGCTGCTGTTCGGGCCGCCGGGCACCGGCAAGACGCTCATCGGCCGCGCGATTGCATCCAATATCCGTGCCACCTTCTTCTCCATCTCTGCGTCCTCGCTCACCTCCAAATGGTGCGTGAATTACAATTGTATCATTTGGCCCTCAAAGCAATCAACCAAGAAACCCAATACTTGCGGCCTTCCAACATCCACGCTACCTTTGTCTCGTATTCGCATCCTCGCTCACCTCCAAAGCCCAACATGCTTCCAAGTCTCGAGGGCTGCTGCAAGTCTCGAGGCCCGAGGCCAAAGCTCCAAGGTCAAACTTAGTGCCACCTTATCTCGCGGAATGCATGCAGGGCCGCAGCTTTCTCAGCCACACTGGCTCTTCATTTTGCCACAGGCGGATGGGGTCCTTGTGTCTGACGAGCTGATGTCTACAGCGGCACGGAAACCTGATTGTTGACGCCACGCAGGATTGGCGAGGGCGAGAAAATGGTGCGCGCATTGTTCACGGTGGCGGAGTGCCTGCAGCCGGCGGTCATCTTCATAGACGAGATCGACTCCATCCTGTCCGCGCGCAAGGCCGAAGGTCCGCTGCGCTGTCAATCTGCATTGGATCAGCCAATCTGCATTGGATCAGCCAGGTGCCGACTCAGCCGGCAAGGCCTGGCAACTCCAGTCCTCAGCCAGGCTGACCATCACCGCTTGAAAGCGGCACATGTTGTGTTGACGCTCGCCTCTGCTCCGTGCAGGCGAGCACGAGGCCAGCCGGCGGCTGAAGACAGAGATCTTGACGCAGATGGAGGGTGTGGACGCAGCCACTGCCGATCGCCGCATCCTGCTCGTTGCTGCCACCAACCGCCCCGAGGCGAGTCCTGCAGTGCTGGGCGTGCTGTTCAGAGAACTAGCCGCGGGTAAGCTGACACCCCGCCAGGCTGCGCGCACCTGGACTGTACCGGTGGCTATCTGGTTCTGCCAGCGCTGCGGGCGGAAGCAGCTGGGTGGCAGCTGTGTGTGCCGCAGCCAAGCGCATTGCCTGTGAGGCTTGGCGCCATTATATATCCTGACAACGCCAAACCAAAAGTCTTCAAGTGCCACTGAGTGTTACTCGCTGCTGACCGCAGGAGCTGGATGAGGCAGCGCGGCGGCGGCTGCCGAAGCAGCTGTACATTCCGCTGCCATGCGCCTCGGCGCGGCGTCTCATGCTGGACCGCGCCCTGAGTGCGCCTTATGTCATCCAAAATTGTGCCTATTTGCTGTCTTGGTAACGTGTAAGGCGTATGCAAAGGCTGGGTTTTGAGTGCACATCGCTCCAGAGCCCCGCATCTCGCATTGTGCACACACATTGTGGCAAGAATGCAGCGCCACCGGTGTGCACCGACTGTCACTTCCTTCACTTCCTGCTGCAGACAAGGGCGATATCGCGGTGGAGCTCAGCGACGCCGAGAGCGACAAGGTGTGCACCACTGTGCTGTGCATGGGCCTGTGCACTTTCGTGCAGTGTTTGAGGATTGCTGGAATCTGAAGGGAGGCTTTGCGCTCCTGCATCTTTCCGAGGAGGAGCTGGGGACGCCAACTGGGTTGTGCGCGGCAGCCTCTTGCCAGAAACCCGAGCCACTTAGGCCATTGGCACAAGGTGGTGGAGCGCACGGCAGGCTGCTCGGGCTAGGACATGCACGACCTGCTGCAGGAGGCGCTTGGGCCGTCAAATTCGTGCCAATGGCAACCAAAGCTCGCCAACATTCACAATATGGCGCCGGTCACTGCTGCCGTAGGTGGTGGAGCGCACGGCGGGCTACTCGGGGTCGGACATGCGCGACCTGCTGCAGGAGGCGTGCGCGGGTCCGCTGCGGGATGCGGCGCGAGCAACCGGCGCCGCATTCGCCGACCTCAAGCCGGAGGACCTGCGCCCCGTGGTGCTGCGCGACTTCAAGGTGCAGCAACAGGAAACCATCTTGATTCGGGCAGAAACTCTGGAGATGAGAACCTGTCTTCCCTTTTGTATCTCTGGCTCAGAGGCAAGGGCTTGACTGCAATGCAATCCCGGCTGCCGGCCACAGGCAGAGTGGTGGTGCATCGCCAGTGCCATCTCTGCACTGCGCTGCGCACTGCAGCATGCCACCTTGCCAGGCTGTAAACAGTGACGTTGTGAGCCAGAGGGAGCGATGTACACCGCTGTGCCCGCTGTCGTACCCTCCATGGCTGCAAAACGTGCTGTCCACTGCTGCGCTGCTAGGCGATTGTTGAGCCCCCAGGAGGAGGCGCTCATGAGGTGCAAGACAAGCTCTTCTGAACCAGCTTTCTACTCCTGCATTGCAGACGGCCACGCGGGCGGTCAAGGCAACGGTGGAGCCGCAGGAGGTGACACGCTATGAGGCATACGACTCCAAACACGGTGCCAAGTATGCGGCGGCCGGCGGCGGCGGCGATGCGATGACGGAAGACGACGAAGACGACGGCTGGGGCGTCTGATGGCGGCTGGCGTCCTCGTAGGACAGCGGGCGTCTGGCAACGTCTAGCGTGCGGCGGCACCCGCTGTATGAGATAGTCGGCCACGGTGCAGAGCTCTGCCCGGCGGCCGGCGGCCGGAACTCACCGGCGCGACGGACGGCAGAAGACGATGAGGACGACGGCTCGTGCGTCCGGGGGGCGGCCGTGAAAGGAGCCTGCTGCGTTCGATGAGCAGGGTTGAAAATCACCGTATTGGGTGTGTTTTCGCTCCCAACATGTCGATGTAGTCGGACACCCACTCGAGGCGCGAGCCTGATAAGCGCGGGCAGGGTCTCCGACATATGCACATGGACTCGGAATCACAAGCAACGAGATTTTGATGAAGTAGGGGGAGCCGCTGAGCGTATGAGCGATGCTGCACCTGAAAAGTACTTGGTGCCCTGATCACATCGAACTTGTAAGGACACCAGCAAACTGCTGTGGATCAGACAGCGAAGAACCCCTTGCGATTTTTTGTTTGCAAGTTTAGCCGATGGGTTGCAACGGTGATGCTGTTGCTTAGGCCGTTTGTCACTTGAAGTACAACCTTAATACAGCTGGCGAGACAGCCAGCCAGCCCGACTGCCTTCCCCAGAGTACAACAGCCACTAGCTGCAGATCGAATGTGTCGACTGCGGCTGTCTGAAAGTGCTTTGTCTGCCGTGCAGCTGCTGGCCGGCGCCGCGACAGCCTGGCCCCGATTAGACCCCTCTTAGTTTCAGTTAGTCAATTTTAATTTTTTGATGATCAAGTTGATTTCCGTTGCTTTGCCTGACCAATGGTGCACAGGACCATGCGTGCGCTTACATTAAATTTCAACAGCTACCTTCGGGCCCGAGGGCTCCGTAGCAGGTGTCTTGCACCTGACGTTTGGATCGGAGGATCAACCCAGCGGACATTTCTGCCCACAGCAACAATCGCCATGGGTCAGCGTCGGTCGCAGACAGGTGCAAATGGTATCGCAGGCCTTCTTAAAGGTACGTCGCGCTGATGGCGCAAACCAACATGCAACTTGGTTGTGCTGCGGCCCGTATGAATCAGCTGGAACCATCCAACTTAGCCTGCATCGTGGCTCGCCTGCTGTGCAGACGCCGAGGCGCTACAACAGCGGGCGGAGAGGAAACAGAGTGATCCGCCGGCAGCCATAGCCCTCTATCAACAGGCGGCGGTGCGCTCATGGAACCGCACATTGGCGCGTGCTCACTCCATGCCCTGTTCACCAAAACGCTTGTAGCGCTCCCCGTCCGCTGCGGCTGCGCATTACTTCAGGTCACGAGCATTTCCTGAGCTGCAGCCTGTGATGCCAGAATGGGTTGCGCACACATGCACAGGCGAAGTTCGAGCAGGTGGCCCGCGGCGCCGCCGCTGCGGAGCCTGCGGCAGACGCCGACGCCGCGGCGCGGGCAGCGTTCGGCCTCGGCGAGTCGCTGCAGGCAAGGACGACTAGGTCGACCGGCTTTGAACTGGGGGTGATTCGCAGAGTCGGTTTGATGCACAGGGATGCGATGTACTCGACTCCAGTCGGATTCAAATTCATGAAGCAGTCAAAAGTATATTTGGGCGGACGCCGCCATGGCAGCGGCCGAGGCACTGCCTGACGGATAGGTTGAATATCATCACTCAAACGAAGTATATACATATATTTATATCTATCTATATGTATATATGTGTGTGTGTGTGTGTGTGTGTGTGTGTGTATGTGTACATTTCCTGCACTGCAGGGCTGGGCGGACGCCGTCATGTTGGCGGCTGAGGCGCTGCCAGATGAGCAGCATGCGCAGGAGCAGACGGCAAAGACGGAGGCGATTGCTGTGCTGGAGCGTGCAGTGCGTGCCTTCCAGCAGGTGGGTGGCCCTGCTGGGGGTTGCATTCCAGGGAGGTTGCGCCGGGTTAGGGTTTAGGGTTTAACGCCTGGCGGCTGTCGCGGCCCGCGAGCCGCGCAAGCTGTCCAATCCGATGGTCGCTCCAGGACACTGGAAGATGTCACGAGCATTCATGCTCACCGGACCTCATGCAAGTCTGGAATTGTCACAGTCTGCCCCACAATGCATCACGTGCACGAGCCAGACGGCTCGGTGCGGGCGGACGCGGCGGTTGCCGCAGGCAATGCCCTTTGTTCCATGGCGGAGCTGCAAGATGCTGTATTCAAGGGGTTCATGACCTCCCTGCACCGCATCATGCAGGTCCACGAGCCAGATGGGTCGGTGCGAGCGGACGCGGCGGTCGCCGCAGGCAATGCCCTCTGTTCCGCGGCGGAGCTACGAGATGCCGGCAGCGCGGCGCTGCTGCTGGCGGCGGCATGCGGTGCCTATGAGGCGGCGCTGGCGACAGAAGACGATGCCATGACACACAGCAACCTCGCAGACGCGCTGGTCAGAGAAAAGACGCATTTGTTACCCACGTGTATGTTTCTTGAACGTTTGGGGCTGTGAAGGCGGCGGAGGAGGACGCGATGATGCACAGCAATCCGGCAGACGCGCTGGTGGGTAGGGGCGCGGCCACGGCCGAGCAGAGGGCAGGTTCTACCGCAGACGCGGATCGTACTGCTGCGGGTGTGGTGTTAATCTGCCAACTGCTTATAGCTGTCCACGGACCAGCAGTGCAGTGCAGGCTGATGCGCACAGGTGGCACACACAGAGCGACTGGTTGATGGCGGCAAGGCGGGGGCGGCCCTGCATCGAGTGTCAAAACCCTACCCTACAAGAGAGACACACAAGCAGCAGAACGAGCGTCAACAACAAGTGTATGCTTTCTGCTCAGGCTGCGCCCAGGAAGCGGCTGTGCGATGGCGGCAAGGCGGCGGCAGAACAGGCGCTGTGGCGACTTCCCCCACAGATCTGCCTCCTGAAACACTCAACGGCAAAGTACATGCAGGAACTGTCGTTGGACGCAGGTGGCGCATGCGGAGCGGCTGTGCGACGGCGGCGAGGCGGAAGCAGGGGCTGCCCTGTACCGCCGTGCGATGGCGGAGTATGAGGCTTCCTGTGCGCTGTCGTCATCAGAGCAGGGCGACGACCTGCCAGGCACGACTCAATACAGTCACTCGTGAATGCTTTTGAGACCAATTCAGGTGTTAAAGTCGAAGTTAATTGAAATGGGTACGAGGGCTGCTGCGCTGCTGCTCGGCCTGTGTTGTCATCGGAAGGGGCGACAACCTGCCAGGCAAATGTTCTGCAGGGGCAGTCAAAAGAAGCGCATCGGACAAGATCAACGGAACAGTTTCACGGCGCAGTGCGAGACATGCTGCGCGCTGTCGTCTTCAAAACAGGGCGGGCAGCACGTCTCCAGTGGTTTTTTTCATACGACTCCAATGTAATTCATAACATACGAAAGACGTACGAATTTGGACTGGACAGACTGGACAGAAATGCGAAGGACCCCTGCATAACGGCTGCCGGTCTCAACAGTCACAGCTATGCTGTCGCACAGGTCTGCTGCACAACTGGGGCGTGGGACTGCACTCGCTCGGCACGCACGCGGGCGATGCCGCCACCTCGCAGGCGGCCCTGGAGCAGGCTGCGCAGCGGCTGGCAGACTCGGCAGCGTTCAGCCGCGCTGACCCTGCGCCGCTGAATGCTCTGGGCGACGTGCGCATGGCGCAGGCAAGTGGTCAAGTCTGACAAAGCCCTAAATGTCAGATGCTCATGCAGCGCCGGCGGTTTTGCATCATGCGACAGCCCCGCCAACACCACCCAACGCCGACACCGGCGCGGCTGGCTTACTGCTTCACTGTAGGCACACCATGTTTGCGAAAGGGGTAGCACGTAAAAAGCGCAATGCTCGCTGTCTTCCACACCCTAAATCCGTGCACTGCCCGAGCCTGGTTTGTGGCTTTTGCCGACAGGCGGAGCGGGCAGGCGAGGCAGCTGCTGCGGCGCGAGCTGCGCTGACTGATGGCTTCTCGGCGGCTCTGGCCATCAACGCGGGCAATTCAGACGCCCTGGTGAGCCCAGTCCACGTAGATCAGACGATGCTAAAATTGAGAGCCATGCATGTTTCATCAACGTTCATCAAAACTTGATGGAGGCGTTCGGGAAACGCTAGCCGTCATCACGCGCAGCGTCCAACTGGCATTTCAGCACCCATTGTGGAAATCGGTGCTTCACCATGCTGAGCAGCCCACTGGGCTTGCTTCTCACTCCAGGTCCCGAAGACGGTGATGTCCTGGCAGCCGCAAGTAGGCACCGCTGAGGCGCATGCGCATCTGGACGGCATGGCGCAAATGACGGTGTCGTCACGGTATCAATCACGAACATTGACTGATCAATCGCGCATCCGCCGCAGGTGGGCACTGCCGAGGCGCATGCGCATCTGGGCGGCATGGCGCGCGCCGCTGGTGACCCCGCCTCCACGGCGCAACATTTCTCTGCGGCAGCCGACGCCTACGCTGCGGCGCTATCGCAGGTGAGTGCTCTGCAGCCGACGCTGCCAACCCACATTGCGCAAACTCATTGGGGTGCCCACCACTGCCTACATGTAGAGTCGAACTGCACTTCGTGCCATGGCATTGGCCGGGGAGAGCCAGTGCCACTTTAGCAGCTGCCACTTGGCTGTACGCCGAGGAGCAAGCATGCAGTGCACATTTGACAAGCAAACGCGGAGGCGCGCTCGTTGACTTGTTCACTGGATCGCAAGGTGCTGTAAGACGACGCGACTCGTTCTGCTGCGCAGCCCAAACCGCTGGGGTTGTTCTTGGAGCGCTGCGACGTGCGCTACAACTTTGCGTGCGCTGCGGCGGGGTGCGGGCGGTCTGCCGACGCGGCGGCGGCGCTGCGGCGGCTGCTGGCCCTCGGACACGTCAGCACGGAAGACCTGGCGGCGGATGACGACTTTGCCGCTGTGCGCGGCGAGCCCTGGTTCCAGCAGCTGCTGCAGGGCGCGGGCGGCTGCTGACGTGGCGACGTCACACCAGGGGACCGTCATGCGATGGCAGGCATGAGAGGCAGGTGTTGCAGACTGCATTTATTTTTTATTTTTCTATATGAAAAATCATTGCCCATAGAGCTGGGGCGCCCTGGATGTCTGCGGGCCATCGATGGAAAACGCGTCCTCGGATTGCTGCGACTTCCTCTTGTGACGGAGCATTCAATTGAATGCTTCTGTTGTTCGCAGTGGCTGGTGAAGCATGCCTGGCCCATGGGCAGATCTGGAGGCAGCCAGCAAGGATGACAATGTTGACGGCGGCAGCAGCAGAGATATTTCGTGAGCGGCACAGGCACACGAGGCTCGGATTAAGCGTCAATGTAACCCTGCACCAAGCTGCAGCACTGGCATATGAACGGCTCGTGTGCACCAGAGGGAGGACCATGCGGAACGAAGGCGTTGGTACAAAGCATCATAGGCTGCGGCTCAGATCATATTCACGCTAGTGCTGGTGGTCGTCAATAAACCGATGATATGGCGGTATGCACTCGCGCATCGAACTGGCGCGCGCGGTACAGCACCTGCCACAGAGCCTTCGTCCAGTCTAGCCACATGCATGTTGCCGGAATGGGCATGAATGATTGAGCGCAGTGGCAAACCAATGTGGCACACCTGAGTACCTAGATCATGATGATACACACAACTGGCCTGTCTGTGTTCAGGTTACAGATCTCTCCTGCAAACCAATCAGGACGCACTCCGCTTTCAACCCTGACTCCGCTTTCAGCTCTGCCACTAAGCACTGCCTCCAATGAGACAGCTGCAGCCTGCCCGATCGCCCTGAAAGTAGCAGTAAAAATTTCAGAACTTGGTCCACCGCTTCTGCTTCTCCGCCGCCTGGATAGATGCGAGCGCCGAATGGTGCTGCCCCTCGGCCGCCGCCAGCGCTGCCCGTGCCGCTTCCAGCTTCCGCGCTATCTGCGGCGCCATGACCTTGTCCCTCGCCTGCCGCACCGCCATCTGCTCCAGATGGATCACCCTGGAGCGCAGCTGGTCCGCTTCCTGCTGCCGGCCCACCAGCGCCTTCCGGCTATCCGGCGCTGCCGCCGCCGGCTGGCCGCCATCCCCTGCAGGTGAGGTTGCAGCGGAGCCTTTGAGAAGCCCTTGATACCTGACAGGAATCAGACTGGCGACATATGAAGTAGCTCAATATCAAGGAATGTTCCTGTGGCACAGGCAAGCTCACCATCACTCTATACGGTGAGTAGATCTAGGTCACTCGGTGCAGGAGAGGTAGCCCTGGGCATCATGCATACGGTGTGCGGAAAGCATACTTGGACATCCTCAAGCTCCTGGCTGGTCATGTCAGACAGCTGATTTTGACGCACCAAAGCGCGAGGGCCGCCCGGCGCCACCGCCGCCGCCGGAGATGCGTGCCGCCGCAGCCTCCGAGCCGTCGCCCAGGCTGTTGTTGATGAAGCCAAACAGTCCCGGAGCGCCGCCAGCGGCCTCCGCCTCTGTGCTGGCATCTCGCGCCGATTCCCTGCGTGTTGATCAACAAAGACACTGTTGCAGGCAGTTGTTGATGAAGCCGAAGCGGCCTGGAGCGCCGCCGGCGGTCTCCGCGCGGCAGGAGAAACCCTAAACCCTAAAGTCCTTCGCGGACCCTCTGTATAGTATCCGTGAATTGATACGAATTGTCGTGAGCGGTTTTTCATGAAGCCAAGGAGGCCGGGCACGTCATCGGGAGCCTCCGTTGCTGCGCCACCGTCTCAAGCTGAGTTCCTGCAGATGACACGCATGCTGCACTGGTTGCAATGAATTGGTTGCAATGCACCAAGGTGACCGGCCCCAGGCATCAGCCGAAGCTACGTCCTCACTGATCGATCTGGTCCTCTTCCCCCCCCTCCCAAACCGGAGGATGCATCGGCTGCCATCGCTCAGTTGTGCATGTCAGTCTTCAGGCATGCGTGCTTGAAGCTTTAAGCATCCAGGAGCGTGGTCTGAGAGTGCAGCTCGGCACCTGCCGGCGCGGTTGGCCTGGGCGAACTTGCGCAGCCGGACGCGCTTGCCGCCGCGCCGCCGCTTCTTCGCCGCCGCCGCGCCCTCGACGGTGTTGTTTGGGAGCACCCCCAGCCCCGCACCGGGCCGCAGCGCTGTCACCTGTTGGCGGTGAATGATTGCGTTCGCGATCCGGTATGTAGTTTGAGACGGAGATGTGACAAGGAACCGAAAGTGGTGCTGTTGGGCAGCATGCCTAATCCCGTGCCCGGCCGCAGCGCCGTCACCTGCCGACCATTGAATGTTGGCATGTGCAATTTCCTTGACAGCTTGGGATTGAAGACGTTTACAACACAAGATGCGCGTTTCGATCGAATTTGTAGGTACGGTTGGCAGCACGCCCGCCCACAACGGCGTCTCCTGCCGGCACGGCCTTATCAGACAATCAACGATCATTGAATTGCTCATGTGTCCGTGGAACATGAGGAAGCAATGGCTGACACGAGCTGCAGCTGCTGTGGACTCCAGTGGCAGGCTGCAGGACAGTGAGAGTACGACCTAGTTTTCGCTCTGCGCATTGCACTCTGACTCAGCACCAAGGCCGCACCTGGATAGGGGCCACAATGCCGGATCCACCGCGACCCAGCCCGGTGCCTGCGACATAGCCCATCGCCGCCAGCAGCTTGGAGCCGATGCCACGCTCGTGCGCCTGCGGATGCACACACAACATGTCGCACAAAACAGTTTCTGCGAGAAGCCCATGCTGCTCCTCGTGCTAAACCCTAAACCCAAGCCAATGAGCGGGCGCGCCAGGGCGTGGTCGACATGGCTGCAGCAGACGCCGCTGCCGCTGTCAGTCACGGAGTTGACGCATGCAGCGGACGGGCACAAGCATCGCCGCAGTTCTGCAGGACTGCGAGATTCTCCACCCTGCATTGCCCACCTCCCATTCGGTGAAAATTGCGGTCTGTGTCTGCCGCCCCGCCGCGGCGGCCATCGAGACCGCGTCAGCTGCCTCCGCCCTTGCCGCCTCTGCGTGCGCCAAGCGGGCTGGGTCCGGCTCCGCATCACTGTCTGGCGGAATGCCAGTGGCGGGGTTGCCGGGCAGCTGCTGCCAGGAAGAGTCCTGCTGCTCCGGCGCCCGTCTCGTTGCTTGCTCGCCGCCCGCCGCACCGCCCTCAATTTCGTCTAGTTCACCATACGCCTCCTCCTCTTCGGATTCTTCATCCCCTTCGCTGCCGGACGACTCCACCCAGGGCGTCAAAATCACGTCGTCCACTGCCAGGCTGGCCTGGCGGCTGGGGTCCGCCGCCGCCGCGACTTCCACGCTCCTGCCGCCATGCTGGAAGCTTAAAATGTTGACCTCCTCCCACAACTGCTCGGCATCCGGCTGACTTCCATCTGCAGCATCTGCTTCGTCGGCGGTTGAGCTGCAGCCGCCTGCGGTGGCATCGCTGCGGATCAGCTGCGCAAACACCACATCACCGGGGCGCAGACGCGTCAGGTCATGCGCCCGCCCATGGTCCGGCTGCAGCGCGGAAGCCGGAAGCTGCACGCCGCCCAGCATCTGGTGCTGCGTGGGGTGCAGAAAGCGCACGACCGCTTCTGTGTGAGCACCCGCTGTCGGCGCTGTCTGCCGGGGGGCGGCTCCGCTGGGTACTGCCGCTGCTGCTGCTGCTGCTGCGGCGGCGGGGCCGGCAGCTGCGGTTGCGGAGGCTACCGCCGGCGGGTATCGGGACTCCATGTGGTGCAGTGCAACGACCAAGCCCGCGTGCCAGTGGCCGTCCACAAAGCGGAAGCGGTAGCGCCCGCCTGCGGTGCATGATGACAAGACTGGGCTGCTTGGCGTTTTGAAAGGCGAGAGAAAGGGTCTCATGGCATCCAGCTCTGGCCATCCACCCTGCCCAGGTGACTGCCCCCTCTTCGCAAGCGCATCGCAGAGATGCAGCTGTCTAGGAAACCAGGTGCAAGACTGCAGCTACAAGTAGCAAGGACACAGCATGACAATACGCAAGTTCCTCTCTTGCCGGCTGCTGAACCCACCGATGCGGACGGTGCTGTGCGCAACGCTGGCTGCAGCTGGCGCATCTGCGCGCGCCGCTATGCCACGCGGCGCCTCTGCTGGAGCATACGGCCCTGTGCCAGCCAGCAAAGGCCGTTCCGCTCCGTCCGCCGAGCTGTCGCCAGCAGCCAGCTCCGCGAGCAACCGTTCCCGCTTAAGCTCCATCAGGGTGGCCTCTATGTCTGCCACTGCCGCCGCCAGGTCCTTCTCCGCCTGCGGACGATCACAAACAGCTGATTCGATGTGCTGCAGCGTCATGAGCAGGTTCTCGGCACCTCGCATTTGGAAGTGTCCGGTTTCTACATGCAATTGATTGTGATTCGTAGCACGCCTTGCCAGCAACATCCTCCGATCCTCCGATGCAGCTCCACGCGAACTCTTCAAACAGGAGTCCAGCTGAGTAAGTCAGCTGGCTGAAACAGCATGCGGCATGGTGCGGTCACCTCAATGAGCTCTGCATTGCCCTGATCCAAGTGCAGCGCGTGCCGAACGTCCTGCAAGGCATCCTCGTGCTTTGTGAGCTGCACAGCAAGCTCCGTCTCAGCTGCTTCGAGCTCGTCGGCTGCCATCCTGGCTGTGAGGGATTGGGGGATATCTGGTGTGTCTTGACGCCTAAGAGGCTTGCAGGTCGCGAATATCTCAGCCAAGGGCGTCCTTAAGCCAGATGGCCACAGAGTACGTCACCAAGTCCATCCCGCGGGGTGTTTGCACAATTCAGTCCCAAAGCTGTGCATGCTCTGAAACAGCAGCATGCTGCGCCGAGGTTCTCGAACGTTGACGTGTGAATGCGTGGAAAGAGAGGTGATTTGAGAATCAACGGAACGTTAGGGAGTGCTTTCGGTGGAGAATGCACAGCATGCGCAGCGCGCAGCATGGGTCCTCCCACTGCATTTACAAAAGGAGTCTGTAGTAAGCCAATGATGTTACCCGAGCTTGTGTCGTCATACAACGAAACGAACTCAAAGTAAAGACGCTTGGCCTAGGGCCGCCCGTCAAACTGAACCATTGTCCATTTAATGCATACGCGTCATGCAATCATCGATCAAAGTCAACCTTTACAAAAGCTGCAAACAGCGCCACCGAGCGCCTTCACTACCGACAAGGCCAACAGGCGCCCTAACCTGGCGGAGGCGCAGGTGCCACCCCCGCCTGTGCAGCCACCTGTGCCTGTGGCGACAGAGGATGTGCTGCAGGACCGCCGCAAGCGCGCGGTGGGAATGG
>JAABUM010002817.1_pt1 | contig 22537 bp, 26 predicted proteins | sample 5559161 | NCBI WGS metagenome assembly JAABUM01 (sample SAMN10711868, study PRJNA513369) | rock metagenome | isolation source: Antarctica rocks | place: Antarctica: Victoria Land, Siegfried Peak nord
CGACCCTGAGCTACGCCCCTCCTTCGATCACGTCGAGGAATCCATCGACCGCTGGATTGACCAGGCCAAACTCGTCGCGTAAACTTGACTCATTCGCACCACGTTTGCCTGTAGTAGGAGTCTAGCGCTACTCGTCGCGACGAGGCAAGTGGTCGAGGCCGAAGCGGGCGCCGAGTTCGTCGAGCGCGTCCACGACGCTATAGTACAGGCGCACGCCGTGGGCGTCGGCGTCCTCATGGGCGCGGCGTTCCTTCTCGCCCGCCACCAGGATGTCGTCAGAGCCCGGCGCGCGGTCGCCCTCTTTGAGATGCGCGATCAGGTCGCGCGCCCGCGCGTGGAAAGCGTCGAGCGGACCAAAGGCGGCTGGATTGAGGGCCAGGAAGAACTGCCCCAAGTCGCTGGGGTTCGTGGCGTCCCACAACCCGTATATGAGCGGGCCGTACTTGCCGCCTGCCAGCACACCCGTGAGCATATCGACCATCACGCCAAGGCCGTAGCCCTTGTAGCCGCCGGTGGCGAGGACGCCGCCAAGGGGGAGCAACGCGCCGCCCATGCCAGCCTCCGCGTCGAGCGTTTCCTCCCCCGTGTTGTCCAGCGCCCAACCCGGCTGCAGCGGCAGTCCCTTACGGGCGTAGACCTCCAGGCGTCCAACCGGGACCGTGCTCGTCGCCATGTCGAGCACGAAGGGGCGTCCGTCGCCGGTCGGCACAGCCAGAGCAATGGGATTGGTCCCGACCATGCGTTCGCGCCCGCCGGTCGGAGCGACGAGCGGCGAGCTGTTGGTCAGCGAGATGCCGATCAGGTCGTGCTCAAGCGCCAGCATAGCATAGTAGCCCGCGATACCGTAATGGTTGGAGTTGCGCGCCGTGACGACGCCGATATCGTGGTCACGCGCCTTGGCAATGGCAAGGCGCATGGCGAAGTCGCCGGCCACCTGCCCCATGCCGTTGTTGGCGTTGACGAGCGCGGTCGTGGCGCTCTCGCGCTCGACTGTCGGATCGATGGCGGGGTCGAGCGCCCCGGCGTCGATCAGCCGCACATATTGTGGCAAACGGGCCACGCCATGGCTCTCGATGCCGCGCGCGTCGCTGGACACCAACACAGTAGCGGCGGTCCGCGCGCCCTCCGCCGTCATGCCCGCGCCACGCAACACGCCCGCCGTATAGTCACGCAGCGCGCCCTCGTCGACCCGCCTATAGTCGCCGCTCATATCCTTTGGCCTTTCTATGATTAGTGGCGAGTGGCGAGTGACTAGAAACGGCTCGTCACTCGCCACTCGCCACTCGTCACTCGTCACTCGTCACTCAAAAGTTAAACTTGCCGATGTTGGCCTTGGTGAACTCGAAGGGTGGGCCGAGCAGCACGACACCATTGGCGCCCACCTTGTACGTGCCGAGCTTGCCGGCTTTGTACGTGGCGCCGGTGGCGGGCTTGAGCATGCCGCTGACGAGCTCGTGGGCCGTGTACTCGGCCAGGTAGCCCAGGTCGCCGGGATTCCACAGCGCGAAGTCGGGCACCGTGCCGTCGAGCACGTAGCTACGCATGTCGTTGGGCGTGCCCAGGCCGGTCACGATAACCTTGCCGCTCTTGCCGGCCACCTTGACCACCTGCGCGGCGGCCTTGATGCCCACCGTCGTCGGTGAGATGATGCCTTTGAGGTTGGGGTACTTGGTGAGCAGACCTTGCGCCTGGGTTGTACTCACCGCCGGGTCGTCGTTGCCATAGACGGTTGTGACCAAGCGCATGTTCTTGTATTTGGGCAGAGCCAATTCCTTCTTCATATACCCGATCCAGGTGTTCTGGTTCGGCGAGGTGGAGGCGGCGCTCAGGATAGCGATCTGTCCTTTGTAGCCAAGCTCACGCCCGATGATCTGGACCTCGATGCGGCCAATCTGCTCGGTGTTGGCCTGGTTGCAGAAGATTTGGCGGCCGTCCGGCTGCACGTCCGAGTCGTAGCTGACGACCTTGATGCCGCGCGACATGGCCTTCTTCAGCATAGGGACGGGCACGCCGGGGTCGTCGGCCGAGATGGCGATGGCGTTGACGTGCTGCTGGATCAGTGTGTTGATATAGGTGATCTGGCCGCTGGGGTCGGCCTTGGACGGACCGACCTGTGTGACCGTGTCACCGTTTTCTTTGGCCGCGCGCTGCGCGCCCGCGAACGCCGTATCGAAGTAGGGATTGCCGACGTTCTTGGGCAGAAACGCGATGCGATAGCCGGCGTGAGGCGCCGTCGCCGAGGCGCGAGGGACTGACAGAGCGGGCAGGAGGCCGGCGCCGAGGGCCAGGGTCGCCGGGATGGCCACGAGTAGCGTACGTTTGCCGCGTCGCATGATGGATACTCCTTCGTAAATGGCTGACGCAATTAGAGCCGCGATGGACGTGCCTGCTATTTTTCTGCTATATACTGTGTGCTCGTGCGCCTCCTCTCCGCGCCGCCCACGCCGCGCGCGTACGCCGGGCGATGCCCGGTAACAGGATAGACAAGATTAGTAGAGCGCCCACCGCGATGGTCTGGATCTCGGCGCCGACGTTGGCGAGCGTCAGGCCGTTTTGCAGCAGCCCGATCACGAAGAGCGCGAGCACGGTACCGGGAACACTGCCCTCACCGCCGAAGATGTTGGCGCCGCCGAGCACCGCCGCCGTGATCGCGGTGAGCTCGAAGCCCGTCGCGGTATCGGAGCGCGCCGTCTGTAGGCGCGAGGTCAGCACGAGGCCGGCCAGCGCCGAAAACAGGCCGGAGAGGGCGAATAGGATCACGACGACGCGGTCGACGGCGACGCCCGAGAAGCGGCAGGCCGTTTCGTTGTTGCCGATAGCATAGATGTAGCGCCCGAACACGGTGGCGTGCAGCAGGAACCCAACAGCAAGCGCTAGCACGGCGAACAGAACGAGTGGAGCCGGGATGTGCGTGCCGGGCACGTAGCGTTGGTCGATCCCCGCGAACGCGGGTGGGAAAGAGCTGACCTCACCGCTGCCCAGGATACCGTTGGCCAGGCCACGGTAGAGGGCGTAGGTCCCCAACGTGACGACGAGGCTGGGCAGCTTGACCAACGTGACGATCAGCCCGTTGACGAGCCCCGCTACTGTTCCAACAAGCAGCGCGACGAGGCAGGCAACCCACACGTTGACCCCGGCGCGGTACAACGTGGCGAAGACGATGGCACACAGGGCGGCGTTCGAGGCCACCGAGAGGTCGATCTGGCCGGCCACGATGATGAGCGTCAAGGGCAGCGCCAGCAGTCCGAGTTCCATGAACGTCGAGGTGTCGTCTAAGATGTTGTCAGCGTCCCAGAAGTACGGTGACAGATGTATGTTCAAGAGCATCACGCCGACGAGCAGCAGCACGAGCAGCGTCTCCCAGCGCAGCAGGCGTCCCAGGAGCGCGCGCCCGCCGGCCGGCTCCGCCGATCTGGCGGGCTCAGAGCCGGGACCAGACGGTCCGTCCGCCGCCCGTGGCGCCACGTCTTCGCGGGAGGTCACACTCATACGCGCCTCCGCCGCAACGCGCGCTGGAGGCGTCCCGAGATGAGGGCGTCAGCGACAACGGCGCCCAGGATGACCGCGCCGTAGACGGCGCGCTGCCAGAACTGCGCGGTTCCCGGATCGGTCAGGAGGATCAGCGCGTTGTTGATGACGCCGAGCAAAACGCAGCCGATCAGCGTGCCCAGCATGCCGCCGACGCCGCCCAGTGTGCTCGTACCGCCAATGACGACCGCCGCGATGACGTTGAGTTCGAGCCCGTCGCCCGCCAGCGTGTCAACCTGGGCGTAGCGCGCCGCGTAGAGCACGCCGCCGAGACCGGCCAGCGCCCCGCTAAGGGCGAAGGCGATGAGGACGATCCGCGCGTTGTCGATGCCGGCCAGACGCGCCGCCACGGGGTTGCCGCCCACGGCGTAGATTTCGCGCCCGCTACGCGTTTGCCGGAGCCAGTACGCGGCCAACAGGAGCAGGATGATGGGGATAATGATGAAGACAGGGATGCCAAGCAGCGTCTCGGTGGCCAGGTTGAGGATATTGGCGGGCAGGTCGGCGCGCGTGATCTCGCGATGCCCGCTCCAGTTGCTGTAGACGAAGACGAGACCACGATAGATGCCCAGCGTGCCTAGCGTGGCAATGATTGAGGGAACCTGCCCTATCGCCACGAGCAGCCCGTTGCACAGACCAAACAGCAACCCCACGAGCGCGCCAAGGCCCAGCGCCACGGGGATGGGTGCGCCGGGGTGGTCTTTGAACACGACGCCCACGAACAGGGCCGCGAAGCCGAGTGTCGCGCTGACCGAGAGGTCGATGTTGCGCGTCAGGATGACGACCGCCTCGCCGATGGCCAGCACGGTCAGAATAGTGATGTCGAGGGCGATGCCATTGAGATTGGAGAGGGTCAGGAAGTTGCTGTTGCGCGCCGCGACGAGCAGCACGAGCAGCGCGAGCACGACCGCGATGCCGGCTTCGCGGACGCGCGCCATGGTCGAGATCAGGCCGCGGCGGCTACCCACGCGGCGCCCCAACGCGGGCCGCACGCTCATGACGCCACCCCCACTGGAGACGTGTAGCCGGTCGCCGCGGCCATCACGCGCTCCTGCGTCGCCTCGGCGCGGGGGAGCGCGGCGGCAAGGCGCCCCTCACGCATCACCAGGACGCGATCACTCATGGCCAGGATCTCGGGCAGTTCGCTGGAGATCATCAAAATAGCCAGCCCTCCCGCGGCCAGCTCGCCGATTAGGCGGTGCACCTCGGCTTTGGCCCCCACGTCGATGCCGCGCGTCGGCTCGTCGAGGATGAGCACGCGCGGCCGCGTGGACAGCCACTTGGCAAGCACCACTTTCTGCTGATTGCCGCCAGAGAGATCGCGCGCCGGCTGCGTGACGGAGCGCGCGCGCATCGAGAGCCGGCGCCGGTATTCCTCGGCCAGCCCCCGCTCACGAGCCGGGCGCAACACCCCGGCGCGCGACATCTCACGCAGCAGCGGGAGCGTCACGTTCTGCGCGATGGGCAGCGGCAGTACCAGCCCCTGGCTCTGGCGATCCTCTGGCACGTAGGCGAGTCCGGCGCGTACAGCCTGACGCGGCGAGGCGAAGCGCGCGGGCCGGCCGTCGAGCAGTATCCGACCGCCGTCGGGGCGGTCGATGCCGAAGATGGCGCGCGCCACTTCGGTGCGGCCGGCCCCGACGAGCCCGGCCAGCCCCACGATCTCGCCGGCGCGCACCTCGAACGAGATATCGGCGAAGACACCCTCACGTCGCAGCCCTTCGACCCGCAACAGGGGCGCGCCCGGCACACTGGCGGGCTTGTCATAGAGCGTGTCGAGTGGTCTGCCGACCATCAGCGCAATGAGGCGCGCCGCGTCGAGTTCGCCTGTTACGTAGGTCCCGACATAGGAACCGTCGCGCAACACTGTTATGTGGTCGGAGATAGCGAATATCTCTTCGAGGCGGTGCCCGATGAAGACGATGGCCGCCCCGCGCTCACGCAGGCGCCGCACGATGGCGAACAGGCGCTTGACCTCATCGGGGGTCAAGGCAGCGGTCGGCTCGTCCATGATGAGCACGCGGGCCTTGAGCGAGAGGGCCTTGGCCACCTCGACGAGCTGCTGGTCGGCCACGCTGAGGCCGCGCACGCGCTCACGCGGGTCGATCTTGAGGCCGACCTGTTCGAGCAGCCCCGCGACCTCACGGTAGAGCAGCGGCCACTGGATACGGCGCGACGACGCGCCGATGGGATGGCGCCCCATGTAGATGTTCTCGGCCACGGACAGGTCGGGAAACAGCGTCGGCTCCTGGTAGATCACGGCCACACCGGCGTCGCGCGCCCGCGCGGGGTTGGCGAAGTGGACCGGGCGACCGTCGAGCAGGATGTCGCCCCGGTCGGGGACGTGCACGCCGGCGAGTATCTTGATGAGCGTGCTCTTCCCGGCTCCGTTCTCGCCCACGAGTGCATGCACGGCGCCGGGACGCAGCGCCAGCGTGGCGTCGCGCAGGGCCACAAGCCCCGCGAAGCTCTTGCGGATGCCGCGCAGTTCCAGAACCAACCCCTGGTCGTGCTCGCTCACATGCCCTCCATCCAAGCCCTGTCCAATGTACGCATACGATAACATTATGTGAGCAGTGTTGTCAATATCTTGGCGAAAGATGTTGAAACCTACGTGGTGGTGGCGACGTGGATGTCTAGGCCGGCCTCGCGTAGACGGGCGAGCATCGCGGGGTCAGCCTCATCGTCGGTCACGAGCGCGTCGACGCGCCCCACGGGCGCGAAAAAGCTCAGGGCCGTCTGGCCGAGCTTGCTGCTGTCGACGAGCGCCACCACGCGCGTCGCGTTGGACATCATGATCTCTTTCAACGCCGCCTCGGCGGGATTGGCCTCGGTCAAGCCGCGCTGCAGCGAGAGGCCGCGTGCGGAGATAAAGGCGGTATCGGCGAAGAGGCGGCGCAGCGCCGCTTCGGCGATGGGGCCGGTGCAAGAGAGCGAGGTCTGACGGATCGTCCCGCCAATCGACGTCGTAACCACGTTGGGACGCCGGCTCAGCTCCATAGCCACGGGCAGCGCGTTGACGATGGCGGTCAACTCGACGTCCTGCGGAAGCGCGCGCGCCAAGCCCAATACGGTCGTCGAGGCGTCAAAGATAACCGTAGAGCCGGGGACGATGAGGTCGAGGGCGCGCCGCGCGATCGCGCCTTTCTGCGCCGCTTGTTCCGTTTCGCGAGTGGTAAAGGCGCCTTCACGGCTGAGCGTGCGCAAGGGATCGCCGGAGCGGGAGACCGCGCCGCCATAGGTGCGCGTGACCAGCCCCCGTCCCTCCAGATACTGGAAGTCGCGCCTGACTGTCTGGGCGGAGACATCGAAGCGGCGCGCCAGGTCCTCCACCGTCAGGACCGGGTTACCCTCCAACAGCGCCGCCAGCGCCCTGCGCCGCTCGATCGCCAGCATCGCTCGCCCTCCTATCCCATCTTGATCTATGCTGCGGCCTGGCCTTAAAAGACCATGGCAGGGACCGGACCTTAAAAGGTCTCGCGACTCGCGACTCGCGCGCCGGTCCCGCACACCAGCTCGCCCCACCGACCCTTCAGGGTCCGGTCCCTGCCATGGTCTTTTAAGGCCAGGCCCAGGGCGCCCACCATCACGGGGGCGCCACGACAGCGCCGGCAGCGATGGGTTAGCCGTCCCCATCAGGGTACGAACTCGTCGCGCAGCAGGTCCATGAGCAGGCCGTCATGCCAGGGGCCGCCGGCCTGCCGCTCGTACTGGCGCATGACGCCCACAGGCCGGAAGCCGACGTTGGCGTACGACGCGATCGCCCGCGTGTTGGCGACGGCAGGGTCGATGATCAAGCGGTGGTGACCACGCTGCTCGAAGAGGAAACGCGCGACCAGGCGGATCGCCTCGGCGCCCAGGCCGCAGCCCTGCCAGCGCGCGCCGAGGTAGATGTCGATGCCCGCGTGGTGGTACATAGGGTTGAGTTCCTCATGATACTGAATGCCCCCTGCGACCTCCGTGGCGACTTCGATCACCAGCAGCACGCCATCGCTTGACCCGCGCAACTTCGCTGCGGTGTCATCGCCCGGATCGAGATCGCCCCACCAGCGGGCGACGCTGGGTTCGGCCCGGATGGCGCGCAGCGCGTCCAGGTCCTCCGCGCGGCCAGGCCGCACAATCACCCGCTTACCCACAAGCGTCGGGCGCGCCTCATCCATCATAGCGTGGGGTCTCGCCGACGTGTGGTATCCGCCTCATGCTACAGGTTATACGTCTCCCGGGCGCCCCTTGTCAAAGAAATGGCCGTTTTACGCGGCTTGCGTTGCCTGACCTGGGGCTGTCAGGGGCGAAGACAAAGGTACACCCGATGCGACCGGAGCCGCCAACGCCTGGTGGAGAGTGACCAGGCGTTGGTAGCCACTGTGTATCGCGGCGACGGCCTCCGCATAGTCCCGCATCGCCTCTTGTTCCCACGAGGCGGCCGTAACGATGGCGGTGGCTTCGGCGATATCCAGATCAATGTCCGCGTGCGCGGCCAAAAGATCGAAGAGGGACTGACGCGCCTCGTCGCGCGTGATGACGCCAGGAGAGCAGTTATACGTGACCATCGGTTCCCCCATGCTTCTCGGATCGACGCGTTGTCGGTCGCCCAACGGCGACGCTCCATCGCCGGCACGGGTAGTATCGTCGCGGTAGGGGAGCGGGGCAATCACCCGCTTATCCCATCCCGCATAGACAAGCCGATGGGATCACGCGGTCGCGATACGCCGATAGCGCGCTTCGACAAACGCATAGGCGCCGAAGGCGATTAGGCCGAGGGCGATCAGGCCAAGCAACACATGACCGTAGGGCTGGTGGACCAGCGCGGCGAGCGCCCCGCCAACGCCACGCGTATCGTTGGCGTTGTGACGCAGCGCGGCGATCACCAGAAACACCCCCACGATAGCCGCGATGACGCCCTGCGCCGCGTAGCCGCATCGCCCCAGCCAGAGGACACCGTCACGTCCCCGCGCGCTGAGTTGAGCCAGATTGAGGTATTTGCTGAAGCTGCCGGTATACGCGCGATAGATCAGGAAGCCGCCAACGCCTACGACGACGAGCCCCGCCACGATCACGAGCAGCGGGCCGAACGGAAGGTCAAGAAAGCGCGCCGTCCAGTCGCGCGTCGTCGTGTTAGAACTCTTGCCGCCCGTGCCCGTGCCAAGGACAAGCTGGAAAGCCGCCACGGCAAGTCCAAGGTAGGACACTCCAACCGCAGCGTAGGCGACGCGCGCGACGATCCCCTTCGCGTCCGTACCTTTATGATCGGGGTCGAGCGCGGCGCGCAAAAGGCTCCACACGGCGTAGCCGATCAGGCCTATCGCGACAACGGTCAGCAGCGCCTTACCAAACGGCTGTTCGTAGATAGCGCGCAGCGCGCCGTTGCGGTCCGTCGTGCTCCCCCCATCGCGCAGCGCTACCTGTGCGGCCAGAACCCCGATGACAACGTAAACGACCCCTTTCGCAGCGAAGCCCAGGCGCGCGAAGCGCGCGACCCAGGGACTCGCGGCGGTATTCCGGCCCAAGCGCTCAACGTCACCCGCCGCGCCTGTTATCGAATCGCCGGTCGTGCCTGTCACTGATGAAATAGTGTGCGCCATGTCCTTCTCCTTTCAACGGCTCAACCGTTGTCGTGACACGAGCAAGGCAAGATGCGCGCCAGCGGAAGGAAGATGGAGAAAGCGCGGCGCGTCGGCGTCAGGTCCGTAGTCATGTGATATCTCCCTGCGTTAGTTATCAGTAGGTGGCGCGACCACCGCTGATATCCAGGCATTGTCCCGTGGTGAAGCTGCACTCGTCACTAGCAAGCCAATGGATGAGCGCGGCGACCTCTTCGGGCTGTCCCACCCGCCCCATCGGGATACGCTCGACCATGTACGCCAGGACGTCGGGCGGCGTCGCATCGTTAATCCGCGTCGCGATGACGGCCGGGGCGATTGCGTTGACAAAAATGTTTTGCCGTGCGACCTCCTTGGCCAGCGACTTGGTGAACCCGATCACGCCTGCTTTGGACGCGGAGTAGGCGGACAGACGCGGATTGCCCTCTTTGCCAGCGATGGAGGCCACGTTGACGATGTGGCCGCGCCCCAGCGCCTGCATGCCGGGCAGCACGAAGCGACAGCAGAGGAAGACCCCGCGCAAGTTCACGGCGATCGTGCGATCCCAGGCGGCGATGTCGAAGTCCTGGACCTCGTGCGCGCCGCCGGTAATGCCGGCGTTATTGATCAGGATCTCGGCCTCGCCCAACCCGTCACGCACGCTCCGTACCATCTCCCGCACCGCCTGCTCGTTCGACACATCCACGGTCACAGCGATGGCGCGGCCGCCGTCATGTGTCAGTTGGGCCGCCGCACGTTCAGCCGCCTCGGCGTCGAGGTCGGCTACGGCGACCGCCGCGCCAGCCTGAGCCAGGCGCCGCGCCGTGGCAAACCCAATGCCTTCGGCCGCGCCGGTCACGATGGCGACTCTGCCGGTCAGATTACACTCCATCACCCACTTCTCCTTCTCTTCTCCTTGTTGCCATTCACTGCTATGCCCCATACTACTTGATAGGGAAGAAATTGGAAGGAGTAATCTTTTGGAGCGGCCCACCCTGATCAAGCCCGGCCTGTTCGCCGTGGCCGCCGCGGCCGATAACCGCCGCGGTGTGTTCGACCTGCACAATGAGGCGTTGCTCGCGCGCGCCATCCCCATCGACGCCGTCTTTATCGGCGACTCTATCACCGACATGTGGGCGCTCGACGCCTACTTCCGCGGCGCGTCGGACGGCTTCGTCGTCAACCGCGGCATCGGCGGTGACCGCACGCCCTTCGTACGCCGCCGTTTCGCCGCCGACGCGCTACAGCTGTGTCCGAAACTCGTCGTGATCAAGATCGGCGTCAACAACACCTGGGACCTCGATGAATGGGACCCGTCGCTAGCCCGTACACCGGAGGATATCGAGGAAGAGATCGTGACCGATGTCACGGCTATGGTGTCCGCCGCTCGCGTAGACGGCATCGTAGTGGCGCTATGTAGCGTCCTGCCCACCAATATGCCGGTCAACGGCAACATGGCTATGCGCAACCGGTTGATCGCGCGCGTCAATAAGCGGCTACGGGAGGTCGCGCGCGACGCGGACGCGACGTATGTCGACTACCACAGTCATCTGGTAGCAGACGATGGCCTGACGCTACGGCCCGAACTAGCCGACGACGGGCTGCACCCCCATACCGGCGGTTACGACATCATGGCCGATGTGCTGCTCGACACACTCAGTAAGGCAGGTATCGATACGATCCAGCGCAGATAGGGTGGCCTGCGATATTTCGTGTAATATTTAAATATAAGCGGTCAAGCAAAATTTCTGGATACAAACATGGAGAGGCAAAGCAATGGCGCGCGAACTGTCGTTGAGTGTGTTGGATCAATCGCCCATCCGTCAGGGTGGGACAGCGGCGCAAGCGCTGCGCGAGACCGTTGAACTCGCCAAAGCGACTGAGCGCTTCGGATACAAACGCTACTGGGTGGCGGAGCACCACAACGCCTCCGGCTACGCGGGGGCGGCGCCCGAAATCCTGATCGGCCAGATCGCGGCGCAGACGTCCACCATCCGCGTCGGCAGTGGGGGCGTGATGCTGTCGCACTATGCGGCGCTCAAGGTAGCCGAGACCTTCCGCGCGCTGTCCGCGTTCTATCCCGGCCGCATCGACCTGGGCATTGGGCGGGCGCCGGGCAGCGACCCCGCGACGGCCGTAGCCCTGTCCCACCCCAGGGCCACGGCCGACCTCAACGCCTTCCCCCGCCAGGTCGAGGACCTAGTCGGCTTCCTGTCGCAGCAGTTGCCCGAGGGACACCCGTTCGCCGGCATCACCGCGCAACCGGGACCATTGCCGGAGGAACGTCCCGACGTATGGCTCCTGGGTTCGAGCGACTATAGCGCGCAGCTGGCCGCGATGCTTGGACTGCCGTTCGCGTTCGCCGATTTCTTCGGGAGCGCCGGGGATGTCGGCCCCCAAGTCGCCGAGATTTATCGACGGCGCTTCCAGCCATCGGTCTATCTCCAGGAGCCTCGACTCGCCGTGGCCGTGCACGTCATTTGCGCGGAGACCGATGAGCAGGCTCACCATATTGCCGCGAGCGTGAGGTTGTCGGTGGCGCGCTTGCGGACCGGCGCCGGGAGTACGGCGCTCCTACCGCCCGACGAGGCGGCGCGGTACGAGTTGGACGGGTTCCAGGGCACCATCGCGGCCGGCTTCATGAAACACTTCGTCGAGGGCCGCCCTGCATCGGTACGAGACCAACTCAGCGCGCTGTCGGAGCGCTACCAGACGACCGACCTGGTCATCGCGACGAATTGCTACGCGTTCGAGGATCGCGTGCGTTCCTATCAACTCGTGGCCGACGCTTGTGCCGCCGCGGCGCCACCGCTCGTGGCCGCGGCCAGATAGCAACGCCTCCCGCCCGGTACCGTACAGGTAGGCTTTTAGTACGCGCTCCATCTGCTACAGTTTAAAATATGAGTGTAATTTAGGCTGACGAATAATGAGAAAGGCGACCAACATGGCTATCGAGCGCATCACGCACGACGACAAATCCGACACGATCACGCCGGAGGAGCAGACTGGCATCGACCGCGCCCTAGCTGATAGTGCGGCCGGTCGGGTCTATCGTCTCGGCCCAGAGGACGTGGAAGAGCTTATCAAGCTGCCCGAAGAACAACAGGCCCGGTTCCGCGAGTCGCGTGAATCCCTCGACGCATGGTTGGCTGCGCGCGCAGCCAAATACGCCTAGTAGTCCGTCAAGCGAACTCTGAGCAGTTGCTCCTGGGACCGCCGGCATCCTGCCGGCAAGCGTTTGCCGGCAGGATGCCGGCGGTCCCAGGGGGTACGACCGGCCCAACTGTTTAAACCGGGCTTGACGGACTACTAGGATGCCAGCCTACCAGACAGTCGTCTTCACGACTGAGTTCACGCAGAGCCTATTACGGTTCTCGCGCGCCGATCAGCGTCGCATCTTCCGGGCGCTCGAACAACTCGACACCGACGAGACGATACCTTCGCTCACTGTCCACCAACTCAAGGGGCAACAAGCAGGCACATGGACAGCCTACGCATCCAAAAGCTTACGCATATCCTTCCGCCGCCTCGATGGTGGCCGCAAGGAACTCTTAGAGGCTAGCCACCATTACGGCGACTGAAGCCAATTCGTCTACACCTATAATGAAGATGCGAGACGTGGGTATGCGCGGGGGAGTGAATGCGGGTGGCGGACAAGAACAGTGCGGCCGGAAACAGCGACGTCTCGCCCCGTACACCAAAACCCTTGCGCCGCGAGCGTAGACGCGCCGACACCAGACTCCGCGAGACCGAGGAGCGCTACCGCGCGCTTGTCGAAGCCGCCGCGCAGATCATCTGGACCACCCCCGCCGACGGCGTCGTGGATGACTTACCTCTCTGGCGAGCGTACACGGGCCAGACGGTCGCGCAGGTCAAAGGGTGGGGCTGGCTCGACGCTCTCCACCCCGACGACCGCGAACGCACGGCTCATGTCTGGTCCGCGGCGGTCGCCGCCAAACGCGTGTGCGATATCGAGTACCGCCTGCGGCGCGATGACGGCGTCTACCGCGACTTCGTGACGCGGGCGGTTCCCGTGCGCGGCGACGGCGCCATCCGCGAGTGGGTCGGCATTTGTACCGACATCACCGAGCGCAAAAGGGCTGACGAACAACGCGCGTTGGCGCTAGCGCGAGAGCAGGCGGCCCGCGCCGAAGCGGAGCGGGCGCGAACCATAGCCATGGCCCAGGCAGCCGAACAGGACGCCATGTTCGAGGCCATGGCCGACGGTGTTTTTATCTGCGACCGCGAAGGCAAGGTGGTGCGGATGAACGCCGCTTATCGCGCTATCATGACCTTCGGCGCCGCGCACGAGAGGGCTTATCCGTCCTACTCGCTCCAGGAGCGAATGCTGCGCATAGACATGCGTGACGAACATGGACAGCCCCTGCCGCGGGAGCAGTGGCCAATCGCGCGCATCCTGCGTGGTGAGGTATTGTCCGGTGCGCAACCGGATGTGATGATCCGGACCGACGATGGGCGCGACGTGCTGCTGAACGTGAGCGGCGCGCCCATGTACGACGACAAGGGCGCCCTCATTGGGGGCGTCTGCGTCTGTCGCGACGTCACGGAGCGCCGCCACCTGGAACAGCGCACCCAGGGCGCGCTAGAGGCGCTGTTGGACATGGCCGAAGCCCTCGTCCAGGGGAGAGACGAGGGAGCGGAGAAGGAGACCGCGATAGTGGCTAGCCGCCTCGCCGCGCTGGCCTGCAGTGTCCTGGCCTGCCGGCGCGTGAGCATCACCACGTACGACGCCGACACAGGCGCGACGCGCCCCCTCGCCGTCGTCGGCGTCACACCCACCGAGGAGCAGTCTTGGCACCTGGAGCAGCCCGGCGCTACCCTGCGTGAGTACCTGGACGCCGCACACCTGGAACGCCTGTGGGCCGAGGATATCCTCATCATCGACGCCGCCGATATGCCGGAACGTCGCCTCCCCTATGGGGTGCGCACCCTCCTCCTCACGCTCCTGCGCGTGGGGTCGCGGGTGGTCGGTGTGCTGGCCCTCGACCACGGCGGCGTCGCGCACACGTACACGCCGGATGAGGCCGCCCTAGCCCGCACAGTGGCCAAACTGAGCGCACTGGTAATCGAGCGCGAACGCCTGTGGCGCGAGCGTGAGGAGGCGCGGGCCAACGAAGCGGCGCTACGCGAGGCCAACCGGCGCATGGACGAATTTCTGGGCATCGCCGGCCACGAGATGCGCACCCCGCTCACAACGATCAAGGGCAACATCCAGGTCGCCCGGCGTCGCCTGGAACGCCTGGCCGCGCACGGCGACACTCAGGGCATGGACGTTGTGGCCGACCTGCGCGGGATCGGCGCCTTGCTCGGGCGCGGCGACGGGCAGATAGCGCGGCTCAACCGGCTGGTGGATGACCTGCTGGATGTGTCGCGCATTCGGGCGGGCTACCTGGAGGTGCGCCCCGAACCGTCCGACCTGGCCGCGATCATCTATGAGGTCGTGGCCGAACAGCGCGAGATCGCCGCGCCGCGCGCCATCCATCTGGAAGAGGGCAATCGCGCGGCCGTCCCTGTCGTCGCCGATAGGGACCGCATCGCGCAGGTCCTGACGAACTACATCTCCAACGCGCTACGCTACTCGCCGCCCGATCGGTCCATCACGGTTGGCCTGCGCGTGGACGAGGCGGAGGCGCGGGTGTGGGTACGCGACGAAGGACCGGGGCTATCTCCCGACGAGCAGGGACGCGTCTGGGATCGCTTCTACCGAGTCGCGGGCGTCGAGCACCGCTACGGCTCCAGCGTCGGGCTGGGGCTGGGCCTGCACATCAGCCGGACCATCATCGCACAGCATGGGGGGCAGGTCGGCGTCGAGAGCGCCGCCGGCGCGGGCGCGACATTCTGGTTCAGCCTGCCCCTTATCCTGCCGCCGGATAGGACGGACAGCGCGCTATCATGACGCCATCCACAACGTCCTACCATCGCGGATGATACAATATACCCAAAGCGTGTGCGAGGATATGATGACGACACGTACCATTACACTCACCTTACCCGAGGATCTCTACGCACAGCTCGAGGCGCAGGCCCAGCGGGCGGCGCGTCCAGTCGACGATGTCGTCGCACAAACGATCGCACGCGGCCTGATTGTCACGAGTGATCCTGACCTAGCGCCGGCGGTGCAGGCCGAGTTGGCGGCGATGGAGCAACTCGCGGACGCCACGCTCTGGGACGTCGCGCGCAGCACTGCGAGCAGCGATACGATCGCCCTGTATGATCTGCTCACCCAGCGCCAACAGGACAGCACGCTGACTCCTCAGGGGCGGCAGTGGTTAGAAAGAGTGCGCGCGGAGGCTGACCTGCTGATGCTGCGTAAGGCTCACGCCTACGCGCTGCTCAAACAAGGAGGCCATCAAGTCCCGGCGATCGAGGATCTGCCGCTGCCCCCGGCATGAGCAACCCGTATCTCTCCGCCGCGCTTCAGGCGCAGGTGCTGGCGGATGCCGGCCACCGCTGCGGCTACTGCCACTCCGACGAGCGCCTGACAGGAATGGCTCTGAGCACCGAACACCTCCTCCCTCGCGCCGCAGGCGGCCCGACCGTTCGCGAAAACCTCTGGCGCTCATGCCGAGCGTGCAATGAACATAAGGGCGCCCAAGTGCAGGCCTCGGACCCTGAGACAGGCGATACAGTCTCGCTCTATAACCCTCGTCTGCAGCCGTGGAACGTACATTTCTGCTGGAGCCGCGACGGCGCTCAACTACTGGGTCGCACCGCCATAGGCCGCGCGTCCATCGAGGCGCTTCAGCTGAACCGGACGATGCTGGCAGCCGCGCGGCGACGCTGGGTGCTGGTAGGATGGCATCCGCCGCCCGATGACGCGTTGCTTACCGAACCTTGAGGCTAGCGCGTCTGCCTGTTCCTAACTATCGATTGTGGCCGCTATACCTTTTGAGGATGGGATCTGTACGGTTCTTAAAATGAGGGGATCGCCCGGTGGGCGGAGAAAAACGCATGATACATGAGTAAGCGCGAGGAGCGGTTGATAGATGAGTTGATCTCGTCGGCTCTTGACAAAGGCGACGAGGACCACGCGCGCTGGGACGACATTGGGACATTGCAGGATCGTGGCGGACGCGAGGTCTTCGCCGCCACCGCACGCCTGATCTCAAGCGGTGATGGGCGTGAAAGGAGTCTTGGCGTCGATATCCTGGCGCAAGGTCACATCGCGGAGAAGCCGATGCGCGATCGCGCCATCCCCCTCCTGCTTGATCTTGCCGCACGAGAACGAAACCCCATCGTCAACGCGAAGAACATCTACCGTGGCGCCTTCTTACCGTGGCCGATTGGGTCTCTCGCGCGGCACGTCGGGCTCAATCAGTCCAAAGGTTTTCCTCCTCGGCTATCGCGTGCAGACGCCAAACGTAGAGCCCATTGGAACCCGCGCGTACCACTATACCACGACGCCGGGCATAGGTTGCGAACCGCGGATGCCGGAGAAATCGGCGGAGGAAACTGGCGACTTCGTACTGGCCCACCGCCAGATAGACCACGCAGTAGTCCGGGTGACAGAGAGCCTGCTGATGGAAGTCGTCATCGCGTGTAAAAAACGTGGGTCGCGGCAGTTGATGGAGCAACACGATGATAGCATCGTCGGAGAGTCCCTTGTGTCCCACATCAACGCCGATCTGACGCGCCGGGATTCGCCAACCACGCAAGAGTTGCCGCTGATGCTCAGGGATGTTCTCGTCGAGGAGATTCATCCCACGACGAGTGCGGGCTCTTGAGCCAACCAGGCTTCCCGTGCCAAGCGTATGGCTTCGGCAATGGCATCTTTATTGATGTCGCCGCGCCAATCGTCGACGATAACCTCCCAGGCAGGGCCATTGGCGACCTGTTCCAGGACATCGGCGAAGAGGATGCGTGTTCCTATAAAGGTGGGCTTGCCGTGACAGATCGCCGTGTCAGCGACGATGTATCGTCCAAGTGCTTTCGTCATCCCGCTACCTCGCTAGTGTGTTTCTTCCAATTCTAACGCAATCAGTAACCACATTGACCAAGTCATTGCCAACCTCCCAACCTCGCGACGGGCGCGACTCGAAGAACATCTACCACAGCGTCTTCGATGAATTGGCGCGACCTGCGCGCGTATCGACGCTTGGCCCATCGTACCACCACGGAAGTAGGCGCCGTCAGACTACCGTGAGTCGTCGAACGCCGTCAAACGGCCAATGACAGCGGATAAGAGGGCACGGTGGCTTGACAAAATCCCAAATATGGGAAATAATCTCTTCTATGGAAAGTATCTACGCGGATAATACCTCCATTGACCGGCTGATTGCCCAGCGCCTCAAAGGTCTACGCGCTGAGCGCGGTTGGTCGTTGGACGAGCTCGCACGGCGCGGCAACGTGAGCCGCGCCACCCTCTCCCGGATTGAGAACGCAGAGGTGAGCCCGACGGCGAGCGTGCTGGGCAAGCTATGCGCGGCTTATGGCCTGACCATGTCGCGTCTGATGCGCATGGTTGAGGATAACTTTGCCCCTCTGATCCGCCGCGGCGCGCAATCGGTCTGGACAGATCCAACCATCGGGTTCCGGCGGCGTTCCGTCTCCCCACCCGCCCAGACGTTGGCTGCCGAGGCCCTTGAGTGCGAACTCGACCCCGGTACGCGCATCACCTATGATCGTCCGCCACGGTCGGGCTTGGAACATCATCTGCTCATGCTCGAGGGGCAATTGGACGTCAGCGTCGACGGGCGCACCTACGAGCTGCGGCCCGGCGACTGTCTGCGCTACCAACTCTATGGCCCCAGCGCTTTCGCGACCACTGACCAGCGCGCAGCCAAATATATCCTCTTTATTGTGTGAGGCGCCATGACCAGAGACGTACAAACCACCATCTCGATGTTCACCACGGACGACACCGCAGGCCACATACGCGAACTCGGCGCGCTCCTGCACGCCTGCGTCCACGCTGGGGCGAGCATCGGCTTTGTGCTGCCGTTTACCGCCGACGACGGCAAGGCCTTCTGGCGCGACACTGTGCTGCCGGCGGTGCGGGATGGGACGCGCGTGCTGCTGGTCGCGCGCGAGGGCGGACGGATCATAGGAACTGTGCAACTGGACGACGACACCATGCCGAACCAACGCCACCGGGCAGAGGTCCGCAAGCTGCTGGTCCATCCCGCTGCCCGTCGCCGCGGCATCGCGCGCATGCTGATGGCCGAACTTGAGCGCGCCGCGAGCCAGCGGGGGCGGAGCCTGCTCACGCTGGACACGCGTAGCGGCGACACGGCCGAGCGCCTCTACACATCGTTGGGCTACAAGACAACGGGCGTCATTCCAGGCTTCGCGCGCGACCCGTTCGACGACCGGCTCGATGCGACCACGATCATGTACAAGGCCCTGTGACGAGGCACACAGCCCGCGCTCGTTCTCTTCGCTACTGAACGCGAACGGGGCGAAGGGAGGGACGGCAGGCATACGCCAAGTTGATGAGTGGCGTCGCGCCCCCATGTTGTTCGCCGATAATGTGATCCGGCTCATGCGGCGCAAGGACCGCATCTTCGGCGATACCGCAGTACTCGCAACAATGCTGGGCGCGGACGGCGACAGCACGGCGCAAGGCCACTGACACCATCGTCCCGCTCACGCAGGAGACATCGTGGTATCATGGACACGCGCGCGAATCAAGGAGATAATATCATCCAGCAAGACGATCTGATCGAGTTCGCGCTGCTCCTCGGCAGCCAGCGTCCCTGCCGCATTGCGCGCCAACAATCCGCGCAGGTACTCGTGCGCGGACGACGATAGCCGAAACGCGGCGATGTCGTCACGGGACGGCGCCTGCGCGAAGAACTCGACGACTTCATTCACAGGGGTTACGGTAGCTGAGCTAGCCATCCGGGAGTTCCCTTTCCTCATTGGCCGTGTGTCATGACAAGCAGATCTATCCCAGTATACGCCAACAGTTCCACCCTCAGGAACCTGTACACGTTGTTGAGGGTGCGCCACAGCAAAGTTCCCTTTGTGCTGCAGGCGGTACCCTACCGAGGGGCGGAGATGCGAGCACATCTCCACAACGGCCCCTCGGAGGGGACACATGGACAGAGCAGAGCTGTCCAGCGCCATCATACAGGAGATGCAGGTGCTGGTGGGGGAGGCGCGGGAGGCGGTGGCGCCGGCGTTATTGACGGCGGACCTGGCGACCCTGGAGCAGCGGGTCCAGCAGGTGGGCCGCGTGATCCTGGGCGGGCTGATTGAGCGCGTGGCGGCGGGCCAGGCCCCGGGGCTGCCCCGCCCGGCGCGCTGCGCGGCGTGTCACGGCGCCCTGAAGCGGCGGGAGCGCCCGCGCCCGCTGGTGGGTCTGGTGGGTGACTACGTGCTGCACCGCGCCTATTATTGGTGCGCGGTCTGCAAGCAGGGCGCGGCGCCGCTGGACGCGGCGCTGGGCCTGGGTCCGGGAGACGTGTCGCCGGGGTTGGCGCGGGTGGTGGCGCGGGCCGAGGTGGAGGCCACCTTCACGCCCGCAGCGGAGCAGGTGCGGGACGCCCTGGGCGCGACGCTGAGTGACGAGACAGCGCGGCGGCTGGCCGCGCGCATCGGGGCGGCGGCCGAGGCGCAGACGCAGGCGGCGATCGGGCGCGCCCCGCAGGGCCAGCCGGTGTGGGCGGAGGACGAGGTCCAACGCGCGGAGGACACCACGATCCTGGCCGTGGAGGTGGATGGGGTGCTGGTGCATCAGGAGGCGGACTGGCATGAGATGAAGGTGACCACGCGGGCTCCGCTCGGCCCGGACCTGCGCACCGACCCCACGAGCGGTCGGACGGCCCTGGCGTGGGGACCCGCGAGCTATGGGGTGGGCACGGAGGAGGCCGAGGCTTTCTGGTGGCGGGTCTATGTGGAGGCGCTGCGACGGGGCTTGGGCACGTCAGCGGTGCGCACCGTGGTCGTGCTGGCTGACGGCGTCCGCTGGATCTGGGAGCGGGCGCGCGCCTTCCTGGGCCTGCCCGGCGTGGAGGTGGTGGAGAGCGTGGACATCGACCACGCCTACGGGTACCTGTGGGCGGTCGGCCACGCGCTCCATGGGGCGGGGAGCCTGCGGGCGGCGGCCTGGGTCGAGCCGCTCAAGGATCAACTATACCAGCACGGGGCCGGCCCCGTGCTGGCGGCGCTGGCGGGGCTGGAGCCGACGACCGCGGAAGCCGTGCAGGCTATCGACGACGCCCGGACCTATGTGACGCGCAACGCGGCGCGCATGGACTACCCGCGCTTCGTTGCCCGGCACCTGCCCATCGGCTCGGGGGCCGTGGAGAGTTCCTGCACGTGCGTGGTCGAAGCGCGGCTCAAGCAAGCCGGCATGCGCGGGGGCATCCCCGGCAGCCAGGCCATCGCCAGCCTGCGCGCCCTGCACCGCGCGGGGCGCTGGGCGACCTTCTGGCAGGCCCACCCCGACCGCTACCGGCCGCCGACGGAGGACGCCGCCCCGTCCACCCCGCCGGCGACCGCCGCTGTCGCGACACGTCCCGCCGTCATCACCCCACCCCCGCTGTCGGCCACATCGTCGTGTGTCGCCGTGCAGCCCGCTTGCCCACGCGCCACGCCCCGTCCCAAACCCACGCCCGCTCAGCGTCCACTGCTCCTGCCGCGCTCCGCGTAGGGAACTTTGCTGTGGTGCACCCCGTTGTTGAGGGCGCAGATCAGATCGTTCGCTATAAGGGATATTCTCGTCGAGGAGATTCATCCCGCGACAAGTGTAGGTTCGTGGGTCAACCAGGCTTCTCGTGCCAAGCGTACGGCTTCGGCAATAGCCTCTTTGCTGACGTCGCCGCGCCAATCGTCAACGATAACCTCCCAAGCCGTGCCGTTAGCGACCTGTTCCAGGACATCGGCGACTAGAATGCGCGTTCCTACAAAAGTAGGCTTTCCGTGACAGATCGCCGTGTCAGCGACGATGTATCGTCCGAGTGTTTTCGTCATCCCGCTACCTCGCTGATATGTTTCCCATTCCAAGTGTGGTTAACGATTACAATCTCATTGAAGCCAATCTTGAGCCTCGACTACGCTGCTGATAGCAAAGAAGTCGCCCTCCGCAGCTAAAAAGTCCGACCATTTACGCCGTATCTCCTCGACTTCTTGGGCCATTAGCGAGACTGGCGACCGCTCAAGGAAGTCGGCCGTGTAGATTGACGTGTACTGGGGGCTCCCGTTTCTTGCGGAGGGTGAAACGGTGGCCTGTGAGATGCCGCCATATCCAACAAGCGTTGTTGTAGGGGCGACTCCTCTTTCGGACTGAAGGGACCAATCTGGAGCGAGAGTTGGACGTGAGAGGCACTGAAGCCAAAAACATATACCAGAGCGCAGCGACCAGAGAGTTGCAAGGCGGGGAATTTATCCCATTCTCTCACCGTCATCATCATATATCGGGGAGACCTGGCAACTTCCAGCTTGAATCTCGAGTCCCCTTGGACTATAATCTTCAACGCGTCCTTGATACCGAGGTGCGGCATCGGCCGGTGTTGATAGATGAGATCTAACGCTCGTTGGTGTTCTGCATAAATCTTTCGGCACAGTTGTGCTATATCCGAATCACTCACGACATATCTCCTGAGCATGCCAATGTAGTGGGCGATGGCGATGAGAGCGTGGGTATCACCATGTTGCGCTTGCTCGCTAACCACTCGCACCCGTTCCAGGACCTCGGAAATCACTCTATAATCCAGCGGCATGAATGGGCTATTGGGATTCTTGGGTGATCGACCATCCTTTGTTAGGAAAATAGCGATGATAGTGCGGTCTGGGTAGTATTGCCGGACAGCCTCGTAGTACTCCTCAAGCTGTCCAGACCTCTCGTCCGCGTCGATCTTGTTCTCGATGATGACAGCCCACTCACCCGCGTTGTCCAGAATCAAGATGTCAATGTGCCGCCATTCGCGCCGAACGGTAGCTCCAGTTAGACTCCATTGAGCGAGGTCGTCGGGTATGACATTGAACCGCGTGCCGCTGGACAATACCAGTATCCCTTGGAGCAAATCTTGCAGAAAAGCGGCGCCTAGATTGTGGCTCTGCTGCGGGTCCAAGAGAAAAGCTAGAAAGTCAGAATGGCGTAGTTCCGCCCGGACAGCCCCCACGGCCTCGAAGATGTTGAATTGCTTGAGCTGCTTTTCCAAATCCGCTAGCAGTGGACTGAACGCGACGGTATTGAGTGCTTCTAAATCGGAGGAATACACCGTGAATTCTGAACCGTTCGACTTCACCGCTACCACTTTGGACCTCCTGCGATAACCGCACTGTAACGTACAGTATACGTTCTAGTCTATGAAGGAGAGCAAGGGTAGACTGCACTCCTAGGGCAATCGCATTATAAAAAAGCTTGCCAGAGAGGGGACAGGAGGCGATACTAGGGCCAAAAGGGTAGGGGGCAACGATGGACGCGGGCGCCACCTGTACGATCATGACGCATTTTGAGGCAT
>JAABUM010002818.1_pt1 | contig 22499 bp, 34 predicted proteins | sample 5559161 | NCBI WGS metagenome assembly JAABUM01 (sample SAMN10711868, study PRJNA513369) | rock metagenome | isolation source: Antarctica rocks | place: Antarctica: Victoria Land, Siegfried Peak nord
CCGCTCTGCACAAGGCATCACATGGGTAGTCAGCAGGCGGTGACAGTCATCATTCTGTAGACTCCACCTCGGTAAACAGGCCGGGCTGTCGCAGATCCGCCGGATGCCATGAGGCTGCCGATGGCACCAGTGTTATGCAGTCGGGTCGGGACATGCGCGCATGCGGAAGATGGCGCCCTCTAGCTGTGCACGTGACAAAAGACGCACTGCTGGTGTCTTTCGACTCTGCAGCGCGCACTTGCAGCTCTCCACGGCCCACTGACGGGCGGCTGCTGAGGGTGGAGCCGAGGCTCTGCAGCTGCGCGACGTGCACATGAGTCAACGCAACCTGAAACATGCGGGCTGTGAGCAGCTCGACAAGGCGTTCACGATGGGGTGATGAAAGAAGTACGGCTTTGGTGCTCAAAGGCCATATCTGTGCCGACAAAGAATCATGCTTTAGGCGTGTGTTGCCAGCATGATGAGGAGTCAGTGCACTGCATCATGCTGCAGCCTTTTAAGCTGTTTTACGACGCCTAGCCCAGCGCATCGGCTCCACCACCGCACCTGCGCTGTCTGCAGGCTGTTCTGCCGGAAGCCCGTGAAGGTCGGCAGCGGGTTGCTGCGGGCGCCGCAGCTGACTGCGGGCACCATGGCTGCTGTCGCGCGTCTGCATGGCGCGCGGCACTGCGCCGGCGCTGTCTGCGCGCCCGCAAGCATGGTCGTCTGCATGGCTGCTGTGCTCGCTGAACAACCAAACTTGAGTGCAGGACCTGTGCGTGCGCGCATTCTCTAAGAACAAGACTCCAATCAGTACGATTCAGACGATCGGGGCCAGCACAAACAAGGGAGGAAGACCGTGCAATGCCGAAAGCTGTGGCTTAATGTTCCTGTCTGACGAGGGGAGTCCCGCGCTCGGCGTGACGACACGCCAGCTTGATCCGGATAGCAGCTGCGGCCGCCGACCCCCTTGAGCAAAACAAGCCTCGCTCCTGCGTCTGCACACACCCCTGCGCCAGTTCAGGTTTCGGGTGCGAACTCGTCCAGCGTCCAGCGGTGAGCCGCTTTGTCCGTTGCATCACTCCACAGTAGCAGCTTCCGTGTCGCAAGCTGAGGGCCTGCACTTTGTCGGCGATATCTACATTTTGGAGCCTGCATCTGGCTCCTGTAGTCTGGCTTTTGAGGCGTCGGAAGGCCTCCAAGCGCCTCTATCGACGAAGTCTCTGTGATAGTATCAACAGCGGCAAGCGTGATGCTCAGATCGGGGCGCATTCCGCAGAGAGCGGGCAGCGGCTGGTGTCCATACAGTCGCACTTCCACCAGCCAGCATTTGCGCGGCCGTCGCAGCAAGCGCGCACCGCAGCCCGCCGTGATAAGCGCCACTGGGAACGGTGCTCAGTCAGGTGCAGTCCCTGTATCTTGAACTGCAGCACGCGGGTGGTCGTCGGTTCCGGAAAATTGGTGCCGAGCTTGCCGTGCTGCAAGCCAGGCCGGAGAGAAGGCTGATCCGAGAGCTGCGCCTTTCTGTATGACAACAGCCATGCACGAACTGTCTCTCAGAACCTCATCAGACAGCCTCTCGCCATGTCCCGCGAAAATGAGCCAAGAGTTGCAGTTCAGGCCAAACTTCCCATAGAAGTTGATCTTGCAGTCTCTTGCACACCTTCAAGATTAGACACACTGTTGCAAAGCAGTCGTGATGCCAGGCCCCATCCTCGGCCTGGACCTGAGTTGCCTACCGCAGCAATTGGCGCCAGTTTGAAGCAAAATTGCTTGACATTCTGGCGGTTGTGAAGTCGCGCTGGAGAAACGAACGGTCTGGATTGCAGGTGCCGGGCCGGACCCCCAGCTGGCGGCCTTCCTGGCGGAGGTGGCCCATGGCCGCATCCGGCCGGATGATGCCGCCCGCCAGCTCAGCAGCCTCCTTCAGTCGGGCCAGCCCACCGGAGACTTTGCAGCCATCGACCTGTCCAGGTAGGAATGATGACGGAGCAAGCGCACGCATTACCCAGTTTGCTTTGGGATTCGTTTGACGCCCGCTATCCCGCAGTGGGTGCTGGGCTCCGCACAGACTCAACGATGTGTCTGCTGGACTATGACACCTGCAGAAGCTGAGGCAACTCCTGCTCACGTTTTGCAACTTTGTCATGTGCAGGTCAGAGCGCACAGGCTTTCCGGAGGTGGTGTGGGGCCCAGGCAAGACGCCGCTGCAGATTGTGACCATCATGCGCAAGCTGATGGAGCGGGAGGAACTAGCGGTCGCGACGCGCATCGAGCCCTCGGTGCGCGGCGGAGCCCACAGTCAGTTCGGCAGCATGGCAGTCTCATTCTCATTCGGATGTGTGCGTTGGGCAGTAATGCACCACTGTACACGTCAATTGCAGCGCATGTGTGTCTGGCGGGCAGCGATCCGTAACCATGGATGCCAGCTGGGGACGCCACCCTGGCGGTGGTCTGGGCGGGTGCTCCATGCGGGTGACGGCGCACATAATCAACACGCAAAGTCAGATGGTTTTTGTGTCACCTGGGTCAGTCGGTGCATCCAAGATGTAAGAGGGCTGAGAGTCCTTCTCTTTCTGCCTTGACGCAGGTGGCGAAGGAGGTGCAGGAAATGCTGCCATCGCAGGTCGAGTACATCGAGCAGGTCCGTCCGCTGCCCTTACATTCCTGTCAAAAGACACTGCCGCCAGAAGCAGCTTTCCGGCATTTGCGCTGTGGCCGGCTGAGCTGCTGCGCGCTGCAATGAACATGCGTGCAGAGTCGGAAAGGCTGCGGCATGAGTCTGATTTGACATTCGCATTTTCCGATGTCCTTTCTGACAGCAACCGTTGTTGCTGCTACCACACACGACTGCAGCAGGCGCCCTCGCACTGTTTCTGCTCCAGCCCCTGTTGCACTTGTGAGGCAACAGCAACAGCGCACACGCAGCCATCCTCGCCCACGCATGCGGAATTCGTGGGAGCCGTGCACGTGCAAACCCCTGGGTCCTTGATGCGTCCTGCCCCAAACCTGTCTGCATGCAACGAGGCCATGTGCATGCGGTTCCCGGAAGCTGTGCGTAAGCAAGCGCCTGCGTCCCAATCCGACCCTTCTCGACCAGGCACGCATGCTGGTGCTGCGGCCGGAGAGCGGCAGGCGGCCGCCGCGATTGGCGGGCACGGTGGCGGTGCTCACCGCCGGCACCGGCGACGCTTTCGTGGCGGAGGAGTGCCGCCGCACCGCCGAGCTCATGGGCTGCTACACCTTCCGACTGCAGGTTGGTGCCTTGTGAGAGGCCTTGCACTGAGAGGAAAAATCTTCTTCAGCGATGTCATTGTGGCGGAGGAGTGCCCGCGCTTCGCCAAGCTCATTGGCTGGCACACGTTCCAGCTCCAGGTTTGCGGCTTGTTGAAAGAGCTTCATACTGAAGAGCACAGTGGTTGCCGGTGATGCCTTTGTGGCGAAGGAGTGCGGCCGTCGCTCCGCCGAGCTCATTGGCTGCAACACCTCCAGGTTGGCGCCTTTTGACAACGCTCAATACGGAGAAAATGCGTTTGCTTGCGATGTTCAATCATATATATTGATTGCCCTCAAGTGCCGCTGCACCGCCGAGTCATGGGCCGCGATGCCTTCCGGCTCCAGGCATGAGCTGTCCAGCTGTCCACTTCACCTCCAAAATTCAGGGTAAAGTATCATGAGGGGCTCGGTAGCCACAGGTGCCACCAGGGCCCTGCATGCCTTTTGATGAGGCTTGTGCGTGCAGGCAAACTCCGCGGGCTGCTGAGCCCTCAGATGCCAGTCCGCTTCGCTCCTGCACTCGCATGCCTCAGGCCCCTGTGCCTCGAGTGTGCGATGCATCTGAACGTGTTCCAAGGGCGGTGCAGTGCCTGGCACACACGGCGAGCATCGTGCAGAACCTGCCAGCGGTGCGGGCTGCTTGTCAAACCGATCACCTGAATCATTGCCAACCGTCCGTTGTCGACTCTCCGCAGGACCCGGCCATCGACTCAGGGCTGGCGCGCACTGAACCTGCCGGCGGTGCGGGCGGAATCGTGCCGAGTTTCTCACTGTCAACCGATTGCTTCACACTGTTGTAGGATCTGGGCATCGACTCGGGGCTGGCCCGCATCGTGCAGAACCTGCCGGCAGTGCGGGCAGCGGATGTCATCGTTGTCATCTCCGGCATGGACGGTTCCCTGCCCTCCGCCATCGCCGGCCTGGTCGACTCCCCCGTGGTTGGCGCTTCTGCTTCCACCTTCCACAATCGCTTGGTGTTGGTTGTTCGCGAGGGTCAATGCGCCTGATGCGCACAGCATTAGCATCTTCCTCCAGGGGCAAACACCCCGCAGCTCACTCAGCGAACTGTCGTGGCACCTGTCGCACCTGCTTCCTGTTTGTGTTGACGAACAGTTCGGGTGCAGCCTTCAACCACACACTTCCTCTGACGTCATCTCCATGTGCTCACGCCCAGATTGCGGTGCCGACGAGCGTCGGGTACGGCGCGGCGTTTGCCGGCATCAGCCCGCTGCTCAGCGCGCTCACCGCCGGCGCGCCGGGCGTGGCCACCGTCAACATCGACAATGGCTTTGGCGGTGCGTTTCCGGCAAATTGTGACGCACCCTCTACAACACACGGCGGGGTTTCTGATACCGATCAGCCCTGACGCTCTCATTCATGCCACGCATCGCTGAGGCATGCCCTGTCTCTGAGCACAGTGTGACGAGTAGGGCCAGGGCGCAGTGCAATACCTGGCTCAATCCTGAAAACCCCAGCAACTCACAAAAGCCTTGTGCTGCGCAGCCGCGATGCTGGCGGCGCGCATCCTGCGGACTGCCAACAAGATCGCCGACAAGGTTGCGCCGTCGCGCGCGGTCACGATGCACGCGGTGCCGAATGGCGTCCCGGCGACGCCACAGCCGCATCAGGCGCCGCCGCCGCAGCAACAGGCCGGCGGCATCGGCCACGCTGCCGCCGGCGTGTCGGTGATGGGCTGATCGGCGCCCGCCGCTGCTGGAGGCGTCTCCAGCGCCGCTGCGACTGCGGCGCGGCAACCTCCGCTGCGCCTGCGGCATGGCGGCGCCAGGTCTCGGCTGACCAGTCTGTAGTGCGCGGGCAAATTCGTCAGGTGGTGACATCCTGCTCCAGGAACTGAAGGATGCACTGAGCGAGAGGGCATGCGACAGGAATCCCGCGCGGAGCCAGCAGCGCGCTTGACCCCAAGGATGGCAACAAAACCCTGAAGTCCTGAGGGCGGAGGCGGGCCACAGCGAAGCGGCGAAGAGGCACACAGCAGCGGGTCTAGGGGGCTGGAGAAAACTTGTAGCGAGGTGTGTGGTTCTTTTCTGCACGTAGTGGTGGAGACGTGCAGGGTCATGGAGGCAACGTTGGTTCAGGGTTAAACCCTAAACCCTAAAAGGCATGGGGGATGTGAGGCAGACACACCATTTGCATGGGTGTCTTGAGGCAAGAGTTTTGAGTGGCACGGGTGAGGGCAGTCCGCTTCGCAGGCTGTCACTGCCTTCTTGAGCGAAGGGTTCCCTCTTGTTGCAGCTATTGGTCACAAAGGCCCGATTTTGGGGCGGTGCGCTGTCGCAGCAATGTCATGACGCCGAGGTTTGACTGGACCCTTTTGGCAGCGATCGAGGTTTCAGGATCCCCTTTCTAAGTGAGTACAGGAAATCACTTCAGCGTTGGTGTATGTGGTCGTGTCCTGCCCTGTGTGTGTAGGTGCAAACTGCTCACTTGGCTTGGATGTGAAAGCGATTTGTCGTGTTTAGGTTGTAAACCACGATATGAAGGGTCACCCACACGTTTTGACAGTCAACAGATACTTCTTGAAGTCACAGACATGAAACATGATTGCAAGTCATTCAAAGCTCTAGACCCTAGCTATTCCAGAACCGGCGTGGGGCATGTTGCTTGAAGGCAGCGTCAATTTTCCAGCTGGAAGCTCTCCGCTATTGCCTTCAGCTGCGATGCCGTCTGCGACCACCGATCTGTCGGCGAGCTCGCCGTCAGCAGGTATGCCTGCCCTGCAGCACAGGGAACACTTGCGGCCTCAGCGCTGCTGCGCACATGAGTGGCTGCAGCCACGTGTGCACCACGCTGCAAAAGGCTCGTCGCTGTCACATTGCCGCAAAGCAGTCGGGAGTGTGCCACGATTGCAGTATCATCAACCAGTGTCACTTGTACAGGGACCGTGTGCAAGGCACCTGTCACTGAAACACATTGGCTACAAAGGGAGCTACAAAGTGCGCACCATCCCTGAAAGTTGCAGATGCCACGAGGTGGCGCATGATGGGCTGCTGCGGACTTCCATTGGGAGCCTGCGGCAGAACGATGGCATGTCTGGACTCCGAAACTGGTGAAGATACAGCGCCTTGAAGGAACTTTCACGAAATGATAAAGAAGGGTATCGTTCATGGCGTCGGACATCGCTGAGCTGACATGCGCGCGGCAGGGGAACGGCTACCATGCCACACGTGCGGCTCGTGGCCTTCCGGCCTTGCTTTGGCGGGTCGTCTTTACCTCCCCATGCAAACGAGCTGCGACGTCGAGCTGAACAGAACTTATGCGGCGACCGGCACCCTGCACAGGTTGACACACCGCATCCTGGAATGCCTAAACTCCAAGCCTAAACCCTCACCAGGCAGCGGCGCACGCCCTCCAGCCCCTCTTCGATCTCGCCGTTGCACACTGAGAGTACGTACCTGTAGACCCACACACAGCAGTCTCGCGTCCGATCGTCCGTCATTCCTGCTCCAGGCAAAGCGTGTGCAAGGCACATGGCATCGCGTGCAGGCCGCAACATGCTCTTAAACCCTAAACCCTAAATGCTTGACAGCATGACACCAAGCGTAGCAGAGAGGACAGAAGCACACATTGGTGCATGAACAGGCTCACTCGAAGAGCACATAGCCGCCGCCCCCGCGCCGCTTGCTGCCCTCGTCAACGAGCTCGAAGCTCATGGTGTTGCCCTGCGCGTAACACACAGGATGCGGGTTTTTGGTACGTAGCAGAATCGATCAAGTTTAGCCGGTCAAAGCTGGTACTGCATGCAGTTGCACTAGAATTGCACCAGAACTCCAGCCCGCAACATGATGCCAACATTCCACGCGAGGACGCATTGCATTTACAAGGCGCAATGTCCGTGGCGGCATGGCATGGCGGCAATGCCTCACCACTGTGCGGGCCTCATTGATGAGAGCTTTGACAAGGGCCTTGGCATCCCCCTTCTCCGCTGGAAGACCAGAAACACGTGCATGCTCAGGTTCTGACGATAGGATGACAGCACTTGACACGGGAAGGCATGCTGTATGTTTGGTTTTTGAACCAGCTTCCAGTTTGGGCAGCTTGCTTGACTTGTTGACTCGTGAGCCCTGGTTGCTGCACCTGTCTCAGGCGGGAGTTTCAGACGTGACACGTCCACCTTCTGCACGCTGGCGGTGTCGAAGGTTTTGAAGTCGCCTACGAGCGCCAGCGCGGCGTTGTTCCCCCCTCGGTTCTGCGGCGCAGCATCTCGCAGCATCGTGTCACTGCAAGCAATCCTCAACAGTGTCCTCACGATACAGCAGCTTCCAAACGTGAGCATGTCAGTCCGTGAAGAGCACGCGTAAAGTACTTTGTGGTGTCCAACCGGACTGGAGTGTTGCAGGCGCGCACGTATGCGGTGATCCACCCATCCGGAAAGTTGAAGCTGTAGCGAACTTTGCCTTGAAGCTTCTTCAATGCCGTATGTTCGGAGACAGAAGCCTCCGCAGCCGCTCTGCTGGGACCTGGGCCTGCAAGCTGCGTGGCAGCGGCCGCCATGGTTGTTGCTGCGGCGGTGAGCATCGACCGCCGTGCAATTTCCACCGGCGCTGCAGCTGCCTCATCGTGTACTGCGCAGATTGAGGTGGGAGCACAGCGCGAAGCTCTGCGACATGGGCAGTGGCCTGGCTTGATTGCTCGGAATGCCCCTGGAATGCAAGTGTCAGGATCGGAGGGAGGCACGCTGACGCGAGTTCGCAACACCATACTGGAAATCAATGTGGCACGGCTGTTGGGTTGAACGAGTTCTGTTGCAGATCTCCAACTGGGCGCGTCAAGGCAAAAGCTGACAATGGCGCTCCAAGGCCAAATCTCCGACACTGACCTCCGACACGACACGAGGCTCCAACCTACACGCCACCCCGAAGTCCTTAACAATCCGGGCCCAGTTGACAGGCAGCATCATGTGTGAGCCAGGCGATCTGCGTGTGCAATATGGTGCGTGCCATCCTCCCCACAAGCCGCTGCTGCTGCGCCGCAGGAGCCGCTGCTACACATAGAAAGCACGTTTCTGAACCAAGGACAATCTAGCACGCAGATAAACTCCTCAGGTTTGCGCAAGGCAATACAAAAAGTCGTCCCGGCAGCCGACCACCAGCAGCCCACCGAAAGCCACAGGCACGTTAAACACCTCTGCCGGCAGCTGCGCGGCCGCGACGGCCCGGCAATCCAATCCCTGATCCACGCCCCGCGCTGGCGTACCGCCCAGCCCATCTGACACGCTGCTGGTATGTGAGTCATCCTCTCGTGGAACCGATCCTGCTGGGTCTGCCACCACCGCCGCCACCGCCGCCACCGCCGCCGCCGCTTGCGGCTCGCTGCCAGCAGGCGCTGCCACGCCTCCACAATGGTGGCCGCCCGTGTTGGGCAGCCGTACGATGCCAACCGCCCCGGGGCCAGCAGTCCACGCGATTCTTCGCTCAAGATCGAAAGGCAAAGCCAGCATTTTGACTCCCGCAGGGGCCGCCGGCGGCAGCGGCGGCAGCAGCGGCGGCGGCGGCGCCACAGGGCTGGCTCGGATCGACACCGTGCCGCAGCCGCGGCCACCGCCGCCGCCGCCATTGACCGTGTGCGACCACAGCACCGCGCCGCAGCGCAGGCACATGCCGAGGATCCGTCCCGCCTGATCCGCCGTGACCACCGTGCTTTCTGCGGCAGCGGCTGCTGCCGCCTGGCGTTGGCTTGCAGGCGGCGGGCCTGCGGCGTCGCCGCCGGCCGTGCCTAGCTGCTCGGCAATAGCGCCCAGAGACCTGCAGGGCTGCAGCGGCGGCGGCGGGTCCACATGCAATGGCCGCCGGCCCGGCAGCAGGCTGAGCGGCGTGAAGATGGGCGCTCCGACGTCCGTTCGCCACAGCAGCTCGCCTGCCAGCAGGATCACACATCGTTGTGACAATTTCCTCTTCGAGCACTTCCTCACCCGAGTCATTGGCCGCATATCAACACGTCCTGTAGATCTTCAACAGACGATCCCATCAAGGGGCTGGCAGCTCAGTTCTGCATGCGACCGACATGCCTTGCGGCCAACTTTCGCAAATGCAGAGGGCGCTGGTTCAGCAGGCAAGACACGCACCTGATGCCGACAGCGCCTCCACCTGACCTGAGACAAGGCCGTAGCACACCCTTCCCGAAGCAGCGTCCACTGCTGGCCGCCCAAACACGGGAGCGCCGGCGGCGTGCCCCCACACGAAGCGGCACACCGATTCCAGGCCGTGCCCACCGCCGCTGCCGTCGCTGAGCATCGCGCTGCCCTTCTGCCGCTTTGCCGGCGGCACGCTGCTGCTGTCTTTACCGCTGTAGCGGCCAGGCACGACGGCGTCAGCGGCGGCGTCAGCTGGAAGCTGGAAGCAGATGATGCTGCCGTCCAGACACGCCACATAGGCGGCGCGCCGGCCGGCATCGAAGGCCGCCGCAGCTGAAGCAGCCGCGGGCAGCTCGCAGCTCCACACTGTGTCGCCTGCGAAGATGCAGCGGTGACTGGCAACATGACTGCCGTGCGCGCGAAAGCTTTCGCGCCAAGTTTCTCAGCAAACGAACCTCCTGCAAGCGTGCTCGCCGGTGCCGCAGGCGCAAACCATCCGCGTCATCACCTGCTGGTAAACTCTCCCATGCATGGCATGCAGCTGTTGCGAGACTCGCCTGGCGGCTCACAAACTGTGAGGCAACGGCCGTGCGATGGCAGCCACACCCGGCCTCGCCAGGGGTCGACGGCCGGCGCCGACCGGACTTCGCCGCCGGCGTCGCAGCAGCCGGCCAGGCTGCCGTCGGCGGTTGACAGGAAGTGCAGGTGGCCGTCGCCACACGCCACTGCCAGGTGGCTGCGTGGCAACCCTGATTGACTGAAAACCCGCTGACATTGCACTGGCGGTCGACAGGAACAGCACGCGGAGTTAGCCGAACGCCAGCGCCGGGAACGGTGGCGGCAGTGTGAAACAACAAAAAAGCCGTTGATCAGGGTGCCCTGAGGCTCACGATTCTCTGAAGCAGAATCAATCAGTGACGAGAGCTGTGAACCAGTAGTTGCGCTCCTCGTTTGCACTGGAAGTGCGCAGTAGAAGCGCACCTGAGGTCATGTAGGATCGCTAATCCCACGTCGCAGCGGCCCGGCAGAACTGCCCGCCACACCGCATCGCCGGTGCGGCCGTCAACGCAGGCCACCTCGCCGCCGTGGGAGCACGCAAACGCCCACCAGGCGCCTGTCAATCCGTTCGCAGCCGTTGACGCCCGCAAGATCCCAGACTCTCAAGTGATGTGCGCAGTATTCCCAGCGCACATCATCAGACATCCAGCAGCCCGCAGCAACTAGGTCCAGCATCGTTGCAGTTGCTTCTCTGGGAAGGCATCAGTTGCGGCTCAGTCATGCAGCATCCTTGAAGTCTCGCACAAGCCTGTTTCAAAGGCTGCAAGCACATCAGCAGGCAATACTCACCAGCCGCGTCGCCAGCCAGCGCTGCAGGTGTCGCAACGACGGCGGCCGCCGCGTCGACGCAGTCCCGCAGCCGCACCCGCCACCGGCACTCCAGCGCTCCACCCCGACATCCTGGGGCGCCGCCGCCGCCACCGCCGCCGCCGCCGCCGCCGCTGCTATCGCCGACAATGTCCGCAGCTGGCGCCTCGGTCGGCACCGGGGCCGCTGCTCCAAGCGCAGCGCAGGCTGCCGCCGGGTTGGCTGGACGCTGCTGCGCGCCTGGCGCCGCCGATGCAGCGGCCGGCTGTGCACAGCCCTGGGCCGGTGCCGAGTCCGTAGCCGCTGCAAGCCGCCAGCAGAGCGGAAGTGCACTGCCTCCGGGGTTCTGCACCGCAACGAGCCTGGCGGCCTCGCCGTGCTGCAGCAGCCACAGCTGGGGGTCCGAGTCTGCGAGCGGACGGATCGGGAACGGCGCCGCAGCCCGTGTCGAGGGCGACGCGTCGCTCTTGGGCAAGCGAAGCTGCGGAGGCAGCGGCGGCTGCCGCGGCCGAGGCTGGCTCCGCTGCGCGGGCAGCTGTGACGCCTCCTCGGCACCCGCTGCCGCCTCCAGGCCTGCATGGCACCGGAAAAGGGCATCCGACATAAGTACAAGTATTTCGATAGTGTCGAGCCTGCAAGTGCACAGTGCTCTGCACATAGGCTGTCTCAATTGCACACGCTTCCCTGTAACGAAATGCGACTGCTGCTGCTTGCTGCTGGTGGTTGCAGCTGTTATTCACGGAACGAACGTAAAACGATCAAAGGCATTGCTCACCCGCAAGGTAGCGGGCCAGCCGCCGCGCCGTCGGAAATGCCGGCAGCAGTGCGGGTTCGATGCCAAGTTTGTTTGCAGCCGCAGCCGCCGACAGCGAGTCGCCGCCTGCCGCAAAGAAGTCGCTGCCCGGCTCCAGCCGCGGCGCCTGCAGCGCCTCTGCAAAGGCTGCCATGACGCGCATCTCCCATCTGCCGCCGCCGTCTTTGCCGCCGCCGCCGCCGCCGCTGCTGTGGACTGGCTCTGCAGGATAGCGCGGGAGATTGCAGTGGACTCACTTTCCAGCAGGGATACAGGAGCAATGCATCCGATCACCGAGACCGAAATTCCCAAGCTGCCAGCTCTGCCTGAGGAAGAAAACCCTAGCCTTCCAAGAGGTCACCTGGGCCGGCAGCTGCGGTCGCCCAGTCGGGCTCGGGGAGCGCGCTGCGGTCAATCTTGCCGGCCGCCGACCGCGGCAACGCACGCGGCAGGACCAGCAGCGCTGTGGGCACGGCCGCCGGCGGCAGCGCTGCCCGACACCGCTCCAGCAGCGCAGCCTGCAGCACAGTGCTGGAAGGTGGAAGCAGGTACGGTTGCACCAGTGGACTGCTGTGCGCCGGACCAAGCGAATGTGCCATGGGATCTGTAGACACGAAGTGAATGTTGCCGCATACAGCAGAGCGGAAACATACAATTTTCGCATGCTGCCTGAACCATGCGCATTGCCGACCTGGTGGAGGGAGGACTGCTCGTTCTCGTGTCTTCCCTTGTATTATTGTATGCATAGCATGTGCCATTGCACACCTGCAGCTGCGCAGCGGCGTCCCTGCCGTGCTGGCGACCGTCCACCGGTGCAGCCTCGACATAGGCAGCTAGTCGCAGCCCCGATGAAGCCTCCCACACCCTGGCGGCTGCGGCCGCCATCCCAGGGTGGCCGCACAGCACCGCCTCCACTTCGGTGAGGTCCACCCGCACGCCTGCACTTGTGAAGCAGGAAGAGGGTCACGCTGTGCGAATGGAGGAGTTTAACAGAGGAGAACTTTCAGTCGTGCGGCAGCTGTCGTTTGCGCCTGCACTGCTCAGGCAGCTGGTGCAGGACAGTGGCATTCTTGTCGCATTGTTTGGGAGGCTGTGAGACACAGCCTGCCCTCGCACTTTCTAAAACCCTGAACAAGGTGAGGTGTAGTATTCAACTCATTGTTTGCACTCATGGAAGCATGGCAAGGCACACCTCGGACTTTGACCTGCAGGTCGCAGCGGCCCGCCAGGTGCAGCATCCTGCTTCCGGCGTCCACATAACCCAGGTCGCCGGTGCGGAAGAAGCGCACGCAGCAGCTGCCGTCCGCTGTGCTGCCCTGGGTGATGTGTGCCAGCCATGCCGCTGCGCCGGCGCCCCAAAGCAGCGCGGGTTGTGCTGCCGACACACCGGCGGCGGCAGCGGCTGCCACGCCGGCGGCGCCGGGTTGTTCGTGGTCTATGCTGCCAGAAGAAGCGGGGCCGTCGCGGCTGGCTGCTGCTGCCGCTTCGTCGCTGCGACCTCCAGAGGCGCCGCACACCGCCAGATGCTGCAGCAGCGCGGCTGCGGGGACGGTGGCAAAGCGGGCCGCCGCCGCCGCCGGCGGGCTGCCCACGTAGCCTGCGGCGACGCCCGGGCCCGCCACCCACACCTCGCCGATCTCGCCGGCCGCCGCGAGCGGCGGCAGCGCGTCGTCGGCGCCACCTGCCGCCACTTTCTGCGCAGCTGTCGGGGGCGCCGCCCTGCAGCCGCTGCTGCATGAGTCGGTCTCGCCGTCTGAATCGGTCTCGCCAAAGCGTACAATGGCCACGATAGTGGTTGAGATGGGCCGCCCGGCCGGCGCGGCAGCGTCGCCATCGCCGTCGCCGCCGCGTGCCGCATCAGCGGCTGCGGCTGCAGTGGCGCCGGCGAGATCCGCCGCGCCGCCGCAGGCGCTGCCGGCAGCTCTCTCTTCAGCAGCCAGGGCGCTGTTGCCGCCTGCGGAGCTGCTGGAGTTTTGGATTTGGGGACGCGCGGCCAGCAGCGCCGAGATGTTGCAGGCTGTGGCATCCGCGCCCGTCTCGCAGCTACCGTAGAGGTTCAGGAGCCGTGCCGTCGGCGCCGCCGCCTGCAGCCGCTTCGCCAGCCGCCAGGGCAGCGGCTCGCCGCTGGACACGATGTGCCGCAGCCGCAGCCCTGCAGAAGGCGAAGTGATTACAGTTTGGGCAGGTCGTACTTGGTAACGCCACAGCATTGCGGGTGATGCAAACTCGATTCGCCGTGAGAGGCAGGCGAGCACGCGCACGGGTGGTTCAGTTGTCTGTTCCGGATGCACAGTGCTCAGCCGCGCATCGGGTGGAGAACAGGCTGGCGCTAGTTGCAGATTCATTCGGCCTGCACCGTTTGATTACGCACCCGACGTGGCCTCCAGCGCGGGCGCCAACGCTGCAAGCACTGCGGGCACTGCCGTCAGGTGTGTTACGCGGTGGCGCACCAGCGCTGAAACGAATGCCGCCGGGTTGGTCGCCAGGGCGTGGTCGAACGTCACCTGGAAGGCGGCGCACAGAATTCGAACGCTCGCTAACGGGAATAGAGTTGAGACGATTGGCACAGCACCGAAGCTTCACTCGTCAAGGAAGACTGCAGCATCAAGAGTTCACGCTCCTTCACCTCACAAGTAGGAGCACTGATAGTCCTGTACAGAAGCATCATCAGCACTGCATCGGCTTCAGGCCAGTGCAGCGCTTCTGTCGGTGTGAGCCGGGGGCGCTCGGAAATGCTGGAAGCGCACCAGCGGCACGCCTGCCAGCAGCGGCGCAAACAGCTCCGCCGCGGCGTCGGCAAACGCCGGCGCCGTGCGCAGAGCCGCCACGTCTCCCGCTGCCCAGGGGTGGGCGGCCGCCGCCCAGTCGCAGCGATTGAGCAGGCCTGCGGAGTTGGGCAGTTCAGCAACACTTTAAAATGAGCGCTGAGCTGGCCACGAGCTCGTTGTGACCCTGCTCTGCATGCGCTGTAGCTTGCCCTAATATTAAACCCGGCAAAGGCCTGCATGTGTCCGCAGAGATAGGTCACGCTGCTGTTTCGTGACGGGACGCTGCGCACCAACCGTGTGTGTGAGTATCTGCAGGAAGCGTTAGTGTTGGTCGCAAGCTGGCGGCAGTGAGGCGACTGGAGACCAGGATCCCAATTTCAAAGGAAGCGACTAGCACCTGCCTGCGAGCCGCAGACGCCCAGCGGTTGGCCAGTGGACCCTGATGTGTACACCACATAGCAGGATGGAGTCCGCGCCACAGCAGCCGCGGTAGCAGCGTCCCTTCGCCTGTTGCCGCTTCGCCTGTTGCCGCTTCGATTGCCTGCAGTGCTGAACAGGGCATGAGTAAGCCAGCCTGCGGGTGAGCGCTGCAACTCACGCACGAGCAGAGCGATGGCGTCTGATTGGGTCTGGAAAAGAAGCTCCATTTTCGAATGTGCAGCAGCAAACACACATCCTTCTGCCAGCCAGACACACACACGCAAGAACGCGTCAAGCAAGGTCCACACAAGGCATCAGCTGTGCATTGGCTCACCGAGCTTGACATGAAGCACGCGCTGGCCTCGTAGTGCCTCAGCCGCGTCGGCGGTGGCACCAGCGCCTGGCGCTGAGAACACAGCGAGCGGTTGCGCCGCCCACAGCCCCGACGCCAGGCGCGCCGGTGGCCAGCGCGCATCCAGCGGCATCCATGCCGCCCTGTGAATGCCGGCCGAGAGAAACCCTAAACCCTAAACCCTTCCATGCTCCTGGAGAACACACTTTCTGCAACGAGCCATGCAGCTGTGGTCGCAGCACGCCCTGCCGGGAATGCCCGCAGCATCTGTGCAGGGGAGGCAGCATCTGTGCAGGGGGGACATCTGCCGCCGGCCTGCGGCTGTGCGCAGCCAGCTGCCGCACAACGATGCCGCGTCACCAGCAGATGCGCAGTGCATGTCACTTTGTCTTCAGGTCTGCACTGTGCCTGATCGCAGCCTGGATCTGCTCTGCACGAAACACAGCCAACACACCAGCATACAGCAGCGAGCGCAACTCACCCGGCTGCCACGCAGGCCAGTACCGCCACGACATACTCCAGGGTGGGCTCCAGAAGCACGCCCACGATATGTGCGCCGCCATTGGCCGGCGGCGGCGGCAGCGGCAGCGACGGAATGGCGTCCGCAGCGCTGTGCCGCCGCTGCGCCATCATGACAGCAGCGCCTGCGCCAGTTCGCTGCTCCTCGTCGATGGCGCCGCTGCCGTGTCTGTCAGGGTGTGAGAATTTCGGTTCCCCATTGGCTCCTGTGCGGCAGCCGCTATGTCCGCAGGCGCCGGCGCCCCCGCTGCTGCAACCGCGATCCCGGCCGCTGGTCAAATTTGCGGGCGGGGTCGCCGCGACCGGCTGCTGGCCGCCAGCTCGTCCGTGTGAAGCTGCGTCTAGTTCTGGCAGCTCAAGCTCTTCGGCAGCGGTCGAGACCTGCAGGAAGTTGTGTATTTCTGAGTCATGCCAGAGGCGCGCGTCCAAAATCAGGCGTCGAGATAAACGTTGGTTTCAGAGTGCTGCAGACCTTGTCCAATAGGTTTGCTGCCGAGAGCGATCTGCCTGTCTGTGCGTCGACGACGACGCGCGCGTCGCCTTGCTGCTGCAGCTGTGCAACGATCCGGGCCCATAGCTCTCTCATCTAGCGCCGTGATCTTCAAATCTGACTCTCAGCTTGTTGATCGCGGGCGAGGCGCTAGTGAAGATTTAGAAACACCACGCTATCTGCCCCTCAGGGAACTTCGCAGGCAAAAACAGAGGTTGTCTGACACTGAGTGTGCAACTCACTCCTTTCAGCAACCAGACACTGAGGGGACTCGCGGAAGAGGCTCACTAGCCAACACGTGAAAAGCAATCGTCTAGACAGATCATTTCAGCCCAAGAACGCAAGCCGACAAGAAATGTCTAAGGTGCAAATGTGGTTGTGCCCATGGACGAAGCAGTTGTGACAGCACTCCTCGACAACAGCTCGGGCCGCACATTTGATCCTCCTGACTCCAGACACAAGCGTCGCGGCTGCAAGCAAATGGCCAGCCATTCACCCGGCAACCACTGGCACAGTTGGCAGCCATGCACGCACAGCGGCCCAGATATGGACTCCTCAGTCCTGATGTTGCAATCCGTACACACTCTGTGTGTCAGAAATCGTAGGTAGCATCCACACAGTCGGAACACTCTCACTTGAGAATCTTCCCCTCCTCTCACACCAGGATGCGCCGGCCATCCACCCACATCCACTTCTTCTTTACTGGCTCAACCGGCGCCGCCGCGGCCGGCCCCGCCTCCAAAGTTGCCGCGGCCGCTGCCTCAGGCTCCGCATTGCGGGCACCCGCCGCCGCTGACGCTTCCACGGCCTCGACGCCCAGCGCATAGCCCCCTGCCGATGCCGGCGCGGAGACGGCGCTGGCATTGGCAGGCGCCACACAGTCAGATGCCATCCCCGCCTGCTGAGGCGCAGCCGCTGGGTGCTCCTGCTGCAGCGGCGGCGGCGGTCCAGCCGCCCTGGCCGCTGCGGCAGGCTGCGCGGCGACGGGCGTGGCATTGCCGCCGCCACCACCCGCCAGCACTCGGCGGCCATCGACCCACACCCAGCTCTGCGCCCGCGGTGCGTCTGCTCCCTGCCCTGATCCGGCGGCAGGCGTCTCTGCTCCCGCCTGAGAGGCGGCCGCGGCTGCTGCCAGCGTTGCGCCTCGCTCGAGCACCTGTTCCCCATGGCTCTGCTGAACCAGCCCATCGTGGGCAGCGGAGGCGGCTGATGCGGCGCCTCGTGCGGCGGCTATGGGTGCAGCTTGTGGCGCCCCCCACGGGAGCCGAGATGGCACGCCGGCGGCAGCCGCCGCGCTGCTGCTGCTGGCGTCGCCTGCCCGACCCACGGGCCTGGCGCCATTGCCGGACGCTCTCTGGCCCCAGGCTGCGCTGTCGCCACCTGCCTGCGGCGATGTCGCAGCTGCTTCCTGTGCTGCTGCCGCCTTGAGCTCCAGTGCTGCCTCACGCTGCAGCTCCAAGCCGGACAGCTGCCGCTCGGGCTGCAGATCATCCGGCTGCTGCTGCTGTGCCGTTGCATCGCCTGCCGCCGCCTCAGCGGCCGCCGCCGCCGCGGCTGCTGCTGCCTGAGCCGCCTGCATGGCAGAATACGGATGAGTTGGCAAAAGTGGCTGGGCTAGGAATGATGTGCCGCATCTTTCTACACAGGCAAAGCAGCCAAAACGACCCTGTCCGGCTGGTCTATTAAAACTCTCCACACCAGCCGGCAGGGGCCTGTCTCCCCGGGAAGCGCCAGAACGACCTCTGCTGGCCCTCTCCCACAAGTTCTACCTCCCTCACCAACTTACTGCAGACTGCCATAGAAGAGCTCCTAACCTTTCCCAGAGTCTGGCCCTGCTGCCAGTGGAGGAGAGAAGGAGACATGTTTCTCACTTGCAGGCTCGCCGTTAGGGGACGGCAGCCCACATGCCGGTGGCTCACACCAATTTCAAAGCTTCAGCCTCCGCAAAGTTCGGTGAAGGCATAAGAGTTCAACAACATGGAAAAGAGCAGTCACCTGCAGGCTGGCCTCGAGGCTGGCGGCCTGCACGCGGGCCATGTCCAGCACCTGGGCCGCCTCCTGCTGCGCCGTAAGCACAGCGCTCGCCTGCTCCGGCGACACCACCTGCTGCGGCACAGACAAAGACAACAGTTGGACACGTTGTGATCCAGCAGCATCGACACATCTGCTGAGCAGCTTGAGCCTGCTCTCAGAAGCGAAACTTTCGGGCCACAGGCTGTTCGATGCGGCACCAGCTGCAGGCATCACATGGCCGGTGACCCTGTCGTGAGTGGGGCAGCAGCTGCAGCAGTGAGGGTTTAATGAGCTCTAATTACCTGGGCCCGAAGCTGTGAGAGGGCAACCTCCATGTGCGAGATGAGCTGTCGCGCGCCCGTCAGCGCCTCTGCCAGGCGCCGAATGTCTGCAGGCGGCGCCGCCGGCGGCAGCGGCGCCTGCTTCGCCACGGCCTTCTTCGCCGCCGGCTTCGCCACCGCCTTCTTCGCCGCCGCCGGGCTGCCGCCGCCGCCGCCAAAGCGCAGCTGCGGGTTGCGGGGCAGCGGCATTCTGAGCCCGCTTGTGAGACGCAGCGCCGGCGGCTCACCAGCCTTCTTCCCAGCGGCAGCCTCTGCCGTGCGGGGCCGTGCGGCACGCCGGCGGGGCAGCTGGGCGGCGCGGGACGCCGCATCTGCCGCCCGCTGCTCTATCTGCTCTGGCGAGTAGAAATGGTCCTGCAGCACAGCGGGCGGGCTGATGTCCTGCTGAGCGACTGCAACCTTGTGTACAGGGATTCCTGTGAGGCCGGCAGGCAGAAAGGCAAGCGGGCAGTCGGGCCGGCACCCAGTGCTACGTTAGTGTGGACCGGGTATGCAAGCAATCTGCCGCACCGCGCGGCAGTGCTGTGCGCTGGCATGTAATACGTCGCCAGAAGCAGGTAAGTGAACTCCCACATTCCGCGTTTCACAGCAGTGCAAAGCTGCTGCTTGTTTGACTTGACGACTCAGCGCTCGGACAGCTTCTGCTAGCTGCCAGGTCAGCGTCAAATTCATGCAGCAAGGTGGCAAGAGATGGTGGCCCTGCAGGAATTTGGGAGCTGAACTCTTGGATGTACACCATTGGATGTACACCACAATCCTCACCCGCCATTTGGCGATGCGGGCGGCCTGGTAGTCGGGGTTGTTCATGCGCGACTGCACCTTTTCCCGGTACGCTGGGTCCTCCCACTTGCGGCGCACCGCCTCCGCGATGCGCGCCTGCAGAAAGTGAAGTGTGTATCTCTTTGTGTGAGGAGTATTTCATTGATCATAGTTCCTGAAATGCCGGGTCCTCCCACTCGCGGCGCAACGCCTTTGCGCGCGCCTCATTTGGGATCATGCCATGCAATGATCATGTCATGCACGACATGTTATCCGTTCGGCCTTGCGACGCCTACAGGGCGGCAACGCCGTGCTTACTTGAAATTAGTCATGGTGCTGTGAGTGTGACAGTGCGCCCCATGCCCCACAACTGTCATTGATAGGTGTCCGGCACTTGCATGCGATTGGCGCGGTCACTGCACCTTGTGCTCTGCAGAGAGCGGGCCGCGGGAGCCTGGGCCAGTCGGAGAGGCGCGGCCGGCCGCCGGCCGCACACGCGGTGCCTTAGGCGGCGCGTCTGCGGCGACCAAGCACAACACGTCAGGTCGGACATTACATAGAAAAAGCGCCTGAAATTTCGTACACCTTTAAGAGTGTCCCAGGCAAAGGCAAGCTGCAGCATCGTTCAGGATGCAGGGCTGGAACGGGTACCGGCTGAATATGTGCACAAGAGGCACCGCATGCATGCGCCCAAGCCGGCACTTCAGGCAGACAGGGCAAGGCGAAACCCCGATTGCTTCGCTCCCCACCTATGTCTGAGGATGCAGGCGAGGTCGCCTGCGACGCAGTCGCCTTGCGCACGCCGACCCTCTCCTTCTTTTCGGACTTTGGCTGCGAAGCATGGCTTTGCTCGAGTGAGAACACGAGAAGATGGTCAGGCACTGTGCTCTGCCAACCTGCTCGCAAGGACCCGCCTTGCTCTCGCACGCATGCTGGACGCCCATACCCGCTCACCAACTTGAGCGGCAGGTGCTGGCGGGCCTCGGTGGGAGAACCCGTCTCTTATGGGAAGCAGAAGAATAGAGCGAAAAGAGATACTGGAAGCAACTCACCGGCTTGGGCGGCAGATGCTGGCGACCCTCGGTGCACAGCACCTTGGCACGCACCTCCGGCCGCTGCATCGCCACCCGTGTCGCCTTTGCAATGTTGGCACGCCACTCTACGCGACGGCAAAGGCGGACGTCACCAGGGCGTCCTCAGCATGCGTGTTACGAACAGTGACCCACCCGCTTTCCCATTTTGTGCAATTAGCCACTGAAAGCAGCTGCTGTGGAGTGGAAAGGCTCTAAGACATGGATTGGCAGATGCGTATCGCCGTGCTCAGAGCTGAAGCAGACACGAAAGAAATGCAGGCCGCGAGACGCAGGCTGCAGCTGAGACGCAGGCTGCAGCTCAGACGCATGCAGGCTGTACATCCACATGCTGACCTCGCATGGCATGCGCAGGAGTGCAGCAGTACAGGCTTCCTCACCTGCGCTGTGCTTCTTGCCCTTGTTCCAGGCGGCGCGCCCCTTGGCAGCCTCCGAGATGCGCTTTCGGCGCTGGATCTCCGCCTCAGAAAGGCCCAGCTTTGCAAGCCGCACCTCGATTGGCGTCTTGAGCTGCGCACCACCATTGGCCTTGGAGCGCAGGGAAAGCACACCGGGCATTGGAAACCGACTGGCAGCATGCGCATGCGCTGGTCATGCATGCAGCAGCGATGCCGAAGCAACTGGAGTTTTGCGCACGCAATGCATGCATGGGGATGAACGGGATGAACGGGACAGTGATGCTGCCAATGCAGTGCGGCTGAGATGATGCACATGCAAGATAAGCTGAAGCAAGTCAATTGCAAGCGCACGTGGCAATTTATCTGGTGGTGCGCAGCCTTGCAAGGACGCGCACCTCTCCAAGACCCTTGTTCCAGGGGACGCGGCCGCGGTTGCCGGCGCCAATGCGCTCCCGCCGGGCCTTCTCATCGTCCGAGAGGCTGGGGTCGGTGCGCCAATTGGCACGCCGCCGCTCCGCCGCGCGTTCTGCGGCCGCCTGAAGCGCGTCCGCATCAGCCTCGGCACCGCCGGCGCCGGTGTCGCCGTTGATGTGGAGCCTGCCGAGGTCCACAGGCGACAGGTCAGTCGCGGGGCCGGCGCCCCAGCTGTGGCGGTCGCTGGCTGCCGCGGCCGTCTGCTGCGGCGCGCTGTCCTGCGCCGCCCCGCCATCGCGCCGCCATAGCCGCTGCGAGGTGTCAGCAGCGGCCACCGGCGACTGCTGCTGGCGCCAGACGGCCGCTGCCGCGGCTGCGGTGTCCACCTGCGACCACTGCAGGTCCAGGCTGCCGCTGGCCGACGGTGAGGGCTGCTGCCCGGCCCCCGGCCAGTTACCATTTCCCGACTGGGATGGCGACCTCTGCAGGCCGCGCTCCACGGTGCCAGCGCAGGTGGCTGCGATGAGCCGCCTGCCATGGCACACGACGACGGCTGGGCGGGCTGTGCGAGGCGCTGGCAGGGGGCTGCAAGTGGGACACGTCTGTGGCCATGCCTGAGGCCTCGCAGCCAGCACCCGGCGTTGCGGCCCGCATGTGCAAGACGAGCGGTGCTGCATCAATGACTGGGAGTCCCGCATAAGCATCATCGGTCCTGCCGCCGCCAGGCAGGGCATGCTGCCGCAACGCCAATAAATCGCAACTGCCGACACTTGGGGTGCAAGCCAGGGCCAGCAGCAGCAATTCGGCTGCTCGGCACACACAGCGCAGCGCGTTGCGATGCAATTTGAGACAGCAAACCGAATGTGGCTACTGTCGACGCGGCTGCTACCCTGTGCGCCGGGCGCATCGAAAAGTCTGGCTGGCGAAATCCAGAAGTGCCACCACCTCGGCTTGTGCCCCCTGGTAAAGATGACGTGGCGGTGCCGCCGCGTGAGCGCCTGGCGGAAAGTTCACAGACACTGTCCTTACGAAAGCGAAAGCGTGAATCACTGTGGAAGCCGGACATTATGCACTCAAGCAGGCTTGACCAGGGTGTTGTAGGGCCGGTGGCTGTCTCAAGCAGTCTGGAAAAGAAAAGAGGGCTGACCTGACCGAGGGCAGCGGAGGTCAAGACTGGGAAACACCGTCAGGGGCAAGCTGTCATAGAGCTGAGCGATCGGGCCAAGTAATGTCACCTAACGGGGCCCCGAAAGCATTTTTGTTTGACTGTCATGCATATTTCAAAGGCAGTGCAGGCAATCACGGCGGAACAGCAGCAGTCCACAAACGTTCACAGAAGTCGTATGACACAACAATTCAATGGATCAGCCGTGACCGACAGGAGGTCGTGTATTGACAGTGCTATGTTTTGCCCGCGGTGCAGTAGTCAA
>JAABUM010002819.1_pt1 | contig 22498 bp, 13 predicted proteins | sample 5559161 | NCBI WGS metagenome assembly JAABUM01 (sample SAMN10711868, study PRJNA513369) | rock metagenome | isolation source: Antarctica rocks | place: Antarctica: Victoria Land, Siegfried Peak nord
GTCTGCGATGCGGTGCCCCCACGGGGCCGCCCCCTTCGCCGCCTTGATGTCCTCCACGCTCAACTTGAACGTCCCGCCGACACCGAGTACCGGCACACTCGTCGTTGTCATCCGCGCCCTCCCACGAGTTGAGGCGGGGCCAACGTCGGCCCCGCCACGATTCTACCGCCGAATGGTCGTCTGTCCAATCGTCGGACTCAGCCCTTGACCGAACCGGCCGTCAGCCCCTCGACCATGAAGCGCTGCGCCAGCATGTAGACCGCCGCGACCGGCACCGCCATCATGATCGAGGCGGCCATCATCCGCCCGAACGGGAAGATGTCGCCGATCACCATCTTGCCGAGGCCGACCGACACCGTCGCCAGCGATTCCGGGCGGACGAAGACGTAGGCGAAGAGGAAGTCGTTGAACGCCCCGGTCAGCGCGAAGAGGGCCACTGTGAGGAGCGCGGGCATCGTCAGCGGCAGGATCACCCGGAAGAACGCCTGGAAGTGGTTGCAGCCGTCGATCAGCGCCGCCTCCTCCAGCTCCGGTGGGATCGAGCGGTAGTAGCCCATCAGCAGCCAGCAGGCGAACGGCAGGCCGAACGTCGGGTAGGCGAGCATCAGCACTTGCAGGGTGTTGATCAGGTGAAGGTTCGTGAAGATCTGGTAGAGCGGGATGAAGATGATGATACTCGGCAAGAGGTAGGTGAAGAGGATCGCGGTGGAGAGGAACGCCGCGAAGCGCCACTTCAACCGCACCAGCGAATACGCCCCCAGCGCCCCGACGATCACCGAGACGAGGCAGCTGACCAGGGCGACCTGCGTCGAGTTCCAGAACCAGTGCAGGAACTGGGTCTCCTGCAACATGTAGCGGAAGTTCTCCAGCGAGAACGGGGCCGGCCAGAAGACCGAGCGGAACTCGCGGATCTGGGCGTCGGTCTTCAGCGAGGTCACGACCACCCAGTAGAAGGGGAAGAGTTCGAAGAGGAGGAGCGCCCCCAGGCCCGTCCAGATGCCGACGCGCCCGAGTCGCCGCGTCAGGCGGACCCGCCCGAGCTTCCGACTGTACGCCTCGGGGTCCAGCGCCGTGGCCGACGCCCGCCGCACGAGGCCACGCCCGCCGAACGCGCGGTCGATGACCTCGCTCCGCACGATCGCGAAGAGGAGCAGCGCCACGACCACGAACGGCAGGCCGAAGACGAGCATCCCCAGGGCGGAGACGCCGAGGAGGATCGCCGACCAACGGAGCCAGGCGGCGACCTGTGCCCCCGCTTGCGCCCCCAACCCGTCGCCGCGCGCCAGATAGGCGACCGCCCCGATCGCGAGCAACAAGACCGGCAGCAACCAGAGCGGCTGCGTCATGCTGACGAGCATCACCAGGCCGACGACCGCGACGATCGCCAGCAGCGCCCAGTTGCCGATCCGCCCCAGCGTCGTCTCGCGCGCCTGCAACTGGCTCGGGTCGCCGCGCATGTAGCGCCCCAGGATGACGATCAGGATCAGCAGGCCCGGCACGATCGCCATCGCCACCGCCGTCGCCAGGCTATAGCGCCGCTCGTTGAAGATCTCGTAGGCGAGGATCGAGAAGAGGCGCGTCGCCCCGCCCGGCCCGCCGCCGGTCAGCAGGAAGATCAGGCCGAAGGCGTTGAGGGTGAAGATCAGCGAGAGGAGACAGGCGACGATGATCACGTAGCGCAGGCCCGGCAGGGTGATGTTGAGGAAGCGTTGCCAGGAGTTGGCCCCATCGACCGCCGCCGCGTCGTACTGCTCGCCATCGATCGCCTTGAGGCCGGAGAGGAGGGTGAGGGTGAAGAAGGGGATCCCCTTCCAGACATTCACCGCGATCACCGCCGGGAGGGCGAGATTGTAATCGCCGAGCCAGGAAATCCCCTTGTCGATCAGGCCGAGGGAGAGGAGCAACGTGTTGATACCACCGAAGACCGGATCGTAGAGGCCGCGCCAGGTAAGCGCCGCCACAACCTCCGGCACGATCCACGGCAGGAGCACCAGACCGGTGAAGACGCTGCGGAAGCGCTTGATGTTGTGCAGCATCAGCGCCGCCACCAGCCCGACCCAGAACTTGACGAAGACCGAGACGACCGCGAACTTGATCGTGTTGACGACCGCCCCCCGGAACTGATCGTCCGACCAGAGGCGCTGGTAATTATCGAATCCGGCGAAACCGGCGTTATTCACCCCGACAACGCGGTAAAAACTGAGGATCACCGCACGCACCATCGGAATGCCGACCAAACCGAAGAGAAGGAGCACGAGCGGCGCGGCGAAGATAAAGGCGATCGGCCAATCCTTGCCAAGCAGACGCTTCGATAGTGCCCAGAATCCGCTCGCACGATGACTGGCCCCGACCTGGGCCGTCGGCGGTGCATCGCGCGTAGAGTGTATCGTCATCGGTCCGCTCCTATCATTATCGGTCGTCGGCTGCGGAGATAGCTGAGGTCGGCTGCCCATTCACATATTGAACGGGTAAGCCGACCGAGAGCGAAGGCGGCGTGACTACGCCCCCTTTAAGCCGAAGTCCTTGAAGATTTGGATGAACCGATCGTGATACCCCTTGACCGCGTCCTCGGGACTCTTGCCTTGCAACACCTCCGCCATCATGTCCGTGTAGTAGGTGCCGCCGCCGATCGTATCCATAGCCGCAGATGGTGGTCCGGGGAAGCGCAACCCGGTGAAGGGAGTGCCGGTCGGGTACGCCAGCGGCTGGGAAGCTTTTGCGTTGACATTATTCTGGACGAAGGGGCTACTCCAGGCGTTTTTATACGGTGGCAGCACGTAGCCCGACGAGGTGAGCAGCAATTGATTCTGGACCGGTTCGGTAAGGAAGTGGCGGATAATGTCGTAGACGGCGTCCTTGTTTTTCGTGCCTTTGATCATGTGGAAGCGCGCCCCGGCCAGCGAGTCGAGGTACTGGCCGTCACTGATCCGCTTCGGGCGGGCGACATACAGCATCTGGTCGGCGAAGGGCACCTTGTCGAGGGCCGCCTTGGCGTAGACCGTCCCGGCATTGTCAGTCATCGCGATCGTACCGGCGAGCATCGCTTCATTGTTCGAGGGATCCGTCCAGGAATTGATTCCGGGGGGCAACATCTTCGCCCATTTCGGATCGGAGTAGGTTTCCTTCAGCCACTTCACCCCGGCGATCGTCTCGGGCGAGTTGAAGACCACTTTCTGGCCCGCCTCGTCTTGCACCCGGCTACCGAATCGCAGGAGGGGTTGTTGCGCGCCGGTGGTGCCGTCACCGGAGCGATTGATCGTCATGCCCCAGCCCCACATCTTGGCGTCGGGGTTAGACACCTTCAGCGCCGCCTCGCGGAGCTTGTCGTAGGTATCGATATCCTTGGTGATATCGACCCCACTCTTCTCCATGATGTCCTTGCGAACGTACAGCCCCCCCGCGCGCCCGTAGAAGGGGACGCCCCACCAGTCATTATCGAAGAAGGTCGTATCGTAGTAGCCAGGATAGGTGTCGCCATACTTGCCGATCATCTCCTTGGTGAGTTCGGTGGTCTTCTCGAGAACCCCCTGCGACTGGTATTGATAGACACCGATATCATGGAACATCACATCAGGGGCGTTCCCGGCCTGCACCGCGCCGATCAGCGTCGTTAGCAAGTCGCCGGTCCCCGTGAACCCGGCGGCGTAAGAGATGTCGAGCGTCCACCCCTGCGCCTTGCAGAATTCCTGCGCCTCGGCACGGATAAAGGCATTATGGTCGGGATGGAAGTCCTGATTCTGGATGAACGAGAGCTTGCCGGTCACCTTCGCGCTCGACTTGGCGCGCGGGATGCTGGCGATGGCCGTCGGGGTTGGGGCCGGGGTTGCGGTCGCGGCGGGAGCAGCGGAACCCGCCGGTGCCGCCGAAGCGCCTGTGGATACACTGGCCGTGGCGGGACGCGCCGACGGAGCTGCCGAAACGCCGCTCGATGGCGCAGCGGGCGCGCCGCCGGGCGCTGATGACGCCGCAGGAGACGTTGCCGGCGGTGCTAGGTCCCCACCGCATGCCGCCAGGATCGGCAAAGCGGCCAGACCTGCGGCAATCAGACCGCTCCGGTGCAAGAATTGGCGTCGGCTTAGGGGGCGCGGCTGTACCTGTGCTGGAATCCGCTCGTGATCTGCGCCAGTAGCCATGTCCGATCCCTCCCCACTTCGGCACCCGATACCAACTGACCGGGCGCACCGCGAAACGCTGCATCACGAGGACTCACGACCCACTCACCCAAACGCACCACATCGCTCAGGCTGGCGAGTACACCGAACAGCATCGTTCTTCTGGGTGTTGCACAGCATTGTGCAGCGAAAGGAATCGACCGACGACACGACGCATGGCAGCGAGCGTCATTCGCTTCGCGGGTGACGAGTATACCGACACTATACCGAGCGTCAGAACCGTATGTCAAGCAGAATATCCGTCATGCTGTAAGACCGTCCATCGCACGTATAGTCGCGCCTATCGGCCACCGCTTGCCCGTTAATCACTTCGTGATCAAGATGACGTATAGCCTGCCCCAGGGGTTACAACGCGCCGCCGAGAACGCCACGACCGGCGGCGCGAAGCACGGAAATGGGGCGGCGAGTCCGACTGGTGGGACTCACCGCCCCGTACCGGGCAACACTCGACGTTACCAGCGCAACTCCGACTCCGACTCGATCTTCGCCGGGTCGAGTTCGAGTCCCATCCCGACGCGATCGGGCATGTGGATGATCCCGTTGACCGGCTTCAGCGGATGCAGCAGGAAATACTGGTGGACTTCGTTCCACTTCACCAGGTATTCGAGGATCGGGCAGAGGGTCGGCGGCTGCGCGGCGATGAAGTGCGCGTTCGTCAGCGTGGAGTGCCCGTGCGGGATCAGCGGCACATCGTACGCCGAGCAGAGTGCGGCGATCTTCACCGTCTCGGAGAGGCCCCCGCACCAATAGATGTCGGCCTGGATGACGTCCGCCGCGCGCGCATCGAGCAGCGCCTTGATCCCCCAGCGGGTGTACTCGTGCTCGCCGGTCGCGGTCGGCACCACGGAGCGACGGCGGATCTCGGCGCAGGAATCGATCTTATCGGCCAGGACCGGCTCCTCGATCCAGCGCGGCTTGAACTCGGCCAACCGCTCGGCCATCATGATCGTGTAGGGCACGTCCCAGCTGCTCCAGGCATCGAGCATGATGTCGATGTCCGGCCCGCCCGCTTCGCGGACATTGCGGACCAGCGCCACGTTCCGCTCGATCCCCGCGCGGCCATCGGTCGGGCCATCGCGGAAGAACCACTTCTGCGCCACGTAGCCGTCCGCCGCGAACGCCGCCGCTCGCTCGCGCACCTGGGTTGGCTCCAGCGAATAGCCGAGCATGCTGGCGTAGGCCGGGAAACTCGTCCGCACCGGCCCGCCGAGCAGCTGATAGACCGGCATGTTCGCCGCCTTGCCGCGCAGGTCCCAGAGGGTGCAATCGACGACGCTGATCGCCAGCATCGTGTTCCCCTTGCGCCCGTGGATCGACTGCCGGTACATCTTGTCCCAGAGGCGCTCCCCGGCGAGCGGATCGGCCCCCAGCAACAGCCCCCGGAAGTCGTGATCGACGATGTAGGCGATGTCGCGCGCCATCGGGCCGCCGAGGCCGGTGATCCCCGCATCGGTGTGGATCTCCAAGAAGACCGCCTCGTGCTTGTACTCATTGGTCGTGCCGGTGCGCGGCATCCAATCGAGGTCGGCCTTGTGCTCGGGGTAGATGTCGATCGGGCGGATCAGGCGCTCCTCCCAGAACTCCCCCTCGACCGGCATCGTCCCGGAGACGAGCCGCAGCTTCACAGCGGTGATCTTCATGGTCGCGTCCTCCCCCATCACTATCGGCCCGTTCCCTAACGATACGGCGCGCTCGCCCCAGCCAGATCAGCGCCGGAATTATCGTAGCAGAGCGACGCACGCCTTGCGGCGTGGCCGAGCGCACGGCACACGCCGCGCCGCTGCCGGAAAGCCCCTCAGCGCTCGATCGTCACGCGGGCCACGCCGAAGGCCAGCGCGCGCGGATCGCGGCCCAGCCCCACATCGACCGGGCGGGTCGGCGGATCGGCGGTCCGCAATTCGATCGCGTGCCGACCGGGGCCGAGCGTGAGCGGCACGGCGATCGTTTGCCGCTCGGTGATGGTCCAGCGCCCTGCGGGCCGCCCATCGAGCCACACCTCCAGCGTGCGCGCGCGCGTGAAACTCCAGGCGTCGAACCGGAGGGTCGCGGCCGTGGGCGTGGTGCCGAGATTCCAGGCATAGAGCGTCCCCGACCGTTCGAGCCAGCGCAACTGGTCGGCGGTCCCGGCCAGTGGTTCCGGCTCGTACCAACCGGGGCCGACGCGCACGGCCAGCGGCGCGGTCGTCGCGACGAGGGGCGGCAGCGGGCGATAGATCGCGAACTGCCGATCGGCGTAGATCGGCAGCGGCTCCATCTCACGCGCGAGGAAGGAGGCCAGCGGCTCGCGCTCGCGCTGCGCGTGGGCCAGGTCCACCACCACCCAGCGCACAGCGGCGAAGGCGAGCGCCTGGCGCGACAGCTCGGGCGGATCGGGCGCGACGATGTCGCGGGGGGCGCGTTGATTGACGAGCGCCTGGAACGGGGGCAGGCCCAGCAACGGATCGTTCACCGGGCGGGAGAGGTAGCCCGCGATCAGCGGATGACCATGCACCGTCTGCCAGTAGAGCGCATAGGGATCCTCGAACGAGAAGGGCAACACCAACACCGTCCCTGGCCCCGGTTGCGCCGCGAGATAGCGGGCGAAGGCGGGAGGCTGCACCGCCGTGCTCGGATACGGCACGATCGCCTGCTCGCCGAGGAGCAGCGCACAGAGCGCCCCCGCCAGCAGCAGCCGACCACGCCGCCCCAGGCGCGGACCCATGCGTCGCCCCACGGTGGCGAGGCCGAGCCCGGCCAGGACGGCGAGCGCGAGGACCGCGAGGAGGGTATAGCGCGTCGGGACGCGGGCGATGGCGAGGCCGGGGAGCGCCTGTACGAGGCGATACGGGAGGGGGATCGTCTGGCCCGCCGCGCCGAACCGGCGTTGCCCCGCGATCTGGAGGGTGGGGCCGAGGGCGAGCACGACGCCGACCAGGGCCGTGGCGACCCAGAAACGCGCGCGCCGCCAGCGTGCGAACACCCCGACCACCGCCAGCCCGAGCGGGACGAAGCCGAGGTATTCGCCGCGCGCGTACGCGGATACCGTGGCGAGGCCGTGGAACTGCCCGGTCAGCGCCTGCCACCAGCGTTGCCGCGCGCCCGGCACGACCAGGGAGAGGAGATCCGCCGAATGCTCGACCAGATAGCCCTCGCTGACGTAGGCCGTGATCCCGCCGCGCAGGGTGCCGAAGGCGGGGACGAGGATCGGGGCGGCCAGGATCGCCCAGAGGAGCCCGATCGCCCCGGCCACGAGCACGACGCGAGCGTACCGTCGCTCGATCAGCACGGCGACGACCCAGAGGACAGTGAAGAGAAGCGCGAAGATGACGTACTGCCAGTCGCACAGCACGAGCAGGAACAGGGCACAGGCGGCGGCGATCGCGAAGAGGGTGCGCCGCCGTCCGGTCGTTTCGGTGGCGCGGAGGAGGCAGAGGCAGTACGCGGGCAGCCATTCCGTGGCGAGCAGATTCGTCTGCCCGTAGTAGAGATGGTCGAGCTGGTACGCGCTGAAGCCATAGACGACCCCGCCCACGAAGCCGGCCAGACGACCGCCGCTGACGTGCGCGACCAGCAGATAGGCGCAGTACGCGGCCAGCGCGAACGACGCGAGCGCGACCACGTTATAGGCGACGATCGGGTTCCCGAGGTATTGGAAGGGGAGGGCGATCAGGCCATTGAAGAGGTTGAGCGTGTGCAGATAGAGCGGCGCACCGTCGGGCGCGTAGAGGAGCGGCGTCTGGAACGGATTCTGGCGACGCTCCAGCGCGATCCGCACCCACCAGAAGTTCCAGACATTCTGCCAGGCGTCGAAGTTGTTGCCGACGAGCGCGCCGGGGAAGTCACGGACGAGCGGATAGGACAGCAAAGCGGCGAATGCGACATACAACGCGAGCGGCAACAGCTGCTGGCGAACGATGGTCGCGAACCGGGCGCGACCACGCAGCGCCGACTCCACCATCACAGGTCGGCCCCACAACACCTGCGCCAGCGGGGGCCGCGCTACGTTGCGCCGCCGCCGCCGCGCCCCTTCGCGCCGGGGTGGGGTGGCCCGCCCCGCGCCGACCGCGCCCTCTTCCACACTCATCGGGCGCGGCTCATGGCCGGGGGACATAGGTGAAGACGACGTCGCGATAGAGGAGGCGGTAGTAGCGCTGCAACGCCGCCAGCGCCGCCGCCGACCAGTACGAGCCGGTCAGGTCGGGGCGGGTCACATCGGTATCGATGACGATCAGGGCGAAACGGTGCCGCGCCAGGTCCTGGAGGAGCGGGGTCTCATCCCAGCGCCCCGCCGAGGCCAGCGCGCCGAGCATCGGCACATTCTGATACGCCCCGTCCTTCCCGGCGCGCAACAGGAGGAAGCTGTCATCGGTGAGGATCTCCCCCTGCCCCTGCCGGATCAGCTCGGTCGCCTGGGTCAGGCGGGCGGCGCGCGCGGCACTCGGCAACAACGTCGTGTCGTACCAGGCGGCCACCGCACCCATTCGCGGCAGTTGCACGGCGAGCAGCAGCGTCGCGACGAGCAGGGCGGATGCGGATGGGTGTCGCCACCGCGCACCGCACAGCCCCGCCAGCGCGCCGACGAGGATGCAGCTCGCCAACAACGGCTCGAGCAGGTGGTTGTTGTTGGCCCCGACCACCCCGCTCCCCACGATCGTCCCGACCGCGAGCGGCGCGTAACACACCACCAGCGCTGGCCGACGCCGACGCAGCAGCAGGACGAAGCCGAGCGCGGCCAGCGGGAGGAGCACGGCGTGGTAGGCGACAAGGCGTTGCAGATGCCGCCAGAACGAGTCGAACTGCCAGAGCGCGTGGTCGGCGACGACCTGACGCCAGAAGCCGTGGCGCGTCAGGAGGTCGAGTGGCACCAGCGGCAACGCGAGCGCCGCCGCGCAGGCGAGCGAGAAGCGCAGCCCGCCGCGCCGATCGCGCCAGAGCAGGTAGAGGCACCCGGCGACCGGGGCGGCCAGGGCCGATTGCTTGGTGTAGACCGCCAGCACGAACGGGACGAGCGCGCCGTATAGCCACCGCCCCTGCGGCCAGCGGGCGAGCCAGACCAGACCGGCGAGGCCGCACGCCAGCGCCAGCAGATCCTGCCGATAAAACGCGGCCCACACGATCGTCGGGCCACAGGCGAGGAAGAGGCCGCCGGCCAGCAGCCCGGCCAACCGCTGTCCCGTCTCGCGCGCGACCAGCGCCCCCGCCAGCCCCGCGACGGCGCAGGTCGCGAGCAGGGACAGCACCCGCCCGCCGAGCAGGCTGAGCCCGCCGAGCCGCAGCCAGAGCGCGGCGAGCGCGAGATAGACGGGGGGATAGGGGGTGGCGACGAAGCCGTGGGGGTCGGTCCCGTACGGGTCGTGCCCCTGCGCGATCGTGTAGGCGCTCTGGATGTTCACGGCCTCGGCGGCGTCGATGACCCACGGATAACGCAGACTCGCGACGCTCACATTCACGAAGAGCGCCAGGCGCGGCAGCAGTTGCCACAGCAGCAGCAGGCTCGCCGCCACGAGCAGCACCATACTCACCGCGCGCAGGGACGCGGCGAGCCGCGCCGACAGCGGCGCTCGCAGGCTGAGGCGCACGGCACGCAGATCGGCCATGCCGATACCGCCAGTCTGACACGCTGCCGCGAACGCCCGGCGCTCTCAATAGTTGCTCGAAGATGAGGCATTATAGGCAGCGCGAAGGCGATCTGCCACCCGATCACGGCGTCCAGGGGCAAGAAAAGGGCCGACGAGCGGCGAAGCGACCCCGAAACTACGGGCGCGACCGGGGGGTGCGGTACAATACCCACCGCGCGCGGCGCATTGGCGCGCTGGCGACGCCCACAAACAATGAGGAAGTGAGCAGGATGGACAACGTCACCGCGAGCGGCCCCGCCGCTTTTCGCAATTACACCTATTGCGGCGAACTGCGCGCCGAGGATGCCGGGCGCGAGGTCACGCTGAAGGGCTGGGTCGGGCGGCGACGCGACCACGGCGGCCTGATCTTCATCGACCTGCGCGACCGCTACGGCCTGACCCAGCTCGTCTTCAATCCCGAGACGTCGCCGGAGGCCCACGCGGTCGCGTCCGAGGTGCGGAGCGAGTACGTCCTCGAGGTGACCGGGCTGGTGCGCCCGCGCCCCGAGGGGACGGTCAACGCGAACCTGGATACCGGCGCGATCGAGGTCGATGCCCGCAGCGCGCGTATCCTCACCCGCGCCGATACGCCGCCCTTCCCGATCCGCGACGACATCGATGTGGACGAGTCGATCCGCCTGACCTATCGCTACCTCGATCTGCGCCGCCCGATCATGCAACGCCGCCTGATCCTGCGCCATCGGATCGTGCGCCACATCCGCGATTTCCTCTCGGCGCGCGGCTTCATCGAGATCGAGACGCCGATCATGATCAAGAGCACACCGGAGGGGGCGCGCGACTATCTGGTGCCGAGCCGCCTCTATCCGGGCGAGTTCTACGCCCTGCCGCAGTCGCCGCAACAACTGAAGCAACTGCTGATGGTCTCCGGGATGGACCGCTACTTCCAGATCGCGCGCTGCTTCCGCGACGAGGACCAGCGCGCCGACCGCCAGCCGGAGTTCACCCAACTCGACCTGGAGATGTCGTTCGTCGAGCAGGAGAATATCCTCAATCTCACCGAGGCCCTCTTCACGGAGCTGTGCCGCGAGATCACCCCGCACCTGACGATGAAGTACGCCCCCTGGCGGCGACTGACCTACCGCGAGGCGATCGACCGCTACGGCTCCGACAAGCCCGATCTCCGCTTCGAGATGGCGATCGAGGATGTCAGCGCGCAGGTGGCGGGCGGCGGCTTCGGCGTCTTCGCCAACGCGGTGGCCGGTGGCGGCGTGGTGCGCGGCATCAAGGCCCCCGGCCTGTCCGGCCACACCCGCAAGCAGCTCGACGACCTGACCAATGTGGCGCGGCAGTTCGGCGCGAAGGGGCTCGCCTGGCTGGCGCTGGAGGCGGGCGCGGGCGGCGTGCTCACCGCGCGCTCACCGATCGCCAAGTTCTTCAGCGCAGAAGAGCTCGCCGCGCTCGCCGCCCGCTTCGAGGCCGGGGCGGGCGACCTCCTCCTCTTCGTCGCCGATCAGCGCACGGTCGCGGCGGAAGTGCTCGGTCGGCTGCGCTCACAGCTCGGCCCGCAGCTCTACGGGGTGCGCGACACCGAGCTGGCGTTCATCTGGGTGCTGGACTTCCCCCTCTTCGAGTGGGACGCCGAGGGCAACCGGTGGGACGCGGTCCACCACCCCTTCACCGCCCCGTTGCCGGAAGACGCCCAGCTGCTGGATAGCGACCCCGGCGCGGCCCGCGCCGCCGCCTACGACATGGTCCTCAACGGCTACGAGGTCGGCGGCGGCTCGATCCGCATCTACGACCGCGCCATGCAGGAGAAGGCGTTCGCCCTCCTCGGCTACACGAAGGAGGCGGCATGGGCGCGCTTCGGCCACCTGCTGCGCGCGTTCGAGTTCGGCGTGCCGCCACACGGCGGGATCGCGCCCGGCATCGACCGGATCGCGATGTTGCTGGCCGGGGCCGACAACATCCGCGAGGTGATGGCCTTCCCGAAGACCAACGCCGCGCGCGACCTGATGACCGACGCCCCCTCGAGCGTCGCCGCCGATCAGCTGCGCGACCTGCACCTCGCCGTGGTCATGCCACCGGAGAAGAAGTAACGGCGCGACGCGAGCGATAGACACAGGAGCGGGGCGGCGATACAAATCGCCGCCCCGCTCTCTTTCTCATCCGCGCGCCGCCCGCTCGTCTTCCTGCTCGTCTTCCTGCTCGTCCTCTTGCACGACGTAGATATTGAACCCCAGTTCTTGCGCGGTGTCGCAGAGGCTGGCGAGCTGTTGCAAGCTCAGCGCGACGAGCAGCTGTGTCGGCAATTGCGCCGCCGCGATCCCGGCGAGCGCGGCCTGGAGATCGGCCCGCAATGCCGCGAATTGGCTTGCCCCGAAGGTGCGCTTGGGTGCGACACCGGCACCCCCGAGGAAGAGCGCCAGCGTCGGCGTCGCCTCCGCCCGCACCGCGCCCACCAGCCGGGCATATTCCGGCGCATACAGCACCAGGGCCGGACGATTCAACGTCGCGTCCATCGGGTCGGTGCCCAACGTGCAGAGGAGGGTCGACATTACATTGTCACCATATTACCTCACAATACGCTCTCGACCGATCAATTAATGCGCCGATAGAGAGGGATGCCGCCAATCGTCGTTTCGAGTACATATTGATGTGCGATGAGCGAACGCAACGTACCGTTAGGATCAAGGCCACCGTAATCGAAATTTTGTGCGGCGACAATGTATCGTGGTGACGTGATAGGATCGGTTAGCAATATCATCTGTTCATCGAATGCTCCAGGGATGCGTCTAATCTCGTTCGTATGAAGCCAGCGTGCAGCCGGTCGCCGCTGCGACAGATAGTAAATGTCGCCCTGGCCATAGGCCACATAGATCATATCCTGCGGCGCGGTATGAGTACGAAGGTAATATGCAACATCGCGTGTAGCTGTAGTTGGATGCGAATGATCGATAACCAAGCGGCTCGCATCAGAGGAAGGTAGGAGCATATAGCCCACCGTTGCTACGAGATAAAGTAGAGCAAATACCGTGACAACCCGCAATAGGGGCCAACACCACCGCAGTGCCGGGCGTGACGCTCGTACTGAGGAAACCATTGCGCGTAGCGCGAGCGCGACAGCCACCGACAAAGGCGGTAAAAGTTGCTGAAAGTAATGCGGGAACCAATTGCCCCCTATTGAGGCACCAAAGAGCGAAAGTGATAGCCACAACCCGAGGAGATCGCGGCGATACGCATCCGGGCGAAGCATAAAAACCCCGAGCAGCGTCAGCAACAACACCGGATAACGAGCGACAATATAGAGTACGACGCTGGCGAAGGACGAGAATTGCACGCTCAGCGGTATTGCCGCCGCAGATAAAGCGTTGAAGCGATAGAAGAAGATCGCATAGAAGTAGCGATCAGGTGCGACGATAAGTCCATGAATAAGTGCGGGGAGCATGCCGAGCAAGAAACCGCCTATCAAGGCCACTTCAGACTGGACCCAAACAATGCCCCGCGCCTTTTCGGTGCGCCACCGACGCGCGAGCCAGAGGATCCCGAGGATGACGATAGCTACGCCGGGCGGCTTCACCAGCAGTGCAATTGCCCCTAAGACTCCGCTCCCGAACAGGAACCCCGATCCTATTGCTTCACCCAAGGGATAGGCGTCGGCGCGTATCAGCGTATCGAGGCTGAGCAAGAGCGGCAGCAACATAAATAATTCGGCATTAGCCGTCGGTCCTTGTAAGTATGGTGTCGCCATAATCAAGCTGAAGACAATCGCAGCCATGCTTCCGATGGCTCGCCCCCAGACTCGAGTAACAACCAACAGCAATGCCAGGGTGCAACAAGCAGCATAGACCGCAGCCAAGAGATGGATGCCTCGTACTGAGCCAAGCCCAAGTGCTTCGATCATGCGAAAAATAACGAAGATTCCTTGCGGGCGATCGGCGGTAATGTGCTGGTAGAGCGGATCGCCGTGCCCCCACCAATATGCGACCGTGGCATAGGTTCCCACATCGACATCGAGCGGTGCGTCGATGTACGGTAGCCACAACAAAAGTGTGCCCACTCCAAGCAGCGCTACGCTCAGTGGCCAAACCCATTGGTGGGGAATACGTGAAACCAACCGTTGCACCGGTCTGGCGCCCCCGATTACAGCTGATGACTTGTGTGCACGCATCGATAGTAGCCTCGACTTCATTTAGATCCAGATGGTTGATCCCGAATCGGGCTCGCTCACACTTCTTCTATAGCGGTAGAGATGTAATCATGGCCTCAGGAGGAAAGATCGGTGTCATGCAGCAGGCCAAGGGACTAGTACCGTTTCAATACTCGATCTCATTTTGCTCGTTGCGGTATATATCTGCCGAACTAGCACTACCGTCATGACTAATAAGAGCAATACGCTTGGCACAACCATCATAGCTGGTGTCTCCGTTACGAAAGGCGTTAGCAGCGCAACAGCATACTCACCCCATAAGAGTGCAAACCAAAGAGCAGAATATACCCTGCTCCAGTCCCCCAAAATTGCATAGCGTGCAAGTACCCAGCCTGGGAAGAGCAGCAAGGTGTGATCGTGCGGGCCCATGTGTGCAGGAATCAACACCGCCACGAGGCTAGTTAGCGCCCACAGCCAATCAGATTGGCGGGGCATCACGTTACCAATGGTGGACCACCGAGGCACCATAGCTCGCACACGCCACCAGCACCACACTAACAGGATCAGGACAAGCAAGGACAGGAAGAACGTACAAAATACCGTTATACTTAGCGGGAAACGACCGAGGAGATTCACCAATAAACCGCGAATCGTTGGCATACTAGCCGGATACACGGCATATGACTTGTCCCATCCAGCAATGGCTGATAGAAAACTCGCGTAGTGGAAGGGCCACATCATCCCAAGCAGCGGCATAGCGACAATACTGCTCACAGCAAGTGTGCCTATGACAGCAGCTAACGTCCGCCAGTGCCCCAGTAACAGGACGAGCAGCCCAAACACAAGGAAGACTTGCGGTTTTAATGCCACCAATAGCAAAGGTACTGCCGCCCAATACTCTCGCTGTCGCTTGAGGGCTACATACGTGCCACAGAGACCAAGGAGAACGAAAGATGACGTCTGACCCAACCACAATGCCTGATAGAGTGGCTGATAGGAACAAACCGCCGCAATCAACACCAAGTAAGCAGCACCCCGAAAAGGCAACTCTTGGTTAAGTAGCCAGCAAGAAACCGCTACCGAAATTAAAGCCAGCAACACCAATGCACTATACAGTACAGCATATGGTAAGCTGAGAAAAGGCACGATCGCTAAAGCTTCAAATGGAGGATGGATGTAAGGTAAAAGCTGATCATCACGAAGTGTCAAATATGGCGCGCGCGCCTGGCGCTGTACCTCTAATTGCGTATCAAAGTTATAAAGTTCCGACCCACGACCATTTCTTATGGCAACACCGCTAGCAATCGTAGGCATGAAGTCGATACCTCTAACGTAGATTTCCAGCCCTCCACGCGCCTCAACCGCTTTCACCCAAACAACGACTTGCATTGCAGCGATTAGCAACGCTATGACGAATGCGAGCATCATACCGAGCGACCAATGGGAGATCTTGCTAGATCGAGCTATGCTATTCTCGTGCCGAATACATCCCATGCAGATACGCCTCTTGATATGTCTTCTTCCAAAATCCAGAACCATACGTTTAGGCTGCTATCTATCCCCGAGAACGCGTTTATACAGGAATTGGACGTGTGCATCGTTGCGCATATCGTCGGGGGCGATAGAACGCAGCGACAAATCATCGAACCATACCTCTCCTTCCTCCGCTTGGAGGCTCACGATAGCGACGACCGCATTGGGTGGTGCCATGGCAAGCATCGAAAATTGGTGGTAATCATGCGAACTCACCGGTACTGTTTCGCGGTCTTCTCCAATGTTTGTCCCAGCGCTATTGCGCCAAGTCAGCGACAAATATGCTTTACCGGGCAATTCGTCATTGAAACTCCTGGTTCTATGCGTGAGGAGATATTTGGTTTGGGGTGTAACCGTCACCGCCGTGATAAGGCCTTCCACACGAGTAGCGCGCACGGCGACATGACCGTTCGGGTCAACAGCGGTAGTACCAAGAGCACCGACGGCACTCCAACCAATCGGCACGTTATTCGCGCGAGTCACGAAACCGCCATTGTGAAGCAATTCCTTACCCGCTGCCCAGATCTGTACATGATCGCGCTGATCGGGTGGAACGATTCGGTAGAGGTAGACATTATTTTCCCCGCCGACCAGAACTGTATTTCTACGCAGGAATGGCTCTCCCAGGACTATCAACGACTCCCAACCCTGAATCAGGAGATTACGATCAACGACAATGTGCGAGTAACCACCTTCGTCTAGCTGTTTGAGGAGCAGCGCCTCGTCTTCCGTGGCACTAAGCGGATACCCCGTCCCCTGGAAGCTACTCACTTGTAGCGTGGTATATATCCGAGCGAGATCCATCTGGCTAAGCACACGCGTCGCTTTCAGTTCAGCATTCAGGAGTTGCACTACAGGATATCCTTCGCAACAAATGAGATTCTTAGCGAGATATTGGTCTCGACTCTCTCTACCGAGCACATACTCCCGCCCCATCGCGGGTACTTGCAGCTGGATGACTACTCCAGAGAAGACGAATATCAGGAGCGCTAGATTTATGGCGGTACGCAGAGAGCTCTTCGTGGAGCGTTCCCTAACAAGGGCATAAGCCACCCCAGCGAGTGGGCACAGCATCGCCAGAATGGGCAGCCCATAACGCAAATATTGTGCGGTGTAGAACCATAAGAGAAAGGAGATCGCGCTCCCCACAAGTAGCGCAAAGGCAAGTTTCCGGCGCGATTGCGGCAATACAATGACCAAAAGCGGGAGCAGGCCGAGCAACATAAATCCGATTAACCCGCCAAACGGGCCGTAGCGAGTAGGTGGCCATTCGAATTGCGCGCTAAACATCGTCGTATCGAATAGACTACGGAGTAGATGGTCGAGTGAGCGCCCATAGCCGAAACGGGTCAGATCGGACATCACAGCAGGCCGCTCATCCTGCGCCCGTGTCAACGATTGCGTTGCCAGAACAAATCCAGGAATTTGCCCGCTGACGATAATGCTACGTAAAAGCCACGGTCCAACAGTGAGCGCTGCTGCGGTTATCATCACGGTCATCGATCTGATTATTTCCCAAGGACGTTTCTCGTATAGCACGATCGTGCCGAGCACTACCACAAGCCCCACAGCGACATAACCAAAGTGAAGCTTTACCGCCACTCCAAAACCGCTATATATCCCTGCCAGCGCGACGACACGCCAGTTATGTATGTCCTGTGATACGACAACCAGTAGCGCACTAAGCGCGAGCAATGTAGTAAGCAAGTCGAGGTATGCAGTTTGGGACAACCATGAAACCAGCGGCATCGAATAAAACGTAAATGCGGCAATTACACCAGCTTGATTGCCATGTAATCGTCTTCCCACAGCAAATATTGCCATCGCGCACATGAGACCCTGAGAAAAGGTGAGCAACTTCACCGCTTGCAGCGGTCCAACTGCCGCCACTACAGCAGCAGCGATTTCTCCAGCGGCGGGTGATTGTGCTATAGACAGTTCAGGATCATTAGCAGTAAGATGCTGTGTCTGCGCGAAGTAACTTGCGGTTGCCAGCCGCTGTCTTACGGTATCTGAGGCTGTTTCCGGGCTTAGGGCTCCAATCATATTGTACCAGAGTAGGGCAACACTAATGCCAACTAGTACCAAGACAACATAATCGCTTCGGCTGGGTCGACAAAACCATACGTAAAACATTCGCGACTCATGAAGCAGCCGCCGCCGTTCTTTCAGGAACGGTACGATGACTACACCGATCGCTATCGGCCAGATAAGCTGCGAACGTAACAGTCCCACACTTCCCAAAGTGAAGCCGAGCACTGAGAGAATTCCGAACCCGAAAGCACTCCCTAAGACCCAGGCAACGAGTGCGTCAGTCTGACCTAAAAACAACTCCACAGATTTGCGACCGAGCCATGTCATCGGCAAGAGCACAGCTATACTGTTCAAGACGACAAGTCCATTGCCGCTTGTGCCAACGAAAATCAATGCAGGCACGAGAATCGCGGCAGCTACGATGCGGCGCCACCACGCTGGCATCATCACGCCAGTTACGACGCTAATCAATGAGGCGATACTTAAGGCCACTACGTTTATCATGATACCGCCTCGATCAGGATCGGGCAGTTCAGTTGACACTTGCCAGGCAATCACCGTTGCTGCTATGGTGCCAATTATCGCTAAGAAACTACCGATTATAAGCCACTGAAACAATATGGCGTTCGCAAGGCCGCTTCTCAGACATGTATTCACAGTAGTTCGTTGTCGAAGGAGCAACCGGTGCAGGTCGTTAGCACCATTGAATAGCATTGCTAACCTTCCCAATAATCGTGGTCCCGGCTCTTTCTGCTGAAAAACAGCGAGCATCAACAGGCTTACTCCCAGCCTAAGCCTTTACGCCCAGACAAACAATCACATATCGGTCGTGGGTTTCAGAAGGAAGTCCTAGTACCAATGACATACCAATTTGGAATAGTAGTCATCCTGGTTTGTACTCGCTCATGGTGGCAAGGACGATCGAAATCGGTTTACCGCTGGCTCCGGGCAAGGCGCGCAATACCTTAACGCGCAACGCCGACGTTTAGAGGGATTGGGATAGCTGCCAATGACCCTTCGTGTCACACGTCTATTCTGGGTCTCCGCAAGCCCCGTGCTGAGTATAAATAGACTCTGGACGGACCCTAAACCAACTCACAGCTTGATCACACGTGCCGCAGTCGCGGTGCCGACGAGCACATTGCGCGTATCCACCAGCACCCGTGCGTGCTGCGCCACCCAGGCCCAGTCGTAGGCGCTGTGGTGCGTGGCGATCACCACGCAGTCGGCGGCGTGCAAGGCGGCGGCATCGAGCACGATGCTCTCGAGGTGCTCCCCCTCCAGGGCCAGGGCGGGGACGTGCGGATCGTGGTAGACGGCGTCGGCCCCCTTGGCGCGCAGCAGGCGCAGCACCTCCAGCGGCGGCGACTCGCGCAGATCCGCCACGTCGGGCTTATAGGTGATACCCAGCAAGAGGACGCGCGAGCCCTTCAAGGACTTGGCGTCGTCGTTCAGCGCATCGGCGACCAGCCCAACGACGTGCGCGGGCATGGCCGCGTTCACCTCGTCGGCCAGGGCGATGAAGCGTGCCTCGTAGCCCAGGGTTTTCAATTTCCAGGCCAGATAGTGCGGGACGATCGGGATACAATGCCCGCCCAGGCCCGGACCTGGGTAGAAAGGCATGAAGCCGAACGGCTTGGTCGAGGCCGCCGCGATCACCTCCCAGACATCGACCCCGAGACGCTGGCACATGATCGCCATCTCGTTCACCAGCGCCACGTTGACCGCCCGGAAGGTGTTCTCCAGCAGCTTCGCCGTCTCCGCCACCATCGGCGAGGAAACCGGCACCACCTCATCGACGATCGTCCGGTAGAGCGCGACCGCCAGATCGCGACAGGCCGGGGTCACCCCGCCCACCAACTTCGGGGTGTTGCGCGTCCCGAAGCGGGCATTGCCCGGATCGACGCGCTCCGGGGCGAAGGCGAGGAAGACATCCTCGCCGACGACCAGGCCGCGCGCCTCGATCGCCGGGCGCAGGATCTCCTCCGTCGTGCCGGGATACGAGGTGCTCTCCAGCACCACCAATTGGCCGGGGTGGAGGTGCGGGGCGAGCGACTCGATCGCCCCGACGATCGCGGCGATGTCCGGCGTCTTCGTCTTGGATAGCGGTGTCGGGACGCAGATCGTGATCGCGTCGGCCTCCGCGAGGGCGGCGTAGTCGTCGGTCGCGCGCAGCGTACCCGCCGCCGTCAGCCGCGCGATCGTGGCATCGGCGATGTCGCCGACATAGGAGCGCCCGGCGTGGATATCGGCGATCCGGTCGGGGCGCAGATCGACGCCGATCGTCGGCAGCTTGGCCTCGGCGAAGGCGACCGCCATCGGCAGGCCCGCATAGCCCAGCCCGATGATGCCCACCGTCGCGCGCCCGGTCAGCAGGCGTTCCCGCAGGCCCGCCGCAACCGCGCCCATCGCTACCTGTTCGGTCGTCGCCATACCCACTCTCCCTCGCTACCACAAGCGCGCCGCGCGACTCGGCGCGCGCGCATACTCTCTCGTCAGGCACTAACGCCTAAGCGGCATAACGTATGCCCGCAACGCTGGTTGCGGCGGCACCACACGCCCGCGTTGTTCTGCACCCGACCATAGGCGAAGATTGTACCACGCGCCCTTTTTCGCCCTGGCGCGGCGCTGACGCGCCCCGGCAGGGACGGGCGGATGGGACCACTCGCTCGGCGGCTCTAGCCAGGAACTCCTACGCTTCTGCGTTGCAGTGCGGGGCATCCCGCGCCTAGAGTACAAGGAGACGTATGTGCCCCGGCGCGGGACATGCATTCTTTAGCGTAGCCCGCAGGGCGATTCAGCGAGGCGACACCCGGCGGGAAGTCCGGGGAAGGAGTAAGGGAACCGTGCCACTGCCACCGCCACAGACGATGGAATTCAGCCAACATCTGCTCGCCCTCGAACAGCAGATTCGTCAGGAGTTGGAGCAAAGCCAGCAACAGGCCCAGGAGATTCGCCTGCTGCTGGGGCAAACGACCAACGAGATCGAGAAGCTGAGCCAGCGCGAGATCACCCTCGCCAATCGCGTACGCGATATGGAGGTCAACCTCGATTCGTACAGCCGGGCCGACATCCGCACGCTCTATAACGCCAACCACGAGGTGCAATTGCGCCTTTTCATGGGTCGCAGCCAGGCGGAACAGCTGGAGGGTCGCCAGCAGAATCTGCGCGACTATCAGGATAAGCTCCGACTCGTCCTCGATCTGATCCAGGCGCAGCGAGAGATCAGCAGCCTCCAGGCACCACAGACCGAGGACGAACCGGTGCAACGCCGGGGTGGCATCATGATCCCCACCTGGCAGAGCGCGATCGCCGTCGTCGAGGGCCAGGAGGAAGAGCGCCTGCGCCTGGCGCGCGAGATCCAGGATGGGCCGACGCAATCGCTGACGAACGTGCTCCTGCACCTGGAAGTCTGCCGCCACGTCCTGAAACGCGACCAGGAGAGCGCGCAGAAGGAGATGGACTCGCTGAAGGGGATGCTCTCCACCACCCTCCAGGAGACCCGCCGCCTGCTCGGCGACATCCGCCCGCTCGCGCTGGAGGATCTGGGTCTGGTCGAGATGCTCCGCCGCCACCTGACCGAGGTGGGCCGCGACCGGGGTATCGAGACGAGCCTCAGCGGGTCCGGCCTGACCGGGAGTTTGCCCCACCACCTCCAGATCGCCCTCTACCGTCTGGTACAGGGGGCGATCGCGGCGATGGTCCTGCCCGGTCAGGGTGGGCGCCTCACCGTCACCCTCCGCTCGGACAACGATCGCGTCTTCGCCGAGATCGAGACCGACGGCCCGGCCGCGATCGGCGCGCCCGACCGTGTTCACGCCTTCCTTAGCACGCCGACCCTCAATCGGCGCATCGAGTTGCTCGAAGGGCTGGTGGGCAGCGAACCGCAAGGAGACACCGCCGTACGCATGACGGCGCAGTTCCCGGTGCGCGCGGCCTGATCCCTGCCTCGTCATCCCGACAGTCCACCGCGAAGGGGCCGACCTGGCGTACGGGTCGGCCCCTTCATATGTATCAATTTACCAGCCCCCTGATGCGGCATAACAAGCCACAGCACACGACAGGGAGAAGCGTAAAAGGCCCGGGGCATCCACCAGGCGCAACATGGACGCGCAGGAGCATTCAGTGGCCGGGCCGAGCAATAGGGAAGGCACACTCATTCAAGACACGGCACACAGCCCGACCTGCCCCAATACCTCGCCACACCGCCACGAGCGCCCGGGCCGACAGCACCGCGCTACGTTGCAGCCCCTCCCTTATCGCCGTATCGGTAACGGCGCGATCGGGTTTTCGCGATCATCGACTAGCAAATTATGATTCGCCGCCTCACGATCGCGATAACTTCCCCACCGCGTTTGTTGTCGGTACCGGGGCATAGCGGGGGAGGATACACCGCATGTCCGGTACGCGCGCCATAGTCACCCCCACCTTAGGTACTACGCGCGGATCAAAATACACGAGCGTTGATTACAAATGTCACCATCGAACCGAAAGGCGCGCCGTGGGCGCGCCACAGGCGGGGGGTGCTAGTACCTCAGTCTGACGCTGTACCCGCGCAGGGCTGGTACTTGAACGGCCTCAACAGCGGGACTGGAAGGCTATATGCAAGACCTTGGGCGGACCCTACACTAGGTCTCAAGACGGAGATGCAACAACAGCATCCCGACTACTACCGGCCGGTAGGGTTGCACCGACAACGGACTTGCAATGGCGCAGGGCCAGCACGGAATCCTCGACTACAGAGTTGGTCGAACCATCGAAAAGCGAACCATGCGGGTGCGGGCTGGCTGATGCGCCACTTGTTCCTGAACTGGGGCGTGAGACGGCCGAAGCCACATCCGCTGAGCAGCGGGCTATAGATGCGGCGGGCAATTGCCTCTGTCGCGAAATAATGAGGAGCACACCATGTTGCAGTTCGCCGAAGCGTTGATCGGCCTCTACGTCGAGGAGAAGTCCGAGGGCCAGGGCCTGGTCGAGTACGCGCTGATCATCGCCTTCATCGCCGTGGTCGTCATCGTCGCGATGGTCTTCCTCCAGGGCCAGATCAAGAGCCT
>JAABUM010002820.1_pt1 | contig 22495 bp, 18 predicted proteins | sample 5559161 | NCBI WGS metagenome assembly JAABUM01 (sample SAMN10711868, study PRJNA513369) | rock metagenome | isolation source: Antarctica rocks | place: Antarctica: Victoria Land, Siegfried Peak nord
TCTTGGCGTCCGAGGCGCGGGACTTGGGTATTCTCAAACGTCGCCGCCAACGCTCCCCTCCTCCCTCACGCTTCGATCAACTTACCTTGACTTTTACCTCAACCGCTTAACTTGTCACAAATGCCCTTACGTATAGCTTGTGGCGCGCTTACACTCGGCGCCATGTGGTCGTCGGCGTTTGCCGCCCCTATCGTCCGAGGGGCAAGCCTTCCTCGGACGCGGCAGGTCCGCGCGGTTACCCATACCCCCACCCGGTCCTCTCATACTGTGACCCTGCATACCAGGTCGACGCGGCGCACCGCATTCAGGCTGGCTACAAATTCAATCCCCATCACCATCACGCCTCCTCTCGCCAGCCACGCGGGGCGCTTCAGACGCGTCACGGCGTCTGTGTCCACGAGTAAACATCGGAGGTTTCAGCTTGGCCTGTCGATGGTGCCTAGCGCGCCGCGGACAAGCGCGCACGCGCCAATGGAAAGCGCGACGTCGCGCACGTTGAGCGCCGGCGCCGAACCGGCCACCATCGACCTATCGAGTTACGATCCTCCTGTTGGAAATCAGGGGTCCGTCAACGCCTGCGCCTCATGGGTCACCGGTTATACGCTCCCAGGATGGTACGCGAAACGCTACAACGTCCAGGGCGCCCCGTATGCGCCGATGTACCTGTATGCGCAGCTTACGCATGGCGCAAACGTTGGCACCAGTTTCGAAGCTAACTTCGCGGTCGCGCAGCAAGGTATCGACACGCAGGCCGACTATACCCAGGGCGCCTATGACTATTGGGACCAGCCTACGCCCAGTGAACGCGGCAACGCATCACAATACCATATCACAGGGTACACGCCCATCTATAGTCGTGGCTCCGGTAACGCTCAACTAGCCATTGAAGCGGCGCTCGCGGCAGGACAACCGGTCGCGCTTGGTATCCCTGTCTACAGCAATTTCATGTATGCGACAGCCTCGACGCCCCTCGTGGATGTGCCCTCCGCGAATTCTACCTACTTCGGCGGACACGCGGTTATGGCCGTCAAGTACGATACGAACGGCCTCTGGGTCGAAAATCAGTGGGGAACAGGTTGGGCGCTCAACGGCTATGCCGAACTCTCCTGGGCCTTTGTTAATCAGTACCTGCTGTCGGCATATACCATCGCTGGGTTCCAGGGACCTACGACCACCGCGCCCGTACTACCACCCGCGCCTAGCCAACAGACCGCCACCGCGACACCCTCGCAACCAACTGTGGCGCCCCCATCGCCGACATCCGTACCCCAGACAACCGCACAGCTATCGGCGGCGCCTGGGAGCGGCGCGCCTGGAACGCCTGTGATCATCAGTGGGTCGGGCTTCGGAACGGGGTATGTGACGATCTACTGGAATAACTCGTTACTCGGACAGGTGTACGCCACTGATGGACGCTTCTCCATCAGAGTGTCACTCTCGTCATCCGCTACACCTGGTCCGCGCGGTATCACGGCGAGGAGCGTAACCACGGGACAGACAGCACAGACCACATTCGTCGTGACAGCCGCCGGTTCGCCCGCTACCGCTACCCCCTCCGCGACCACCGCGCCCGCTACCGCCACGCCTTCCGCGACCACCGCGCCCGCCACCGCTACCACCGCGCCCGCCACCGCTACCCCCTCGGCGACAACGGCGCCTTCCGCGACCACCGCGCCTGCTACTGCCACGCCTTCCGCGACCACCGCGCCCGCGAGCCCATTGCTAACGTTGTCTCCCAACCCCATACATCCGGGCAGTCCTTTAACCATCAGCGGTGCCAGCTTCAAAGGGAGTGAAACGGCCACCATTTTCTATAATGGATCCGGCATCGCCCAGGTTACCACAGCGTCTGATGGCTCCTTCCGTTTCACGGCAACCGTGTCGTCCTCCGCGGCGCCTGGAACGCGTACAATTGTGGTCCGTGGCAGTTCTGGCGATCAAGCGGGTTCAACTCTGGCTATAACCACGCCCTCAAGCCCCAGCGCTACTCCCGTCCCCACCAGTAGCGCGACACCGCCGCTACCATCGGCGACGCCGCTATCATCGGCCACGCCGTCACCCTCCAGCCCAACCTCTGGAACCACCAGCAATGGCTGCCAAATCACGGCCGACCAAACAGCTGCTGAGCAAACCTTGCTCGCGTTACTCAATCAGCACCGGGCCGCCGCGGGCGCGCCGCCTTTAGCCGTCAGCGCGCGGCTGTCGGCTGTGGCGCGAACGCATTCGTGTGATATGTTCCAGCACCAGCAAATGAGTCATACCGGTTCTGACGGTTCGAGCCCCTTTCAGCGCATCAGTGGCGCGGGGATTGCGTACAGTACCGCAGGTGAAAACATTGGCATGGCTGGCGGATATAGTCTATCCAGCGGAGTGACGACGATCGACAACGAGATGATGGCCGAACCGGTGAGTTACGGCGACCATCACTGGAACATTGTCAACAGCGCGTACTCCACGGCCGGCATCGGTATCATTTACGCGAACGGTCAGGTGTGGCTCACCGAAGATTTCATCGGCTGATACGGCTGATAGGAGCAGTGGTCGTCCCAGGAGCAGTGGTCGTCCCAGCAACATAGCCCACGCGGCGCTGAAATCTGAACCACTCGGAATGTCTGCCCAGCGTTATGATAAGGGGGAACGGGCGATTGCCCGCTCCTGCCGATCGTCATGCGGGGAGATAAGATAATGCCGATGGAAGGGGCGGATGAGGACGCGCCGCGGCGCGTCCCGCGCTCGCTACAGGTCCGACTCCTCCTCTCATTCGCCGGATTGGGCGCATTGGCCATCGTCCTCACGGGCGTCGCCATCTCTGAGCGCGGGGTCGGGCTGCTGAACACCCAATACGTGGCGGCCTACCGGGCCAACGGACAGGCCGTCGCCGCCATCATGAATGATGAGTTTCAGCACGCCGTACAAGGTTCTCGATTCAGTATCAAGGCGCGTGAACTCGGTGTCCTTATCGAGGACATGGCCCAGCAGTCGCGCGCCCGTGTGCGCCTCTACGACCTTCGCCGCCATCTGATCGTCGACTCGGGAAACGTCGTCGCGCCACCTGGGAGCCATCTGACGCCGGACACCTTCGGGGCACAAGTCTTCACGGCTGGAATCATCCCACTCGGCAAGACGCAGCTGGCGCCGTTCGGGCGCATCGAGATCTCGCACCCGCTTACCGATCGCGCCTACCAGCAAAGCCAATTTCTAACGGCTGTCGCGTGGATCGCCCTGGGCATACTGCTGCTGACCATCGTCGTGGGCGGCATTCTGTCCGATCGTTTGTTGGCGCCCCTGCGCGTCTTGACTCGAACGACCGCGCGCGTCGGCGCGGGGACGCTCGGGCTTCGCGTTCCCGCGGGACGACGCGACGAGGTAGGTGAGTTGGCGCATCAGTTCAACCTGATGGCGAAGCGATTGGAAGAAAGCTTTGGGTTACTGTCGACCGAGCGCGACCGCCTGGCCCTCGACCGAGATCACCTACGCCAGTTCGTCGCCGACGTTTCACATGAGTTGCGTACACCGCTCACGGCGCTACAGACCTTCAACGATTTACTTCGCGACGGCCGCGAGGGCGATGCGGCGACACGACATGAATTCCTCGATGAGAGTGCGCAACAGATCGAGCGCCTACATTGGTTGACGCGCAATCTTCTCGACCTGTCGCGGCTGGAGGCGGGGATCACACGCATCGAACCGCAGCCAGCCGACCTCGGCGATACAGTGCGGCGCGCCGTGGGCAGCGTGAGCCCTGTCGCGATAGCCAAGGGATTAACCTTAATCGTCGACGCGCCACCAGTAGTACTCGCGCACGATTCGCCGCGCCTAGAGCAAGCCATTGGCAACATCATTAACAACGCAGTTAAATTCTCGCCACCCGGAAGCACCGTGTCCATACAACTCCGCGTCCACGAGACGCGTGCCGTCGTGGAGGTGCGCGACGAAGGACCCGGTATCCCTCCGGCCGAACAGGCACACGTCTTTGAGCGTTTCTATCGGGGGCGCGCAGCCAACCGTGGCGGCGAAGGCAGCGGACTGGGCCTCGCCATCACCAAGGCTATCGCGGATGCGCACGACGCCACCATTGACATCCAGCCAGCGGCGGACCAGGGGACTATCGTGCGGCTTAGCCTACCGCGACGTGTCCCCGTTCCAATTGCACGCCGCGTGTAGCGCCGTGGTTCTGGGTACGTCTTCATGGGGAATAGCGCGATACGCTAGCTTCGCCCAGGGCTACCGGATATACACGTATAAAGTGTTGCTGGCGGCATTGTCCTCCGCTCCCTAAACCTGACCTATTCGGAGGGACCCGCACGGCGGTATATATCGTGCTACCCTAAGGATAGCGCGTGACCGACAATTAGTGGATAGTGGAGAGAAAATCTGATGACGACAGCGCGGCCCCTGGCCGATCCGGACCGCGACGGTACTCTATTCATGTACGACCTGACCGTCGCGCCCGCGCCGCCCCACATCCGCGATGCGGCCCTGCGCGCCGCCACCCCCGCCGACGCGCCGGCGCTGCAGGACGCGATGCACGCCAGTGGTGAGTATCTCGACGATGTCGTGCGGGTGCGTCGCCTCCACGGCCGCCACCCCTACGTGGTAGAGGCGGACGGCAAGGTCGTGTCGTACGGTTGGGTCGCCTATAGCGCCGAACCGCTCGGCGACCTCGGCATCTCGTTCCAGCTCAAACCCGATGAGGCCTATATCTACGACTGCGCCACGCGGCCCGATTACCGGGGCCGTGGGTACTACCCGGCGCTGCTGCGCTTCATGTGCGACGCGTTGCGGCGTGAGGGACGGCGGCGCGTCTGGATCGGCACGGCCCCCGGCAATTTCACTTCGCAACACAGCATCACGCGGGCCGGCTTCGCAAAGATCGCCGACGTCAACTTCACGCGCCGTCCCGACGGCTCCTTCCGCGTCGACATCTATGGTGTCCCCGGCGTCGCCCCTGACGTGCTCGAGGACGCCGCGTGGTCGTTCCACGGCCGGCCGCACGCCGACGCGGGCATCCCAGCGTGAGTCGGGAGTCGGGAGTCGGGAGTCGGGAGTCGTCAGAATGTATCGCAAAAGGATTTGGTGGGAGGTCGCGCGGGCAGGCAAACTCCCGACTTCCGACTCCCGACTCCCGACTATCCCGTATTGCGTACGCCCGCCGCGATGCCGCGCACGGTGAGGGCAAGGGTGTGTTCGCGCGTGGCGCGTTCGTCGGGCGGCAGGTCGGCGCCCCGTAGGGCGCGTAGGGCGCGCACCTGCACGTAGCTCAGGGGGTCGACGTAGGGGTTGCGCCGATCGATGGTGTCGCGCAGCACGGGCGCGCCGTCGAGCAGCCGCGCGTAGCCGGTGACGCGCAGCACCGCGCGCTCCGCCCGCGCGAACTCGTCGTGGATCAGCCCATAGACGCGGGCGCGCGTCTCCGGATCCTCGACGAGGCCAGCATACTCGGCGGCAATGGTCATGTCGGCCTTGGCCATAGCCATCTGGATGTTGTCCAGCAGCGTACGGAAAGGCGGCCACGCGCGGTACATGCGCGCCAGCCGCTCCCAGCCGCCGTCGTCAGCGTCGCCGACGGCGCATAACGCGTGGCCGGTGGGGTACCAGCCGGGGATGACGTGGCGGCTCTGCATCCAGGCGAAAACCCACGGTATCGCGCGCAAGTCTTCCAGGCGGCGCGTGGCGCGGCGTGAGGGCGGCCGTGAGCCGATGTTGAGGCGTCCGATCCAGCGTACCGGCGTAGCCTGCTCGAAGTACGGCAGCAGGTCGGGGTCGTCCACGAGGGCGCGGTAGCCCCCATAGGCCGCGGCCGAGATGTGGTCCATCAGCGCGGCCCAGCCCTCTTCATCCTCCCGGCGCATTGTGTCTTCGTCCTCGCCGCGCAGCGTCGCCAGCAGCACGGCCGAGAGCGTCGTCTCCAGGTTGCGTCGGGCGATGGGCGGCAAGCCATACTTCTGGTTGATAACCTCACCTTGCTCGGTGATGCGGATGCGCCCCGCTACCGAACCGGGCGGTCCCGCCAGGATCGCTTCGTGCGAGGGACCACCGCCGCGCCCGACCGCGCCGCCACGCCCATGAAACAACTCCAGGCGCACGCCGTGTCGCGCCGCCACCGCGACGAGACGCTGCTGCGCACGGTACAACTCCCAGGCTGAGGTGATGACGCCGCCGTCCTTGGCGCTGTCGGAGTAGCCAAGCATCACCGTCTGCACGTCGCCTTGCGCCGCCAGCGCGCGCCGATAGGCCGGATGCGCGAGCAGCGCGTCGAGCAAATCACCGGCGCGGCGCAGGTCGTCGATCGTCTCGCAAAGGGGCGCGACAGGGAGCGGACCCAGCGTATGGGCCAGCAGATGCGCGGCCAGCACGTCCTCGACGCTTGTACTCATGCTGATGATGAGCATGCGGATCGCCGCGGGCGCGACGGCGCGCTGCGCCATGCGGGCGGCGCGCAGCAGCCCGATCGCCTGCACGGCGCCGTCGGGGCCGCTGATGCGTAGTGACGGCGCAAGCAGGTCGGGTGGATCGTCCAGCAGCCCCTCGAGTAAAGCTAGGCGCTCCGGCCCGGACGCGTCCTGCCAGGCGGCCCCTATGCCATGGGCGGTGTCAGCGGACACAGTGTCAGCGGACACGCAGGCCGCGGCCAGCGCGGCGTGCACGTCGTCGCGGTGGAGCCGCAGGTCGAGCGGAAGGAGATGCAGCCCGAACAGTTCGACCTGGCGGATCAGCGCGCCGAGCGGGCCGCGCAGCAGCGCGTCGTCGGGCGGCGCGGCCACGGCGGCGGCGGCGGCGCGCAGGTCGGCCAGCAGGTCCTCCGTGCGGCGGTAGGCCGCGGCGTGGTCGGGCGAGGGCGGCCGTGGCGTGCCGCGCACGCGGTCGAGCGCGAGCGAGAGCTTTTGCCACACGAAAGAGAGCTTGCGGCGAAACGGTTCGTCCCTGTTGGCGTCGCCGAGCGCGACGGCGTAGTCGGGCATGGCCTCCTCGTCGGCGGCAATGGAGCGCGTCAGCGCGTCGGTGGTCGTGGACAGGCGCTCCGATTGGCTGAAGAGGGTAGCGAGGGCGCGCACCTCGTCGCGATAGCGCGTCAGGGCCAGGGCCTGCTGCAAGCGCAGCGTCTCGGTCAGGACCTCGCCGGTCACATGAGGATTGCCGTCGGCGTCGCCGCCAATCCAGCTACCCAGGCGCAGCAGGGGCGGCACGCGCCACGGGTGGTCCGGGTAGCAGCGCCGCAACTCGTCCTCCAGGGCCTGATGCACGGCGGGCAAGGCGTCGAGCAGGATCGTGTCGACGTAGTAGAGGGCGCCCTTGACCTCGCCGAGCACGTCGATCGCGCGCGAACGCGCTTCGTCGGTGCGCCAGAGCAGTAGGATATGCTGGTAGAGGCTGTCGACGAGGGCCTGGCGTTCGTCGGGGGCGAGGCGCTCGCGCTCCAGGCGCTCCAGCAGGTCGGCGATAGCGCGGTGCTTGGTGAGGATAGAGGCGCGCGTCGCCTCGGTCGGGTGCGCCGTCAGCACCAGGTCGACGCGCATTGTGTCCAGTGTCGCGGCGATCGTGGCGGCGTCCAGCCCCTGCGCGGCCAGTTCGCGCACCGTGGCGACAAGCGAGAGGGGTTGAGGGCGCGGTGGGGTCTCCGAAGCGTTGGCGCGCCGGCGGCGTACGCGATGCTGCTGCTCGGCCAGGTTGACGAGGCCGAAGTAGGCGGAGAAGGCGCGCACCAGCACCTGTTCGTCGTAGGGGGACAGGCCCTCCAGGATGTCGTGCAGTTGGGCGCGCGCGTCTCCATCAAGCGCGGAGCCAACGGACGCGCCCTCATCACCGGTATCACTGGCATTGGGCGAGGGAGTGGACGGAGTGTGCAGCCGTTTCGCCAGGGCGCGGACCTGTTCCTCCACGTCAAAGAGCCGCGCGCCCTCGGCGGCTGAGATAACCCGGCCCAACAGATCGCCCAGCAGGCGTACGTCCTCGCGCAGCCGCGCCGTCTTGTCCTCGGTCCCCACTACCATCATTGCCCCCTGTATCACTCGCCCCTATCGACCATTGGCTTAGGTATCTCCCATGACCATGAGATGCGGCCTGACCTTAAAAGGTCATGGCAGACGACGGACCTCGAAAGGTCGGTCTGGGCGCGACACACGCCCGGCCCCACTCGTCGCGCGCCTGGCGCCTACTGACCTTTCAAGGTCTGGTCCCTGCCATGACCTTTTAAGGTCAGGCCTGCGACACTCGCCACCATCGACCATCGACCATCGACCATCGACCATCGACCATCGACCATCGACCATCGACCATCGACCATCGACCATCGACCATCGACCATCGACCATCGACTTGGGTATAGCCGATGCGCGGCCACAAGGCAACGGCACAATGGCCGCAAAAGAACGTTGCGTTGTGTGCGCGACCGTAGGGCTTGTTATGCTACAAGGGGGCGCGCACTCGCTGCGACAGAGGGAGCCGCGGCCAAGACAAGTGTATAAGGCACGAAGAGCATGACGAGCGACGAGGACGCGCGTGACTATAGGGCGCTACAAGCGCTCTACAAGGAGTGGGCGCGTGGGGAGCCATCACGGTTCGCGGTCGTGGCCGCGGGGGCGCTACAGGGCGTCTACGATGCACAGGCGCCGGCGCGCGGCGTCCTGCTCACGCTGCCCCAAGAGGTTGCCCGCGCCTTCGTCGTGCCGCTGTGGCCGCTCGACGGCTGGCGCCACCCCCGCTTCGTCGTCGAATCGTACCGCCGCCCCGGCAGCCCCCTCCCCCTCGCTCCACAATCCGACGACCCGCTCGTGCGCGACTTCCTCGTCGCCGAGGAACTGCGCCGCGACCAGGAGCGGTTGGAGACTCCTGGCAATTACCCCTACGCGCTCATCAAAGACGGCGCGCTGTTGGGCCGTTACAAACGCGTGACGCAGGCGCGTCAGCGCATCGACGCGGCCATGCCCCCGTTGGCGCCGATCGTCTTTACGTCGCTGCGGCCAGCCCGCGTTGGCTCCTTCGACCTGATGGTCTTGCAAGCGCTCGTAGACGCGTTGCCGGCCTGAGCGGCGCGTCGTCCGCCTCACGACTCGCGTTAAACGCGCCTCATGGTTCGTGGTTGCCCTGCCCGCTGGCGGGACGCCCGCGGGGCTCTTGAAAATCCCTGGCTGAAGCCAGGGGGAAGTTTAAACAGAGACAAGTGAGGTCTGATGGGCCAGACGCATCATCCTGCCGCGATAGGCCCGTCTTCTCGCGCACAAGCAGTCCGACGTGGCGCACCATGCGCAGCGCCAGTTCCTCCGGCCGCAGAGGTAGGAGGAGAAAGTCATCCGCGCCCGCCGCGATGGCATAGACGTGCACATTCGTGGGCGCGACAAGCGCGATCGACGGTACCCCCGCCGTACGAGGATCGCGGCGCAGATGAGCGAAGGCGTCATCAACAGCGCTGTCATCTGTTATAGCGACCAGGAGAATAGCGTCTGGTTGAAGGCGACCGGCAGCTGCCGCGGCGTCTGTATGTCGCGCGCACACCGTTGTGTAGCCCGCCGCGTGTAGCATCATCAGGACGGGGCGCACGATCATATCGTGGTTAGCGAGCGGCGGTCCCACGGTGACGACCAGCACATGGGGCGGTCTGGGGTGATGGGCCGGCGCCAGGGCGCGGGGCCCCGCGCGCGCTTCGAACAGATAGCCCTGACCGCGCACCGTCCGCAACGGAGCGGCAAAGGCGGGACGTGTGAGCTTGGCGCGCAATCGCCCGATATAGACCTCCAAGGCGTTCCCATCGCCCTCATAGACCTCACCCCACACCGCGTCGAGCAAGGTATGCCTACCAACCACCTGCCCTGGTCGCCGCATCAGCGTCGCCAACACGACCACCTCGCGCTGCGTGAGGCTAGCGCGCCAACCCCTATCGTCTACGATCTCGCGCGCCGCCATCCGCAGCGTTAGGCCACCCGCGCACAGCGCGGCGTCACGCTCCAGAGTGGTGTGTATGCGTGTATGGAATTCGTGTAGGTGGACCGGGAGGTCGATAATGTCGACAACGCCCAGGGCAAACACCCGCTGTCGTAGCGCACGGTTGGCGTCTCGCGCCAACGCCATAACGGGCAGGTGGGGGGCCGATCGGCGCAGGGACGTGAGCGCTCGAAGCGCGCCATCATGCGGCTGTTCGATGACGACGATACCCATCACGTAGGTGTGGAGCGTCGCGGCCATACTGTGGTCAAAGGGTAAGAGAAGGCTGTGCGCGGCGCAACCTTCCTCTTCAAGCAGAGGGTCGGCTTTAACATAATATAGGGATTTGACAGCAGCGCGGCTCCCCGGCAGAGTCAGAGAAACGACCCACTGCCTCTGCCAAGGAGCCTGCTGCTATGATAACGGTCTGTGCGGCGTGGGACCAGGGTGCGCTCGCCGCGCTGCGGGACCACGATCCCGTCGTGCGGCGCTACCGCGCCTTCTTCGCCCACGTGGACTGGCCTGTCATCCCCGTGCGCGACCCCGCCCGTCCGTGGCCGGGTCCCCCGCCGCATCCCCCAGCCGCCTACAGCAAGGCGTTGCTGATCAAGCTGTGCGAACATAAGGAGTACGTGACACACCTGCGGTCCTTCCTGGTCGAGCACCCCCTCCTCGTGCTGGAGGTCGGTTTCCGGCCCGTGCCCGATGCGACGCAGCCTTATGGCTTCGATGTGGAGCGCACGGTCCCGTGTGACCGCTGGTTGCGCCACTGGCAGCAGCACCTCGACAACGCGCTGCTCCACGCGTTGCTGCACGGGACCGTTCACGCCCTCCAGGCTGAGATCCCCCACCTGGGCCAGACGGTCGCGGTCGATGTCAAGCCTAGCTACGCCTGGGTCGCGCAGAATAACCCGAAAGCCTACGTCCCCCACCGCTACGATCCCGCGCGGCAACCTACGGGCGACCCCGCCTACCGCTTGGGCGTCAAGACGAGCAGCAACCAGAAGCGCGCCGATGGCACGATCACGCAGACCAAGGAGTACGTGTGGGGCTACGGCAGCGGCGTGGTCGCCGCCACCGACCCGGCCTACGGCGCTGTCGTCCTCGCCGCGTACACCCAGCCCTTCAATGAGGTCGATAGCACCTACTATCACCCGCCCTACGCCCGCACGGTCGTCACGCGGGGGGTCCGGCCCACCAACGTCACCCCCGACGCGGCCTTCGACGCCTGGCACATCTACCAAACCTGCGCCGACCACGGCGGCATCGCCGCCATCCCGCTCAACACGCGCGGCCATCCCACGCCCCAGCGCCTGTCCGATGGCACGCCGCTCTGCCCCAAAGGACGGTCCATGAGCCCCGCCTCTCCGTTCGATCACACGGACGGCTATCGTGCTCAAGAGTTCCGCTGCCCCCTGCTCCATCCGCACCCCACCGCTCAGACGTGTGACCATGAGCAGTTCGCCAAGGGGCCGGGCTGCGTCAAATATATCAACATCGAGACCGGCGGCCTCCTGCGCGTCCTGCTTGACCGCGACTCCACCGCCTACCAAGGACATCTACCGCCAGCGCACGTCCACCGAGCGCATCAACTCCCAAGCCAAAGCCTTCGGCATCGAGCGCCCCAAAGTGCGCAACAGCCGCTCTGTCCACAATCTCGACACCCTCACCTACATCGCCATCAATGTCCACGCCCTCCAGCGCGTCCGCACACTCAACGCCCGTGCGGCCACAGCGACACCCCTGTTATGTTAAAGCCGACCCTCTTTGCTAGACTTTGGCCAATTGGACGAAAGATAAGAGGCAGATGACGCTGTAGGCAACTCCTACCATAGATGAGGTCTACGATGCTCAATCTGCCTGACGCCATTATGACGTATCTGGCGCCGTTTGCGCCACTGTTCACCCGCCGCACCTGGCGGCATGTGCCCCTGCTTGTCGTCGGGGCGATCCTCGCGCCAGGTCGGCGCATGGTCAGTGCGGTGTTGCGCGTGACCGGACACGGGGAGGATGCGGCTTTTTCGACGTATCACCGGGTGCTCAACCGGGCCGTCTGGTCGAGCCTGGGGGCGAGTCGCATCTTGCGCGGGCTGCTCGTCGTCGCCTTTGCGCCCGCGGGTCCCCTCGTGCGGGGCATCGACGAAACGCTCGAACGCCGCCGCGGCAAAAAGATCAGCGCCGCCGGCATCTACCGCGACCCGGTCCGCTCGAGCCAGGGGCACTTTGTCAAAGCGCGGGCCCTGCGCTGGGTCAGTCTGATGCTGCTCGTGCCCATCCCCTGGGCCAACCGGACCTGGGCGCTGCCCTTCTTGAGCGTGCGCGCGCCGTCGGAACGCGACGATGCCGACCAGGGCCGCCGGCACAAGGCGATCACCGATTGGGCGCGTCACATGGTGCGGGTCGTCCATCGCTGGTGCCCCACGCGTCCGCTCGTCCTCGTGGGGGACACCACCTATGCCGCACTTGCGTTTCTCGCGGCGACGCGCTCTGTGGCGACGATGGTGACCCGCCTGCGCCTGGACGCCCGCTTGTTTGAGCCCGCACCCCCGCGCGTTCCGAGGCAGCAGGGTCGCCCTCGCCTCGTCGGACCACGTCTCCCGACCCTGGCCGCGCGTCTCGTTGATCCGGCGACGGTCTGGAGCCCGCTGGTGGTCCCTTTCTGGTACGGCGAGACGGACCGGACGATCGAGATCGTTTCTGGCACGGCCGTGTGGGACCGCACCGGCTTGCCACCCGTCCCCGTCCGCTGGGTCCTCATCCGCGATCCTGACGACGCTTTCCCGCCCCAGGCCCTGCTCTGCACCGACCTCGACGCCGCCCCCGTGCAGATCGTGTCCTGGTTCGTCTTGCGGTGGCGCCTGGAGATTGCCCAGTCACACTACCCTCATACCATGCATCCCGCTCAGGCTCTTGATCATGCGGCATAGGGTATCTCCCTCGTGCTCTTGCTACTACGTTCTTACCATGACAGGGCGCGTCCCGTCAAAACGCAGGCCGTCGCTGGCTGGCTGACCTGTTTACCGGCGCCGACGGTCCCGTAACGCCTGCATCCACGCCCGCGCTCGCATGCAAGCGCTGCGCGCACAGCACTGCACCGAGGCGGGGTAGCAACTAGCTGGGGGGGGCGGTCAGCGCACTCCCCCGTCGCTCGCTTTGCGCTGACGGTAGGCCTGGGCGTGCAGGGCGTTCTGTTCGCGCTTCACCTCATCGCGGTAGAGATCGCAGTAGATCGACGCCGGCCCCCGCTCCCCCTTCATCACCGTCTCGCGCTCACCACAGCGCGCACACCTGATGCGCTTCTGTTTGACCGCCATTCCCCCCCCTTTTGGACCGTCACGCACGTATTATAGAAAACCTGCGTGACGGCCGTCAAACGCTCCCTTTCTCCCCAAGGTGGGGGCGTGTGTGCAGCCTGCACGGACATGAGCGGTCGGCCACGCGAGGACGTGCGCCCCTAGCCGTCCAGGCCGCGCCCCCGTGATCAGCCGTCCAGGCCACGCCCCCTGGTCTCTGGGCGCGTGCTCATCGCGGTGCTCCGTGCGTCGCCTGCGCTTGCCGCCCAGCGGTCATGCAGGATGGCTCCCACCGGACGCTGCCGTTGACGGCGCAGGCGGTCCAGTTCGCCCTGATCAGCCCAGACGACCCGTCGGCGCTGCCCCTGCACCTCCACCTGCCGTCGTGTCTGGACCCAGCCCCGCTTGATCCAGTTTTCCACGGTCGCCCGCGGCATCTCAAGCGCCTGGGCCAGATCCGCCACCCACCACTCGTCGGCGCCCAGCGTCACCGCAGGGCGCTGGGGCCGGCGCGGACGTAGCCCGAACCGCTGGATCAGGTCTTGCACCGCTTGTCGATCAAAGCGCGCGGACTGTTTGGGCGGGCGATAACCCTCGGCGTGGAGGTGCGCGGCGACCGCAGCGGCTGAGTGCCCTGCGGCGACCAGCGTACGCACGCGGTCGCAGAGCTGCGGGTAATAACTGAGTTGTTCCAAGCGCCCGACCGGCCGGATCAGCGTCCCCGTCGTCTGACTCCCGCCGGCCCATGTGATGACAACCCCGACCCGCTCGCTCTCGCCAGCGACCGTCACCTCCACGCGCTCCACCACCTGGCGGATGATCTCCTTACGCTCGGCCGCCGTCGTGCGTGGCGCGTGCCACAACGCGGGGATGTCCGCCGCTAACTGGCGGACGGCCGCTTGCTCCGTCTCCGAGAGCAGACGTGGTTGCCGCTGGAGGAAACGGTGGTACTCCTCCTCGACCTGCTGGTGTGCGGCTAATTTCTCTTCCCAGGCACGCGCCAACTGGCGCGCCACCAGCCGGTTTTCGGGTTCGAGCGCCTGGTCGTGACGCCCGGCCCGCTCCGCCTCGTAGGCCGCGCGTTCCCGCCGATGCTCCCAGAGCTGCAGCAGGTCCGCGCGTTCCCGTTCCAGATGCCGCGCCGCCGTCAGGGACAACTCTAACGCCGCAGGTTCCAACGCAACGAGCACCTGCGCGCTCACGTACTGATCAAGCGCGGGTCCGGCCAGCGATTGGCACAGGGTCGTGCCATAGGTGACATAGTGCAGGGAGCAGGTGTATGTGGGGCAGCGCGCCTGTCCCCCGTACTGGACGCGTAGGCGGCACCCGCAACGCCCGCACACCACGAGTCCGGCCAACAACGCCGCCCCGTTCCGCACGGCGCCGACCGCCTCAGAGCGCGCCCGATTGGCCCCCAAGCGGGTGACGTTGCGCTCATACTGGTCCCAGCTAATGTAGGCGGGACACTGGTCCCGGATGAGCACGAACCAGCGGTCCTCCGGTTGCACGACCCGTCCCGTCGCCCGGCGACCGGGCTGCTTACGCCGCGGATCAATCTGACGCCGCCCGTAGGTGTAAGCCCCGGCGTAGAGCGGATTGTGCAGCAGGTTCTGCAGCGTCTGCCGGTTGGGGCGCCGCCAGACGAGATCGCCGCGGTTCGGTCCTTCGCGCAGACGCACCCCGAGCTGGATCTGGTGGCGGGTCAGGTAGCGCAGCACCGCGTTGAGGGTACCCAACTCCTCAAACTGGCGGAAGATCAAGCGGACCACCGCCTGCACCTGTGCATCGGGGTCCAGCGCCACCTCACCGGAGGGGCGACGCACGTAGCCGACGGGCAGCGGGACGGCGAGGGCTCCCCGGCGGGCTTTATTGAGCCGCCCCTGGCGCAGGCGTTGCTGCAAGAGGTGCAGTTCCGCTTCCGACATCGTGCCCTTGAGGCCCAGCAGGAGGCGATCATTGTACTGCGTCGGGTCGTACACGCCGTCGCTGTCGGCGATGAGCGTCCCGAAGAGGGCGCAGAGTTCGAGCAACGGGTACCAGTCGGCGCAGGAGCGGGCCAGGCGGGACATCTCGATGCCCAGGATGAGTCCGACGTGACCCAGGCTCACCTCCGCGACCAGGCGCTGGAAGCCCGTGCGGTCCACCGCGCTGGCGCCGGACTTGCCGAGGTCATCGTCGATGACGCGCACCCGCTCCGGCGCCCAGCCCAATGCTTCGGCGCGTTGGCGTAAGCCGTACTGGAGACGGGTGGACTCTTGGTGGTCGAGCACCTGCTGCGGCGTCGACTGCCGCACGTAGACCAGCGCCAGCCGCTCCCGATGCGCGGCCTGCACCTTGCCGGAGAGATCCAGCAGAACATCAGGTGCCGACATGGTCAGCTCCTGGCGCATGTGTGTCTGGCTCATGCGCTGCCTCCCCGACCACGTGGCGCTCCAGCATCTGGCTGAGCAGCCAGAGCAGACGGGCGCGGTTCGGCGGAGGGAGTTGCACCCACAGCGGCGGGGCGGGCGCTATCGTGGGCGGGGGGGACCAAGGACGGTGTTGGTGTGGGACATGGCGCTGCCTCTCCTTCTATATGGGCCTGTGTGGCCGCATGCAGCCGGGCCACCAGGGCCACCAACTGCTGCAGTCCGGCTATCCCAATGATCGGAGAGGAACAACCATCCGTCAATCCTGCGGGTATGGGTGCAGTGTGTATGGGCGATTGAAACCACGTTTCATGAGGTCCGTGATCATCTCGGCGTCGAGACCGGGCGCGGCTGGTCGGAGCAGACGATCCGCCGGACCACACCCGCTCTCCTCGGCTTGTTCTCATTCGTCACGCTGGTGGCCCACGACTACTGGGGGCACGGCACCCCGCTCGTCAAGGGCGCGGCTTGGTATCACAAGCGGGAACCCACCTTCATCGACGCCATCGCGGTCGTGCGCCGCTCCGTGTGGGCCCACGGGACTTTTCAGACATCCTCATCCGCTGACGACCCGCGAAAAGTCCCCCGTGCCTTGGCTGATCACCTGTGTGAGTTGCTCTGCTACGCCGCGTGATTTGGCCAAAGTCTAGCTTTGGGCAGAGAGAGCCTGTTGGCGCCAGCTACATTTTTGCCATTTGGGTCTCTGCCATTTGGGTCTGGTGATTACCCACATCTTGTCGGTGGAAGTGGGCAAGGCTCCGGCTACCGTTGTACCTTGGACGTGTGACAACAAACCACGGACAGCGGAGGCGGAGCCAGGGACAAGATACAGGATCGGGAGGGGATTGCCAAGCTGCCGGTGACGGAGTGGGAGGACGCGCTGCAGGAGTTCCTCGCGCCAGTGGCCGCTCAGGTGCCCGACGTGCGCGTGCGGCGGGTGCTGGGGCCGGCGGTCCAAGGGATCGTAGGGGGCCAGTCGCCCGTGGTGACGGAACTCTCGCGCAACGTGGCCCGCTCGCAGGAGTACGTCTGGCCGTTGGCGAAGCGGGTCTACCGTTTTCTGGCGAAGCGGCGCTTCGGACAGCAGGCGTTGGAGCGCGGGCTGTATGCCATCGCCCAAAAGACGGTGGAACAGGCCGATCCGGCCTATCTGGTGGCGGCACTCGACCCGGTCAACTTTGCGAAGCCAGACACCGCAAAGCTGGAGGGCGTCTCCACGGTCATGAAGAGCGCGCCGCCCGGACCGCACGGGAAGAAACGACTGACGCCGGGCTATCCGGCCCGCACGGTGGCCATCGTCACCCTCGCCGGGCCGGCGATTGCCGACGCCCGCTGGTGCTCGGACCAGACCAAGGATTTCTTGCGCGCGAACCGGGAACGCTGGCGGGCCATTGAGCAGACGAGGCGACGGTTCCCGCGCCGACGGTGGCGTGGCGGACAGCGGGGTGGATGAGCAGCAGCTCTGCGGCCAGATGCGCCAGGCCACGGCTGCGTTCATCAGTCGTGCCCGCCCTCTGAACCGGAGCGTGGAGGTCTTCAACGACCGTCTCGAGCGGTGGGAGCCAGGGCGCCTGGCGTCCCTCGTCGCCACCGGGCCCCAGGGCTTCCGCGTGCACGTGGCCGTCCCGCATGCCCGGCGTGAGCGCACCGTTACGATCGAGATCGGCGGGCTCCAGCGGCGCCTGCCCCGGCAGACCTGGCCCCTCTGGGGCCCTCCTCGCCCCCGACCCCGCCCTGGATCGCGACCGCGTGTTGCTCACCACGGTCCCCCTCCGTTCCGCTGCTGACGCCCACACCGTCTAGACCGACGGGCGCTACCGCTCTCGGATCGCACACCCCGACCGCTTCGCCTACGAGGATGGCCTGGCTGTCGAGGATAGGCGTGTCCAGACACGCGAACGCCTGCGGCGACTCTTCATCCTTGTCGTGCGCGCGCCGCTCTTCGTCTACCACCGCGGCGTCACCTGGCCCCGCGACGCCATCCGCTGGCTGCGCTGCTTGGGCGGCAAACGCGGCCTGCGGATCGACCGCGACGGTCCCGACGTCCTCCTAGCCGGCATCCGTGCCGTCTTCGTCACCGCCGCAACGCGGGCCTTCGCCGCCCATCATCCGTTTCCGGCCGGACATACATCGTTGTGGGTAATCACCAGGTGCATCGTATTGACAAAGCGACGGCGACGTGTTACGCTCTACTCACATTGGTTAATCGCTTAATCCGGCGAGGCGACGCGAGATGGCGGCGACGATTTACGATGTGGCGCGGCGAGCCGGTGTGACGGCGGCTACGGTGTCCAACGTCATACGCGACAAGGGCTCCGTGGGTGCCGAAACGCGCGAGCGCGTGCAGGCGGCTATCGCCGCGCTCGACTACCGGCCCAACCTCGTGGCGCGTGGACTGGCCCGCAGCCGCAGCGCGACCCTTGCCCTCCTGCTGCCCAATATCGCTAACCCGTTCTATCCCGAGATCGCCCTTGAGGTCGAGCGTATCGCCGGCGCGCACGGCTATACCCTGGCGTTGTGTAATACCCACGACGATGACGCCGTCGGCCGCGCCCAGCTGGAAAGTTTGCTAGGGCGCCGCGTCGACGGCGTGCTGGCGATGGCCGGAGGGCTGGCGCTCGCCGACGTGCGCGCCGCCGTGGCGCGCGGGCTTACTGTTGTGTTGTGCAACTGGTCGGAGGTCGAGGCGCGCACCGCCAAGGGGCGAGTTCCGCAACTCCCGACCGTGGAGGTCGATTTCCAGCACGGCGGCGAGATGGCCGCCCGTCACCTCCTCACGCTCGGCCACCGCTGTGTCGCTGCGATCGTCCAAGAGACGGGCGGGACGGCGTGTGACACGCGAAGCCCATCGCACACGGGCCGGCTGGAGGGTTTCCGCGCCGCGCTCACCGCCGCAGGCGTGTCGCTTCATGAGGGGCGCGTCCAGTTCGGCGACGGCACGGTTGAGAGTGGGTATCGCGCGGCGGCCGCATTACTTGACAACCCTATCGGCGCGGCGCGGCCCACGGCCATATTCGCCACGAATGATTTGATGGCCCTGGGAGCGATCGAGGCGGCGACCGACGCCGGCTTGCGCGTCCCTGCGGACCTCTCGGTCGTCGGATTCGACGACATCGCGCTGTGCGCGCATCTGCGCCCGGCGCTCACGACTATCGCTATTCCCAAGCAGGAGTTGGCGACGCGGTCGATGGAACTGCTGTTGCGCCGCGTCGATGGCGCGGACGCGGACGCTATCCCCAACCGCCTGACCGTGCTCCCGTACCTCGTCACGCGTCGGTCGACGGCGCTCATTGACCCTGAAGACGCGCCGGAAGCGCATATGAGAGGAGGTGAGGCCAAAGTATGGGCGTCGTAGCGACGCGCTACGGAACCATGACGCCTCCGTAAAGAGGGCGTCGCGACAGCAGTCATTCTGCCTTATGTCTCGCCAATTGTATGTACATATGTACAAAGGAGTACCTTTCTCATGATCCATCATTCTGATCAGTGTTCATCCAAGCGCCGCTGGGCGCGGCGTGTAGCCGCCGGCGCGGCCGTGGCCACCCTTGCCGCCGTCAGCCTCACCCCGCATACAGCCAAAGCCCAGACGCCCAAGGCTTCGGTCGTCCAGTTGACCGCCGAGACTTGGGTGCCGAACATGAACACGTCGGTCGACCTATTCAACAAGACGCACCCCGGCATCCACGTCAATTGGCGTAAAGTCGTCGCGGGCGGCCTTGGCACCTATGCCAATTTCTCGAACGCCATCAAGGCTAACTCGACGCCCGACATCGGCCAGATCGAGTATCAGTTCCTGCCCACCTTCGAGGCGCAGAACGGCCTGCTTGACCTGGCGCCGTACGGCGCGGCCGCCTACAAGAACGACTTTGTGCCGTGGACGTGGAGCCAGTCAACGCTCGGCAACCAGATCTTCGCCATCCCACAGGACACCGGTCCTGAGGGTATGTACTACCGCGCCGACCTCTTCAAGAAGTACAACATCGCCGTGCCCACCACCTGGGCGCAATATGCCGCCGCCGCGCTCAAGCTGCACAAGGCCAATAAGAACCTCTACATCACCGACTTCGCGCCCAAGGATCCAGGCTGGTTCATTGGTATGATGTGGCAGCACGGCGCGCACCCCTTTGGCATTAGTGGTCAGTCATGGAAGATTGCCCTCAACGACGCCAACGGTAAGGCCGTGGCGCAGTACTGGCAGACCCTGCTCGACCAGAAGCTCGTGAAAACCGATCCCGACTTCAGCGATCCCTGGAACCGCGATCTACAGACCGGCGCCGCCGCGACGTGGATCTCGGCCGTGTGGGGAGCCAACACCATTCCCGCTAGCGCGCCTAAAACATCGGGCGACTGGCGCGCGGCCCCGATGCCGCTGTGGGACAAGAACACGGTCAGCTACGGCAACTGGGGCGGCTCCACCACGGTCGTCTTCAAAGGATAGCAAGCACCCCAAAGAGGCGGCGGAGTTCGCCGAGTGGCTCAACACCAACACGCAAAGCGTCCAGTTGATGATTGACCCGGTCAAGGGCACCGCCCTCTACCCCGCCCTCAAGTCGGTCCTCGACTCGTCAAGCGTCAACCAGCCGGTGGCCTTCTACGGCAACCAGGTCGTTAACAAGGTCTTCGGACAGGCCTCTCAGCACGTCAATGTGTCGTTCCAGTGGGGCCCGACGATGGACCAGGTGTTCACGGACATGGGTGACCAGTTCTCGAACGCGGTCAACGGTAAGACCACGCTTCCCGCGGCGATGGACGCGCTGCAGGCCAGCACGGTTAGCCACATGAAGAAACTCGGGTTCAGCGTCACGCAGTAAAAACTATGATGATGTACATGGGCCGATTGGCCGTACGGCCAATCGGCCCATGTACATCATCATGAATCAACGATAGAGAAAGGGGGGCGTCAAACATGGCTGTCGCACACGCTCAAACGGGGGCTGGCGCCACGCGCCGGCGGCGTCTTCGCCGCGGCTGGTCGACCCCCTACCTGTTTATCCTGCCGTTCGCCATCCTGTTCATCGTGTTCTTTATCGTTCCCATTATCTATGCCGTCGACCAGAGCTTCTATCGCTCGCAGCGCAGCGGACTCGGGCTCGGCGGCCCGCCGACGGTCGCCTTCAATGGCCTCAATAACTTCCACGATGTGTTCACGGACAGCGCGTTTTGGGGAGGATTGGGCCGTGTGGTGCTGTACGGCGTCGTACAGGTGCCCGTGATGCTCGGCCTGGCGCTGATCTTCGCGCTGCTGCTCGACTCGACGGTGGTGCGCCTCAAAGCGTTCTTCCGGCTGGCGTTCTTCGTGCCGTTCGCCGTCCCAGGCGTCATCGCGGCGATCCTGTGGGGTTATCTGTACAACCCCGATGTTAGCCCCATCATCAAAGGGATGCACGCTCTCGGCGCCAATGTCGACCTGCTGGGGCCGAACACGATCCTGTGGTCGATCGCCAACGTTGTGACCTGGGAGTGGACCGGCTACAACATGCTCATCATCTACTCGGCCCTGCAGGCCATCCCCGGCGAGATCTACGAGGCGGCGCGCATCGACGGCTGCACCGGCCTCGGCATCGCGCGCTACATTAAGATACCCCTCGTGGCGCCGGCCCTGGTGCTGACCGGCGTGCTCTCTATCATCGGCACGCTGCAACTCTTCAACGAACCGCAGGTGTTCAAGGGTTTCTCCAACAATATATCGAGCACGTTTACGCCCAACATCTACGCCTACAACACGGCGTTCGGCAACAATGACTACTACGCCGCGGCCCTGGCTGTCGTCCTGGCCCTGTTCACGTTCGTCCTCTCGTTCGGCTTCCTGCGGCTCACACGCCAGCAATCGGGGGTGTAGATTATGGCTCTCTTACCGACCACGCTTGAAGGGACTACCACGCGTGAGCGCGCGACGCCGCGCCGGCGTATTGGGACCCAAAATGTCCTGGCCATGGCCGTCCTGTTCGTGGCCACGGTCTACTTCCTGGTACCCGTGTACTGGCTCGTCATCAACGCCACCAAGAGCAGCAACGATATCATCGATTCGTTCGGGCTGTGGTTCTCCACCTGGAACCTGGGCGCGAATCTGCACGACCTGTTCACGACACAGAATGGCATCTACGTGCGCTGGCTGGTCAACACGGCGATCTACGCTTTCGGCAGCGCCATCCTGGGCACGCTGTTCTCGGCTATGGCCGGCTACGCGCTCGCCAAGTACATCTTCCCCGGCCGCAACTTGATCTTCTCGATTATCCTCAGCGCGCTGCTGGTGCCGGCGACGGCGCTGGCGCTCCCGCTGTTCCTGCTGTTGAGCAAGGCCGGGCTGACCAACACGATCTGGTCCGTGCTGCTGCCGCAGATCGCCAGCCCCTTCGGCGTCTACCTGGCGCGCATCTACGCCGCCGCGTCGGTTCCCGACGACCTGCTCGACGCCGCGCGCGTCGATGGGTTGGGCGAGTTCCGCACTTTCTTCACCGTGGCCACGCGCATCATAGCGCCGGCGCTGGTGACGGTGTTCCTGTTCCAATTCGTGGCCGTGTGGAACAACTACTTCCTGCCCCTGATCATGCTGCAGGACCCCAGTCTGTACCCACTCACGCTCGGCCTGCAGACGTTGAACGCGACGAGCGGGAACTCGCAGCAGCTTCAGTACAACCTCGTCGTGTCCGGCGCGCTCATCTCGGTCATCCCGCTCATCGTGGCCTTCCTGCTGCTGCAGCGCTACTGGCGCAGCGGGCTCACCGCGGGCGGCGTGAAGGGGTAAACTATTATTGAATCCCGACGAGAAAACCCATCGGCTTTAGCCGTGGGATGAATCGGCGTCCGTAGAGCGCGTCAGCGCGACTGCTCCCTTGCCCACCGGACTCTCACGAATCAGACGCCTGATGGCCGCCG
>JAABUM010002821.1_pt1 | contig 22492 bp, 17 predicted proteins | sample 5559161 | NCBI WGS metagenome assembly JAABUM01 (sample SAMN10711868, study PRJNA513369) | rock metagenome | isolation source: Antarctica rocks | place: Antarctica: Victoria Land, Siegfried Peak nord
GCACACAACAGCGTCATCATGCGGTAGACTACTTCTGGCATCGGGAGGCTCCTTCAGGTGATATGGTCTCAGCACCCCTATCCTACCAAAGCCCTCCCTTTGCCCCTCGTTAGCGAAAACTAGAGTAGATAGCGTTTGCTACAGTGATCGTATGCGATCTCAACCCTCCACACGCGCGCGGCGTTCTATCGCCGGTAGCTTTCTCGTGCTCCTGGTCGTCCTCGGCATCGGTGCGTCCATCGCCGCGCGGGGGCCGGCTTTGATGCTGCCGCGCCTGCGCCATGGGGTGGCCCTAGTACTGCCGCGCCTGCGACACGGGCTACAGGGGACCCTCCACGGAGATGCGCGCACGGCCGGGGGGCCGGTGGTGTGCCGCACGGGGGATGTGCTGGCGAGCGCGCATAAGGGCGATCATCTGATCTTGCAGCAACGCTGTGACACCGCCTTTGGGCGGGTGGCGCTCATCCTCCACGCCCCCGACGGCGACACCCACATCAGCGTCCTCCCCGACCGGGGCTATTGGCCCCTCCTCGACACGCACAATCTCGCTTTACAGGGAGGGACGTTGGTCGTCGAGTTTGCCCCGGCTGACCGCGCTCGCGTTCGTATCCCGACGCTCGGCGAGCATGTGCGCGTCACCGGCGCCTACGTCACGGATCGAATCCACGGCTGGCGTGAGCTGCACCCCGCCTGGCAGATCGTCCGGGTGTCCTGATGCGTGTCGTGCCTGAACAACGCCACGAGGAGCAACCCCGTCCCCGGACGAGCCCTCGCCGATCCGGGGCATCTCGCGCAACGTGTGGGTCCTGTCGCTGGTCAGCCTGTGTACCGACGTGTCGAGTGAGCTGATTTACCCGTTGGTGCCGCTCTTCCTGACCGGCGTGCTCGGGGCGCCGGCGACGGCGCTCGGCGTGATCGAAGGCGTGGCCGAGGCGACGGCCAACGTGCTCAAGCTCGTGTCCGGCCGCGTCACCGACCGCCACGGCCGGCCGCGCGCCTGGGTCTTCGCCGGCTACGGCCTCTCCACCCTCGGCAAGCCCCTGCTCGCCCTGGCGTCCACCTGGCCCCTCGTCCTCCTCGCCCGCGTCGTGGATCGGATCGGCAAAGGCACGCGCACGACTCCCCGTGACGCCCTCATCGCCGCGTCGAGCGACCCGGCGACGCGCGGGCGGTCCTTCGGCTTCCACCGCAGCATGGACACCCTCGGCGCGGTGATCGGCCCACTCGCCGGTGTCGGCCTGCTCGCCGTCACGGCGCAGAACTTCCGGCTGGTCTTCCTGCTGGCGACGCTACCTGCCCTCATCGGGGTGAGCCTCATTGGCCGCGTGCGCGAGCCCGCGCGCCAGCCGGCCCCGTCCCTCACGACCGGTGCGGTGCCGGCCACCTTCACCTACCGGGACGCCTCGCGCGCCTACCGCACCTTCCTCGGCATCGGCCTGCTCTTCGCGGTTGGCAGCTCGTCGGACACCTTCCTCATCCTCCGCGCGCACAACCTGGGCCTGGGCGCCGTGGCGGCGGTCCTGGCCTACGCCGTCTATAACCTCGTCTACGCGGCCGTGGGCTGGCCGGCCGGCATCCTGTCCGACCGGCTCGGGCGCCGCGGCATCCTCCGTGCGGGGTTCCTGCTCTTCGCCGTCGTCTACGGCGCCCTGGGTCTGGCCACGGATGCGCGTGTCGTGTGGCCTCTTTTCGCGCTGTACGGCCTCTATATCGCCCTGACCGATGGCGTGACCAAAGCCTACATCACCGACCTCGTGCCGGCGACCCAACGCGGGGGGGCGCTGGGCCTGTACGCCGTGACGACGGGCCTCATGGCGCTGGTCTCCAGCGTGCTCGCGGGACTCTTGTGGGATCATGTGAGCCCCGCCGCGCCCTTTTACCTCGGCGGGATCACCGCCCTGGGCGCGGCCGTCGCCGTCGGTCTGCTCATCCCGCGACGGCCAACATCGCACGCCTAACACGTCCCAGCGTGCGCCACACGCCCTGCGCCTAGCCGCGACTGTGCTGCTCGTCGCGACCGTTACCGCCGTGGCCCCGGCCGCGTCCGGGTGCCCGGTCGTCCTCCTGCCCTTGCCCCTCCGCGTGTCCGGGCGCGGCGCGCAGGGCGTCGTTCCAGTTCTTCGCCCCGGCCGGCGGCCACTCGCGCACGATGGCCTCCACACGGGGGTACGCCTCCTTGACCTGCGCTCACAGCTTGGCGCCGCCGGCGTCGTTGTCGAAGCCGCAATGCACGAGCGCGCCCTTGGCCAGCCCCTCCTCGATCTACCGCTTCGATAACTCGCCGTGGCCGTCGTTGGACAGGAACACGTACTCCCCTTTCTCCCACCCGCAGGTGGCCGTGTGTGGCGTGTGCCTACCCTCGCATCCGTGTCCACTCCACGACCCGCGCAGTCGCGTTCTGTCGCGCGCTCACCACACAGACTTTCTATGTCAAGGCTGGGGCAGAAACGAAAGGCCCCGCACAATGAGTGCCTGGTCTACCGCTTAGATAGGGAGAAACGAGCAAGCTCAACAACTCGCTTGACTGTCGTGGAAGGCCCTTGGTAAACTTGCGCTATGCTTAGACCTATCCACAGGAGCGTCGATCCCATGCTCCCCTTCACGGTGCCATACGTTCGCTTGGGCGGGCGTCCCTCACAAAGTGCGTGCTCCTGCCTTAGCATCCTGACCGTCCCACGCCGCCAGTCCTATGGCGACCACGGGAGAAGTGCGCCCATTTTGGGATAGATCTGTTCGTCCAGGCAGTCATTAGGCCGTGACACTTCTCTAGTGTCCACGGTCTTTTTTGTTTCTCTCCCCAACGGCGCGCTGGGTACAGCGACAAACAAGCCGTATGTCCTGAGTAAACATGGATAGGCGCCGCATGATGGATGTTTGAGGAGGGAACGAAGAAGATGTTTAACACATATACTTTGGAGCAGCGGATCGCCGCGCATATGGGTGCGGTTGGGTCTCCCGGTGCCGCAGTCGCCGTGATCAGCGGGGCGGAGGTCGTCTATGCGCGCGGATTCGGCGTGACGAGCGTCGAGGACGGTGCCCCGGTCACCCCGCACACCCTGTTCTGCATCGGTTCGACCACGAAAGCCCTGACGGCCACGCTGATTATGAGGCTCGTCGACGCCGGGACGCTCGCTCTGGACGAGCCGGTGACGACGTACCTTCCGTGGTTCACCTTCCACAAAGAGCTGGCGGCGGCGGGAGCTGTGACTTTGCGGCGCTTACTCTCCTTCACGGCGGGACTCCCCGCTGGCGGCCGCGATTTTGGCCCCCCAGGGGACGAGGAGATGGAGAGGTTTGTGCGCGAGGTGATCCAGGAGTATGAGTTGGTCGCGCCGCCCGGCGTCGTCCTCCTCTATAGCAACACGAGCCTGAGCCTCGTCGGGCATATCGCCGAGGCCGTCACCGGCCGACCCTACCGGGACCTCATGCGGGACCTCGTCTTCGAGCCGCTGGCGATGCGGCGGAGCACCTTCGATCGCGCCGTCGCGCTGACGTACCCCCTCGCCCTCCCGCACGAACGGGACGCGGACGGCGCGCTACGCGTAACCCATCGCCTCTGCGACCACGCGGCGGGCGATCCGTCCGGCTTCGCCCTATCGACCGTCCTCGATCTCGCCAACTTCGCCATTATGCAGATAAACGCAGGGAGTTTCGCCGGCCAGCGTGTGCTTTCGGAAGGGGCCGTCGGCGAGATGCAGCGTCCGCAGGCTGACCTCCACAACGCCCACGGTAACGCGTTCGGCCTCACGTTCTTCCTTCCCATGTACAAAGGCAAGCGGCAAGTGCAACGCGACGGGGATATACAGAGTTACCATTGTATGTTTACGCTCTACCCCGAGGAAAGGGTCGCCATCGTCGCCGTCACCAACGACAATGCGTTCGACCTTGAGGCCGTGTTGCACCCTATCTTCGATGAACTCCTCCACCTGCCGGAGGACACACCGCCTCCGCGGGTAATCGCGCCCAACACGGCCCTCTGGCCCGACTATACGGGCAGCTACCTGAATCCCGCGTGGGGGTTGGCGACGATCGTCCCGGATGGTGAGCGCCTGACGCTCGACCTCAATGGCGACAGCACACCTTTGGACGCGGTGACAGACGATCTCTACTACAGTCCGCAGGCCGGATGGTCGGTTGGGTTCGTGTGCGCGGAACAGGGACCAGCGCACTACATCACCATCGGGCAAGTCGGCTCCCAACCGTTCCGGCGTGTCGTCCTGGACGCCGCGTTCAGCCCCGATCCCGCCGTGTGCCACCGCTTTGTCGGCCGATACGAAGAGTTCGCGGGCGACCCTTATCCGATAACCGTGCGCATGGAGGACGACACGCTCATGATCAACTGGATGGGGGAGAGCATGCCGTGCATCCCGTTGAGCGGCACGAGCTTCGTCGGCGCGAAAGGTCTCTTCGAGTTCGAGACCGCCGAGGACGGGAGCTTCCCCGCCCTGCGCGTCTGGAGGAATGTCCTCAACAGACGCGTGGAGAGGGATGACGAATGAGAGGGTGCCGGGGTCATACAGCGCCTCCACCCACTACATGCGCTATATGAGAGGCATGCCAGAGAAACGCGCCACCTGACCCGCATGGGTCCATCGACGCCGCCGACTGAAAACACGGACTTGGGGTATCGCCATCATTGGAACAGATTTGTACGGTAAGGACTCGTTAAACAATAACTTCCCGGTTTGGGAGGGGCGTGGCCGGGACACACGGGGCACCTACGCGGGGTTGGATGGTGTCGTTCCAGGAGGGGCAGACGTCATGGGCGGTGAGGTTGAGCGTCGCCATCTCCGCGGGCGACACGCACAGGCCCGTCGCGTAGACGCCCTCAAGCCGCTCCGCCCGGACGGTCAAGCCCGTCGTGGTGGTCGTGCCACGGATGAAGGCCAGCACGGTGTCCCAGGTGCGCAAGGGCTTGCCCGCCCAGTTCAGGCTGATTGGACCGAACAAGCGATGCTCGATCGGATTCCACTTGGAGCAGCCCCGTGGGTAGTGGCAGACGGTCACCGTCAACCCCAGCCCATCACACAACCGCTCCTGGAGCTGCTGCTTCCACAGGTGCGAGCGATAGCCATTACTGCCCCCGCCATCGGCCAGGATCAGCAGGTGGGCGGCGGTGGGGTAGGTCGCGCGGCCTGCGGCGTCCCACCACCGCGCGAGGGCGTCCACGGCGAACGCGGCCGTATCACCCGAGGAGCCGACGTAGACCGTCCCCCGGTTGCGCGTCACGTCGTAGACGCCGTAGGGCACGGCTCGCCCCTCGGCGTCGCTGGGGAAATCATGCACGTTGACCGCCTCCGCGTCCTGGCTCCACGCCCGCCCGGCATTCTTGAACGTCCCGATGAGTTCCTTCTTCTTGGTATCGACGCTGATGATCGGCAACCCCGCGTCCGTGAACACCTGGCGCTGGTCCGCGATGTGGCCGAACTGGGCGTCGCGGTCGGGATGGCTGGCCCACGCCTCGATCTTCTTGGCGTTGACATGCAGGGCATAGTCCAGTTTCTTGAGCAAACGCCCCACCGTCGGTGGGCTTACCGTGTGGCCTGCCGCTCTCAAGCGGGCGCTCACCGTCCGCAGGTTGCTGCGCACCCACTTCTGGTCGCTCATCGGATCGCCCGCCGTCTCTGGGGCCACGATGTCCTCCAGCGCCGGGATTATGGTCGGATCTTTTTTTCGGTGAGGACACGGCCGGCCCCCGGCTGCCGCACCCGCTCCACCGGGTGCTGCGCCAACTCCGTACCCAGTTCCTCCCGGCCCCGGCGGATCGTCTTCTCATCCATCCCGGTGATCTGGGCCAGCAGGCGATCACCGCCATGGCCGATCCGCTGCGACTCCAGCGCCGCGTACCAGCGCCGCTGCGCTTCGTCCAACCGACTCATGAACACATTCATCCGCCGATGCAGCGCGCGCTCAGGAGGCGCGCCCTCCTGCTGGCACGACGGGCACTGGCACTCAACGACCGTTGACATCATGGCACCGACCTCCTGGGGGGAGCACACACGAGCTTGATGCCCCATTCTATCCCGCCGCGTCGCCCAATGGAAGGGCTCTACGGTGAAAACGGGAAGTTATTCCTTAACGAGCCCTAAGGAGATTTTGCCAGAGAAAGAGCGGAATCACGAGTCGAAATGAGGGCTCGTTGTAGTAGTCAACGTATACGACGTACACCACTACATGTTGTGGGGTACGTCGCTCTTTCTCCCGCGGAGCGGCCCTGTGTAGCATCTACTACTATGACTACGTCGTTGCCGACCTTCAGATTCAGGCTGTTCTCTGGACCATAATCGGGACTTTGAAGGCCAAACAGAGGCCTGTAGACGATGGCGTTTCTTGCGTTTCTCTGGCAAGACCACCACTACACCCTCGCTAAACCCTCCGATGTCGCCTTAAATACCCTTACCGTACAAATCTGTTCCGTTGATTGTCACACCCCAGCGCGTGCGCTCTCCATGCGGCCGTCTCGGGCCGGTGTGCGCGCTACCCCGCGTCTTTCCTGTCGCGTCTGAGACACTAGGGAGCAGGGGCTGCGGCGTCGCCCGGCCGCGCGCCGGGATAGGAATGGACGGCGCGCCGGCGCGTCGATGAGGGGAAGGGGACGGACACGGTGAAGGTAGAGTACATCCCATTGGGCGGCGCGGGCGAGGTCGGGGCATCGTGCGGCATCTTGCGCATCGGGGACCGGCGCCTGCTCATCGACGCGGGCATGCGCCCGTCCGCCCGCGCGGGGCAGGACCGCTTGCCCGCCCTCGATCGGCTGACCGTCGAGCCGCCGGAGGCCATCTTGGTGACGCACGCACACATCGACCACACCGGCGCCCTGCCGCTCGCCTCCGAGCGGTTCCCGACGGCGCCGATCTACTGCACGGAGACGACCCTGCTCCTGACGCGCCTCTTGCTTGCCGACAGCGTGCGCGTCATGGAGGCCGAACACCTGGCGCAAGAAGGCGAGACACCGCTCTACACGGCCGAGGTGGTCGAGCGCACGCTCGCGCGGGTGCGGCCGGTCGAGTGGGCACAGCCCATCGCGCCGCTCGACGACCCCGCCATCACGGTGCGCTTCCTGCACGCCGGCCACATCGCGGGGGCGGCCATGCTGCTCATCGACACGCCGGCGGGCCGCGTCCTGCATATGGGCGACTACTCGGTGACGGCCCAGCGCACCCTCCACGGCCTGGACGTGCCGGGCCTGCCGCAAGCCGACGCCGTGATCACCGAGGGGACCTACGGCGACGCGATCCACGCCAACCGCAAGGAGCAGGAACGCGCGTTGGTGGCGACGGTCGCACGCGTGGTCGGGCGCGGGGGGCGCGCGCTGCTGCCGGCGTTCGCGGTGGGCCGCGCGCAGGAGGTGGCGTTGATCCTACGCGCGGCGCGCTCCACGGGGGAGTTGCCCCCGGTGCCGATCCACCTCGACGGCATGGTGCGCGGCGTGTGCGACCTCTACCAGGCGCAGGTCCACGACCTCAACCCGCGCCTGCAAAACTACGTGCGCAACGCGCGGCGCCCGCTCTTCGCCGACCCCTCGCTCGCGGTCTATGCCGTCACGGCGGGCCGGCGCCGCCAGCTACTGAACGACCCGGGGGCGGCCATCGTCATCAGCTCGTCGGGCATGATGACCGGCGGCCCCGCCCCCCTCTACGCGCGTGCCTTCGCGGCGGACGAGAAGAGCGCCATCGTCTTCAGTGGCTACCAGGACGACGAGAGCCCGGGCGCGGCGCTGCTGCGGGCGCGGCAGGGCACGACCGTCACGCTGGGGAAAGAGGAGTTGACCCTGAGCTGCGCGGTGGAGCGGTACAGCCTGTCGGCGCACGCGGACGCCAGCCAGATCGAGGTGGCCGTCACGCGCGCCCAACCGCGCGTGACGGTGCTGGTGCATGGGGAGCCGGACACGCTGCGCGCCCTAGCCAAGCGTGTCGCTCGCCACCATCCCTATGTTGCGGCGAACGGGGAGGTGATCACCCTGATCGACGCGCCGGTGCGGGCCACCGCGGCGGCAGGGCGACCGGCAACCGCCGCGCCGTCGGGGGAGGGGGCGCATCCGTCGCCCACGGTGGCGGCGGGATCGGCTGTGATGACGGAAAGCCTGAACCAGAAAGACGCCGACCCCTCCCCTGCTGACCTCAGCGCGGTCCACCGTGCGGCGTTGGCGGCGGGAGGGCTTCACCGTCCGTGGACGACGGTCGAACTGGCGCGTCTGGCGGTCGGCGCGCGCTACACCCCGGCCACGCGGGTCCACGTCCAGGGGTTACTCGACGCCGACGTGGCCCACTTCGCGCGCAAGCGCCTGGGGGCGCAGGACGTGTACCTCCCCCGCGCGCCCGAGGACGTGGCGAAACGCCAGGCCACGCATGTCGCCCTGACGCCAGGCGATCTCGTCATCGCGCGCATGAACGCCGGCCAGGGCGAGGCGCGCCTCGGCGTCATCACCAGTGTCGTGGAGCAGGGGACCGTGGACGCGACGATCGTGGGGTGGAAAGGAGAGCGTTTCCCGTTGGCGGTGATCCAGCTCCCGACGGGGGTGCGCCGCCCGGCGTACGTTGCCCTCGCGCGCGAGGACCGCAAGGCCGCGCTCGCTGCCGATCAGGAACGGATCGACGCCGCCACGCGTACAGGCGTGATCGCGCACGACCTGATGGCCCTGTGGGCGGCGGCCGGCGACGGCCAAACGACAGCCGATCTCCTGGGAACACAGGAGACAGACGATGGGCGCCTCGCGCTGGCGCGCGATCTGGTCATGCGCGGCGGTGTCCTGTTCACGCGCCAGGGCGATGTGTGGGAGCCGAAAGCGGAGCGGGATCTTGCGGCTCCCGAGGCGGTGACGCGCCACCTGGCGCTCCTCGCGCGCGGCCCAGGGGCTGCGGTCGCGTATCGGGACGGTCGCCAGGCCGTCCTGTCCGGCCGTGGTCGCTGGGGGCAGGTCGAGGTCGTATGCGACGACGAGACGCGGGTCTGGTGGCAGGATAAAGACGTGCGGGCCGTCGGGTCGTCCGTGCCTGGGCGCGCCACCGGGGACGGGACCGACGACGCGGTGGTTGCCACCGCTGCTGGCGTCGATGACGACGAGCGGGCGGGGTGAGGCCCGCTTTTCGCGCGCGCCGCCGCGCGCCTGTGTGGCGCGTCCCCTCGACGCCGTGCGTGAGAGGCGCAGCTGGTCACACAGGACCGGCCCAGGGGCCGGGAGAAAAGGAACGGACGGCAGCGACGGCGGCGACGACACCGTGAGCGAGCAAGCGGCGTGCCCGCGCGTGAGCGAGGGGCAGGGGGTGGGCCGATGAGCGAGGAGACGTGGGACCGGGTGCTCGGCGACATCTTCGCCGCGCTGGATCGGGACGCCGCGGCGGAGGGACAGCTCATCGCGATCGCGCCCCTGCTCTCCGATGAGCAGATCCTGCGGGCGTGGGCGTATCTCGCCCATGACGACGCGCTCCGCTGGCGGGCACGCAGCGCGCTGGCGCACGAGGCCCTGCGGCGCGTCGTGGGCCGGTCGGAACATACTGGCCGGGGGACCGCGGCGGTGCGGCAGCTTGCCGCCACGTTGGGGGTCGAACCGGGGCGGGTCTCCCGGCTGGCGCAGATCCACGGGGTCATCGCGGGCGACGGTGTGGGGGCCGGCATCGTCGAGGTGCTGCCGGAGATGGCCTGGTACGACGAGGCCCTCGCGGCGCCGGACCCGGCCGCCGCGCTGGGCTACGCCGCCGATCAGGTCACCGCGGGCCGGCCCTATCGTCCGACAGACTTCCGACGCGACGTGCGGAAGGTCGCGGCGGCGCGCGGGCAGCCGGCGCGGGAGCGACCGCCGTCGCCTCAGGTGCGCCTCCGTGTCGCCCGGCGCGACGGGTCGCACTGGCCGGCGGCGGACGCCGTGGCGTTTGATCTGGCCGATATCGCGGCGATTGAGGTGGAGACGCCGTGGGGGAGAGCGGTGCTCGCCATCGACGGGCAAGGCCACATCAGTGCCGACGTGCAGCAGGAGGGGTGACGCTACAGTTGTACTTAAAGGGGCCCGTGCAGAAATAACCACTCCAACTTTGCGCCTCATTCACGCCTACAATGGACGGGAAATTGACTACTTTATTTCTGCATGGGCCCTCAGCCAGAACACCGGTGCGCAGTTTCGCTTCTGTAAGCCTAACACGACGCTTTCCCCATATGCATCCCCCATATGCATCCAGCACTTTGAGATGCGTTCCGATCGCCAAAACGCTACGTACAACTGTAGAAGCCCGTGGAGTCCCATTCTAGCCTGAATTATTCATGAGCATTTTGGTCTAATCAGATTGACCGCATCTGGCTAGACGCCCACCCCTGTAGACCGGCTGAAGCGGCCGTAGAGCCGATTTTGGCACCCAAAGTGGACTCTGGGAGCCTGCAAGGCCTCCATCGGCAACCAATCCAATTCGATGAATGTTTTCATGAATAATCCAGGCTAAGTAGGTGCTGCTAAGTTCGTGCATGCCAAAGCGCCTGTGGGACACGCTCGGCCAGGCGTGAGAGTCGTGCACGAACATAACAACACCTACTTAGATGTCCCGGATTGGCGTGTGGCGCAACACCCTGCCTGTGTGTCTGGAGCCTCTGTGGTGACGCCTTGGGCTGTTGCCATAACCGCTAGGTCCCGGCATACGGATACCTCACGGCGATCAATTGTTACTACTATGCTTATACGTACACGGGAGGCATGGCTATAGGCCCAGGCCTCCCGTGTGGTTTGCGCGGGTTTTGCCTACCCGGCGGTCACTGATGCAGCCGCAGCGGTCGCCGGTACCGTCCCCGCATCGACGACCGTTGGCGCTGCATCAGGGGTCAACGCGTCGTGCGCCGAGAGGCCCAGGCGATTGAACCCGTTCAGCGCGGCGATCTTGTATAGCTCGGTGAGCGTGGGGTAGTTAAAGACCGCGTTCACGAAGAAATCGATTGTTCCGCCGAAGGCCATGACGGTCTGCCCGATATGGACGAGTTCGCTGGCCAACTCGCCGATGATATGCACCCCCAGGAGCTTGTGTGTATGCTGGTCAAAGAGCAGCTTGAGGGTACCCACCGCATCACCGATGATCATCGCGCGCGCCACCTCCTTGTACGCGGCCTTCCCGATCTCGTACGGCACGTTCTCCTTGGTCAGCTCCTCCTCGGTCTTGCCGCACATGGATATTTCAGGGATCGTGTAGATGCCATAGGGGAAGGAGGGCGGAAAGGTGCCGCTGTGCAGGCCGCAGGCATGCGCGGCGGCCAGGCGACCCTGCTCCATCGACGTGGAGGCGAGCGACGGAAAGCCGATCACATCGCCGACGGCGTAAATATGGGGAACGGTCGTCTGGAAGTGCGCGTTAACGACGATCCGTCCGCGGTTGTCCGGTGCGAGCCCTACGGCCGGCAGGTTGAGATGTGTGGTGGCGCCAACCCGACCAATACTGTGCAACGCCCGGTCCGTCGTCATCTCCTTCCCGCTCACGAGGGTTGTCCGGACGGTGCCATCGGGTCGCACCTCGCTCTGTTGAACCGTCTCTCCCAGGCGCAGGGTCACGTCGTGCTCACGTAGGTGGTACATGAGATCCTCGATGATTTCCCGGTCGACGAAGGGGAGAAGCGCGGCCCGTGCATCGATGAGGGTCACCCGCGTTCCGACGGTGGCGAAGATGGAGGCGTACTCGCACCCAATTACCCCAGCGCCGACAACGGCCAGGGATTTCGGGATAGCCTCCAGTCCGAGCAAGCTCTCGGAGGTCAAAATAGCCTGGTCGTCGACCTCCGCGTGCGCGACCTGGGCCGGCTCGGTTCCGGTCGCGATAATCACCGCAGTGGCGTGGACGACGCGGGTACCGGCGCCATCAGATCGCGTGATCACCAGCGTGTGCGCGTCCGTGAAGCGTGCGGATCCGTACACCAGGTCGATCCCTGTAAATTCCATCGGAGGATTCAGCATTTTTCTAGCGGGGAAGGCAGCGGGTTTCAGGCCCTCCACACAAGGGGGAAAGAGCCGCCTGCACGCGTAAAATGGCGGGCACGCAGTCCAGGTGCTGTGTTGCTCCGTCGCTATAATCCATGCTGACTTCTTCGCTAGAATTTACAATCCCGTTGCGATAGACCTGGCTCTCCATGGCCGTCCGCTCGGCCTCCATGACGTGCTGCGCGCGTTGGAGAAGATCGGCCATGGTGATGTGCTGCTTCACGGCGTACTGCTGGCCATAGTACGCCTGCTCCCGGTAGCCGGACAGGTAGAGCACCGCTTCCCGGAGGCTTTTACTCGGGATGGTGCCCGTATTGACGCAGCTGCCGCCGATAAAGGGATGGCTTTCGACAAGGAGCGTCGTGCGGCCAGCTTTGACCGCGGTTATCGCCGCGCGCTGCCCCCCCGCGCCGGCTCCCAAGACGACGACATCGTACGCGCCGTCATCAGCGGTGCCCTGTACTGTGTGAGCGATCATGGTGATTCCTTTCTCAAGATGAGGGACGGCAATGAGGACTCTAGTGGTGGTTCTGGCAGATCTCATGCCGCCGCTAGAGTCCTCTCAAAATGCTGGATGCCTATGGGGAAAGCGTCGTGTTAGGCTTGCAGAAGGGGGTAGTACGCCCAAACCGCCGGAAATTGTGTCGTCCGAGTTCAGAGGCTGCCCCCCTAGCGTTATAGGCGATAAGAGTCCCATCGCCGCTTGTACGGGAAACCTCTACCGTGTGGTTGGCGCAGGGGAGCCCCCGGGCAATCGCATTTAAATTATAGCATAATTATGGCGTTGGGATGCCCAAAAAAGGAATTAGTGCGACAGCAACGTCTTATGCATTGCGTTCCCGTTACACGTAGAATTACGGCTGCGGGTTCGTATGGGCCAATTGCGAGATGTTCGGCCGGATGAGCGCATCATTCCTATTTAATACGGAAATTTGTGGCGCTAAAGCGAATTTAAATGCGATTGCCCTAAGGGGAGCCCCTAGCGACAGGGTTTTTCGCACTGTTTCTGTAAGGGCTGTAGAGAGGGCACAGCCGTCTGTCGCGCGCCTGTCGCTACACAGGTGTTTCCCGACACGGCTGGACGGGCCACCCTGCTGCCGCGCGGCCTCTCCGTCTGGGGGACGAGGGGCGGCACGGCGCCCCCGCCTGCATCGAACGCCCTTGTCCGCTCCCGTGCACCCGACGCCGTACGTGCGTGACAAAAGTGTCGGCGGTGTGGGCGTACGACCCCAACTCGCTGCCGTGGGCCGGCGCCGGCACCGACAGCGACGACCGTTGCCCCGTCCGGCACCTAGCGCCGCAGGTAGCGGGTCGTGCTCGCAGACGCGCTGGCTGAGCCCGTATCCAGCCGCACGTTCGCGTCGTCCAGCGCGTCGTACGCGCGGCCGACGCGTGCGTATCGCGCGTCAAGGGGTGTCATACGCCCTCTCTGTGGCCGTGGGGAAAACGGAAACCCGCGGCGGGCGCTTACGTCGTCCCCTTGCCGCGCAACCGCTCGAACATGGCGATGGCGCGCTGGCGGCGCGCGGCGTGGTCGACGACGGGGGCGGGGTAGGTCTGGCCGAGTGTGAAGCCGATGCGCGCGGCCTCGCTCGCCGGCATCGTCCAGGGACTCTGGATGTATTTGGCGGGCACGGCCTCCAACTCGGGCACGTAGCGGCGCACGTACGCGCCCGTGGGGTCGTAGCGCGCGCCCTGCGTGACGGGGTTGAACACGCGGAAGTAGGGCTGCGCGTCGGTCCCGACCGAGGCGCTCCACTGCCAGCCGCCCACGTTGGCCGGCTTGTCGCCGCAGGTCAGGTGTTCCCAGAAGTAGGCGGCGCCCATCCGCCAGTCGACGAGCAAGTCCTTGCAGAGGAAGCTGGCCGTGGTCATGCGCAGGCGGTTGTGCATCCAGCCCTCCGTGTTGAGTTGGCGCATCCCCGCGTCGATGAGGGGGAAGCCGGTCCGCCCGTGGCACCAGGCCGCGAACAGGTCGGGGTCGTCTTCGAAGGGCAGGTTCTCATACCGCGCGTCGTAGGCGTGCGTTTCCACCCGCGGGTTGTGGTGCATCCAGGTGAAATAGAAGTCGCGCCAGGCCAACTCACCGGCCCAGGTCACCGGCCCCTTGCGCGCCGCGTCGTCGCCCGCCTGCCCGCCCTGGCGCGGGCCGGGCCGCGCACCGTCCTGTGCGACCGCGCAGGCGGCGGCGAGGGCCGTACGCGGCGAGATCGTGCCGAAACGGAGGTGCGGCGCCAACCGGCTCGTGCCCGGCTCACCCGGCACGTTGCGCGCGCTCGCATAGTCCTGGATCGGCGCGCGCGCCCCCGTCGTGAAGCGCTCCAGGAGACGCAGCGCTTCGTCCTCGCCTCCCGTCGCCACGTCTATGTCGACGGTCCAGCCGACATCGTGCGGCGTGGGGATGGCGATGCCGGCGAGGGGCGGCGTGGCGAGCGGGCGCGCGGGCGCGGGGAGGACGGGCGGTGCCGGGCGTGCGGCCCAGGCCCGCCCGTAGGGCGTGTAGACGGTGTAGGGCGTGCCGCCCCCCGTCACCAGCTCGCCCGGCTCGACGACGACGATGTCTTTGAAATCCTGGTACAGGTAGCCCTCCGACGCGACGGCCGCGCGCACGCGCCGGTCGCGCGTGAGGCCGGGCTCGACGTAGTCGCGGTTGACGTAGACACCGTCGGCGCCACTCTCGCGCAGCACGCCGAGCAGGACCTCACGCGGATCGCCCTGCCGCACCAGCAGATAGCCGCCGAGGCGGCGCAGGTTCTCGTCGAGCGCGCGCAGACTCTCCAGCAGGAAAGCCACGCGCGGTCCGCCGCCGTGCGGTGCGGCCATCAGGGCCGGGTCGACGATGAAGAGGGGGATAACCCGCGCGGCGTCGCGCGCGGCGTGGTAGAGCGCGGTCTGATCGCGTACCCGCAGGTCGCGCCGGAACCAACAGACAAGTGTGCGCACACGAACCTCCCGTTGTAGTAGCGAGTTGCCAGGTGTTAGTATCGCATCAAAAACGAGGGGGGCGGGTATCCTGGCGTTTAGACTAACCGGGGCCACGGGAGCAGCGCCCCGTGGCCCCATCGGGTATTCTCTGGTTGCAAGACCTGAAGGAGGACCCGATGGATACTACCATGACCACGCCCCCGACCGCTTTGGGCACCTACCGCGCGGCACTCTACGCCTGTTTGGGGTTGAGCCGAGATACGGCCCAAAATAGGAAATAGGAGTGTGAGGGCCACGCCGGCGCCACTAGTGACGGTCATTGTGGTCAGTGATCCTTTCTCCTACGAGTTTTACAGCGTCATATGTGTCCTTTGGAGCATTATTCCGCCTTTGAGAAGGCATATCTCATAGCAGAAGCATAGTTCCGGTACCAGTTTTCCGGTACGAGCTGCTGACCAGCGCCTCACAATCGCGCTAATTCCTATTTTGGGCCGTATCTCGGCTCAACCCCATATAGGTTGTGTTTGGCAAGATTAAGCAGGGTCATGCCCTCTTTTGGTGAAGCTTGTCGACGGCTGGGACGTTGTCGCCATGAGGGCTATTCTGTAGCGGGGCTTGAGGAGGCCATCGCGCCCTGTAACCCGCTTTTCAGTCCTTGCGCTCACGGATCGCTTCACCATTCTTGATGGCCCTGAACAACATCAGAACCTTCATCACCAAATGTGTGCCTGAGCCTAAATTGAGTAGCGTTCACACTCCTCCACACCGCACAGGGCAGCGTCCACCTCTCCGCTCTATCCATAGGACGGATTAAAAGGTGTCGTTACACGGACACAACAGATAGTCAGTGCACGCCTATGAGGTCGCGATCGGGGGGATGGTGAGGCTCGAATCGTCGAAGCGGCTCCAGACCATCGAGAGGGTGGCTGTCTGGACCTTGGTCCGCTTGCCGCTGCGGTCCGTCTCGGACGTGGTGACGCGTAGCGTCCCGTCCAGCGCGCACGGCAGGTGCGACCCGTGCGCGACGTAGAACAGGCTCCGCGACGTCTCGCTCGTCGTGAAGCGGCTGACGACGTTGTAGCCGTCGCAGCGCTGGCCGGCTACCATCCTGGCCGAGATCGGCGTGAACGTCACCGCGACGCCGGGTCGGATCAGCAGGCGGGCTGGATCGAACCCCTGCGCCATTGTGGCGGCGTCGGACGAGGAGGTGGCGCAGCTGAAGCGCCCCGTCGTGCCCAGACGGCGGCAGACCTTCGATCCGGCGACGTACTCTTCCCCGTGGATCGTCTTGCCCTTCGCCGTCGCGACCACGATGGCGTAGATCCGCGTCGCCGTCCCCCGCCCGACGACGATGGCGGTCGTCTGGAGCGCCGGTTCCCTCGCGAGGGCCCCCGACGAAACGACGAGCCGGTAGCGCGTGGCGCTGGCGAGGGCGCGGGACATAGCGGGAATGGGCGAGGGGACGACGGCTGTGCGGGTCGTCGCGGCCGCGGCTGCGCGGACCGCCCCGGTGCCCAGGCCGCACGCGCACAGGGCGCCGATCAGGATCACTCTCATTGGACTGTTCCTTTCTGAAGTACTGACGTAGGGTGACGCTGACGGGATGTTCACTGGGGTAGGGTATGACGCGCCCACTGCATTACCAGCAGGATGACGACCCCCAGGACGAAAAAGAAGGCGCCGAACGCGACGAGGCAGCCGGGTAGCAGCCCGGTCATCACGAACGTGTTGATGCGCGCGTCGCGCGGGTCGGCGGGGTTGTAAAGCACGGGGACCTGCTGCCCCACGTGGTAGGGCGAGGGCTGCGTCCCGGTCCGCGATCTGAACGTGACCGTTTGTCCGTTCGCCGTCTGGTAGCGCACGACAGGGAAGCGCAGCCAGGCGCCCGTGTTGTCGATGGGGCCGGAGCCGCTCGGGTCGACCCACGCGGTCGTGGTGTCGACGACCGTTCCCGTCGCGCGGGAGGCCGACGCCGCGAAACGGCGCGCCTGGACCCATGCCCGGAGGCCGTAGGCCACGAAGACCAGCGCGAGCGCGCAGAAGAAGAGGGGGACGAGTGCGGGATGAGCGGCGACGGGGTTCATGGCAGACTCCCCTGCCCCTGCGGAGCACCCTCACTGATGAAAATGGCGGCGCGGCTGCCGGTTCGGGTGGTGTGCTACATACCAGGACGGCAGCACCAGGGTATACGATACGCCTAAACATGGCTCCTTCTTACACTAGGGTCCGTCCGTTTCATCCTTCAATGTACGCCCTGTGGGCGTCCCGCACCCTTCTTCGCGCGATGTGTCGGCGCTGTGTGCGCGCCGATCCACCAACAAAAGTATCGACTTTTATAGGCCATGTCTGAAACGCCGGCGGTCCCAGGCGGCAGGAGACGCAGGGGGCCACCCCTCGGACGGCTGGAGAGGGCCCCCGTCCCCGACCGTCAGCCCATCCGGCTACTCGAAGAGCCGCGCGGCCGTCTGCGGCCCGACGACCCCGTCGGCTGGCAACCCGTGCGTCCGCTGGAAGGCCCGCACGGCCCCCTGTGTCTGCCGGCCGAAGCGCCCGTCGGCGGGGACGCCCAGCGCGCGCTGCACGCGGGCCACGGCGGAGCCACGGCGGCCGACCCGCAGCGTCGCGCCACCGCTCGTCCCGGCCAGCGCGTTGGCCGTCTGCGGGCCGACGATGCCGTCGGCCGACAGGTGGGCCGCCTGTTGGAAGACGCGGACGGCGGCCTGGGTCTGTGCGCCGAACGCGCCGTCAGCCGCCACGCCCAGCGCTCGCTGGATGCGCGCCACCATCGCCCCCTGGTCGCCGACGCGCACCAGCGGCGCGGCGGGGGCGGCTGTCGGCGGCGCCGGCGCGCCCTGGCCCGACGCGAACAGGGCGGCGGCGGTCTGTGGCCCGACGACCCCGTCGGCCGCCACGCCGACGGCCTGCTGGAAGCGCGTCAGGGCCTGCCGGGTCTGCGGGCCGAACGCGCCATCGGCCGCGATCCCCAAGGCCCGCTGCACGCGGGCCACAGCGGGACCGCTGCTGCCCCCCCGCAGCGTCGCGCCGCCGCTGACGCCGGCCAGGGCAGCGGCGGTCCGTGGCCCCATGACCCCGTCGGCGCCCTGGCCGGCGGAGCGCTGGAAGCCCCCGACCGCGCCCTGTGTCTGTGGGCCGAACTCGCCGTCGGCTGCGATCCCCAACGCCCGCTGGATGCGCACCACGACCGGGCCGCGGTCGCCGTATTGCACCAGCGCCGGGCCGGGAGGCGCGAGCGGTGGCGGCGCGCTGCCGGTGACCGTCGCGACCGCCTGCTGCGCCTCGGCGAGGTACGCCCGGTACGCGCCGTTGGTGTACGTGCTCCACGGGTGCCACGTGACGCCGTGGTTGCTGATGTCGACCATCGCGCGGGCGTTGCAGGCCGCGTCGAACGCGCACGCCTGGGAGTAGTTCTGGTAGCAGTCGTTGAGCTGCCACAGCCCGCGGTCGCGCGAGCCATGGGGACACCCGGAGGTCGGCCCGTTCGGGTTGACGGCGGTGGTGTCGAACCCCGACTCGGCCTGGGCGATGGCGCCGGCGATCGCCAGCTGGTCGGTCGGCACGCCGACGTCGCGGGCCAGTCGCACCACGTCGACCATACTCAGCGTGGTGGCCGATGCGGGGGCGACGCCGACCCAGGACCACAGCAGTAGCGCGCCGACGGCGGGAAGGATACGGCCCTTCATGTTCATCGTTCTCTCTCAACTCTTCTCTCAAACCCTCCGTCCTCCTACGGCGCGTTGCGCGCCACCTGGACATGGAGGTGGGTACAGGCGTCCGGGAAGGCGCTGATGCCGGACGGTAGCGGCGGTGTGCTCCCGCAGTTGCTCTGGCCGAAGCCCGAGCCCGCGGGCATCAGGGGGGCCACCGCGTCGATGATGGTGAGCGCGGGCGCGTTGCGGCCGGTCACGAGCTGGCCGTCGAGGCTGCCAAAGTCCACCGCGTCGCCGGTGTAGTGGTAACTGTTCCGTGCGTGGCCCGTGCCCCCGCTCTCCAGCGCGGTGATGACCAGGCGATGGCGCTGGCCGAGCACGGCGATCAGGCGGAGCAGGGTCGCGCTGAGCGGACTGCCCGCGGTGGCTGGCCGACCGGCGGCGGCGCCCCGCAGGTCGGCCAGGACGAGGCGGCCGCTCTCGGCGATGCGTCCATTCGCCAGGATCTGCCGCGCCAGGTGCGCGCTGTCACCCACGGGAGGAGGCCCACCGTCGGCGCCACTCCCGGTGACGAGGGCCTGCCACGTCCGCGGCCCGACGATGCCGTCTTGGCTCAGGCCATGCGCGCGCTGAAACGCGCGGATCGCCGCACCCGTCGCGGGACCGAAGATCCCGTCGACGGCGATGCCGGCCCTGTCCTTGTGCGCGAGTTCGTCCTGCGCCGCCCGCACGGCGGGGCCGGTCGCGCCCTGCCGCACTGTGACGATCAGACGCGGCCACGTCCGCGGCCCGACGACCCCGTCCTGAGCCAGCCCCGGCTGCGCCGCCTGGAAGCGCCTGACGGCCGTTGCGGTCTGGGGCCCGTAGGCGCCGTCGACGCCCACGGCGATACCGTGCGCCTGCAAGAGGTCCTGGAGCGCGACGACATCGGGCCCGCTGCTCCCTAACCGCTCAAGGGGCCAAGCGGCCGCGTATGCGGCGATCGGGCGGGAGAGGCACGGGATCAACAGCAGCGCGGCTAGCGCACACACAAGGAGCACGCGTCTGATTCTGTCCATGGGAGCATCCTTTCTTCTCTTCTTGTTATCTTCTCGTCATCTGTCGAGGCCTGCGGGCGCGATGCGTCAATCGTCGGGTGATCGCCGCCCGCCCTCCCGTCCTGGTGGGCCTCCCAGCGTCCGCGGCCGGCGCATCGTCCCCCGCGCTCCCAGTTTGCACGACAGCGGGGGCGATGCGCCACATAAAACTCCCAGAGTTGCCCACTCTGGGGGTAACTCTGGGAATGCAGGGGCACATATCGGGGCGTGCGGGGCGACTCCCGCGGGGATATGGGAGGGGTAGCGCGGAGGCGACCCAGGCGAAACGCCGCCTATCCGCATGCTATCATGACTCTTGATGGGGACAAGGCGTCGCGGGCCAACAAGGGGCGGCCTGCGACGGAACGACCGAGGATGCGAGGGATGACCGTCGAGGAGGTGACGCCGTTCAGCGCGCAGCTCAAGCAGTACCGTAAGCGGGCGGCGCTCACGCAGGAGGCGTTGGCCGCGCGTGCTGGCCTCGGCAGCAACACGATCAGCAACATTGAGCGGGGTGCCAGCCAGCCCTATCAGGACACGGTGCGGCTGCTTGCCGCGGCGCTCGATCTCACCACGGAGGAGACGGTCTCTTTCGTCCACGCCGCGCGGCGTGCACGCTCCGAGGCCTCCCTTGCGCACCCCGACGATGGCGCGACGACGCGGGACATGGGCTCGGAGGACGGACGCCTGGCTGCGGTGGGGATGCTGGGGCTGGAAGGACCCGCCCCGCGCCGCGGGCGCCGACAGGTTTGGCGGCGCCGCGTGATCCTGGGTGCAGCGATGGTCATCCTGTGCGCGTTCGGCGCCGTACGGGTCCTCGGCGGCGGCCTGCATCAGACGGCGCCTAGGCTGCGGGTGGACGGGGGCGCGGCGCGAGGCTGGCCTGTCCTGCACACCGGAAACCGCGAGACCGCCGTCGATGCGCTGCAATTCCTGCTCAACGCGTATACGCCTGGGTATAACCTCGTCGTCGACGGAGTGTTCGGGCGGACGACACGGCGCGCGGTCCAGGACTTCCAGCGTCAAAACAATTTGCAGGCCGATGGGGACGGGGTGGTGGGGGCGCAGACCTGGCGCTCGCTCACCAACCAGGTAGTGGAGCATCCCGGCTCGCGCGGCGCCGGGGTCATGGCGCTGCAATATCTGCTTGACCAGTATCCGACGGCCGCGCGCCTGTCCCATCTGAGCGTCGACGGCGACTACGGGACGCACACGCGCCGGGCGGTCGACGAGGTCGAGGGGGAGAGGGGCGTGCGGACGGGCGGGGTCGTGACGGGGGACACCTGGAGGTTCCTGATCTGCGGCGTGTCCCCGCGCTGTCGGCGCGGGACCGCGCGGGGACACGCCCGTCCCGCGGACTCCCCACGATCGTCCGGTGGCCTCCGACGCACCCATTCCCCACGATCTATGATGCGCGTGGTGTTAGGGCAATCGCATTTAAATTCGCTTTAGCGCCACAAATTTCAATACTAAATGGGAATGATGCAGCTCATCCGGCCGAACATCTCGCAATTGGCCCATACGAACCCGCAACCGTAATTCTACGTGTAACAAAAACGCAATTTATAAGTAATTTCAGTCGCGCTAATTGATTGGTTTAGGCCTCCTAATGCCACAATTATGCTATAATTTAAATGCGATTGCCCTGCGCGTGGTGTCACTTTGATTGATACATGGATCTCAGGGTCGATACCGCTGGCGAAGTCCATAGAGTCTATGAAATGGCAAATTAGGTCGGGCAAGAAGCTGGACCAAGCCTCCATTTTCCGCCTTAAAAATGTTTCTGCCGCATCACGACAGGTCTCGCTGGCTTCGCCAGCGGTATAACTCTCGATGAGACACAGGGACGGTAGCCCCAAGCTCGGGGGGTGATTCTGCCTTATCGGCGTGGCCTCCGGCTCACGGGGTCCGCCAGAAATGGGCAGGGTCACGCAGATAGGCATCGAGGTCGGGGTTCTCACGTACAGGCGATTGCTCATCGCGCACGACGAAGGTCAGGCCTAACGCGCGCGATATCCGTATGTAAGGTGCGGGCAGCCATGTTGAACCGGGCGCACTCCTCTTGCCTCCATGGACCGGGGTCCGGTAGATACTCCCAGGTGAGCGAGGTGTCGTACCACGCTGATACCTGGGCAATGTGTGCGACCGTCTCGGGCGAGAGCGGGAGAGCAATGGGATCGATAGCATAGCCGAAGCGGTCTTTGGCCGCCTCGTTGTCCCCCCACAGGCAGCCGCCTCCGTAGTCGAAGACGTAGCGCAGACGATAGAGCGATGCAGCCATACCAGAGTATAGCGCCCGCCCACGACGCTCCTCCTCAGGCGGCATGGAGGGCGTGCCGGTGGAGCAGGTCAAACGTGCTCCGTCCGTAGACCATGCGCCTGAGCAGCTTCAGCTTATTCACTTTTCCCTCGGCATGGCCGTTGCTCCACTCCAAGCGCAAGGCCGCCTCGCCGGCGCCCCGATCCAACCAGACGATCCGCGCGAACGCCTGCAGGTCCTTCATGCCGCTCACTTCCACCCCACGCAGCCACAGGTAGAGCCCGTCCACATCGTGCTCGCGCAGTTGTGCTGGCCGCCGTGGTCATCCGTGCAGCGAAACATATCATTTCGCTGCACGGATGACCACGGCGGCCAGCACAAGCCGTTGATGCGGATCTCTTATTCAGGTCATCGCAAGAGAGGGATGCCTGTTATGTTATCGCAGCTAATGGACTACTAAACAGATATCCCAGAGCCCCCGTAGAAACGGGAGGAACGTTTTGACTGTGCCACCTATGCGCGCGTTGTTGTGTGCATAACTCGATACCACCCGCACCAGCAGAAAGGGTAAGATGGACGTCAGGATAGCCGCGTAGACGGGCAGGAATGTTTTGGAGAG
>JAABUM010002822.1_pt1 | contig 22492 bp, 20 predicted proteins | sample 5559161 | NCBI WGS metagenome assembly JAABUM01 (sample SAMN10711868, study PRJNA513369) | rock metagenome | isolation source: Antarctica rocks | place: Antarctica: Victoria Land, Siegfried Peak nord
CCCGGTCTGCCCGGCTGGGCCGGCCCGAACGACCTGGTCCTGGTGCTTGCCCCGGACGGGACGGACGAGGACGCGGTGTCCACCGTCGCCGAGGCGCTGCGCCGGGGCGCGCCGCTGCTGGTCGCCGCGCCCGAGGGCAGCGCGGTCGCCGACGGGCTTGGTGGGCGGGAGACGGTCCTGCTGCCCTCGGTGACCGGTGACGTACTGGCCGCCGCGGTCGTCGTGCTGCAGTCCCTCTGCGAGCTCGGGCTCGGCCCCGAGGTCGAGACCGAGACCGTCGCGTCCGCCTTCGACGAGGTCGCGGTCCGCTGCTCGCCGGCCCGGGACCTGACGGTCAATCCGGCGAAGGAGCTGGCGCTGGTGCTCGCCGACTCGCTGCCGTTGCTGTGGGGCGGCACGGTGCTGGCCGCCCGCGCCGCCCGCCGCGTCGTGGAGGCGATCCGCACGGTCACCGGGCGCCCGGGGCTCGCCGCCGACGCGGGCCACCTGCTCCCGGTGCTCGAGGCGGCGCCGCCGGCGGACCTGTTCGCCGACCCGTTCGCCGACGGTGCCGGCGGGCTGGGCCGGCGCCCGGCGCTGGTCGTCCTCGACGACGGCTCGCAGGCGCCGGCCGTACGGGCGCACCGGGCGCGGCTGCTGGCGACGGCCGAGCGGCACGCGGTGCGCAGCCACGTCCTGGCCTGCGCCGACGGGCCGGAGATGGCGCGTTACGCCGCGCTGCTGGCGGAGGGCACCTATGCCGCGACCTACCTGGCGCTCGGACTGGGCCGGTTCGCCGGGTCCGCTGACCGCTCCGGCTCCGCCGACCGCAGTGGCTCTGGCTCCGGCTCCGCCGACCGCAGTGGCTCTGGCTCCGGCTCCGCCGACCGCAGCGCCTGACCAGCGACGTGCACCTGCTCCGCAACGCCGTCCAGTACTACGACTGGGGATCTGCGTCGGTCATCCCTGAGCTTCTGGGGATCGCGCCCGACGGCCGGCCGCATGCGGAGCTGTGGCTCGGTGCGCACCCCCAGGCGCCGAGTGCGCTGGCCTCGACCGGCCGTCGGCTCGACGAGCTGGTCGCCGAGGACCCCGTCGGGCAGCTGGGCGCGGACGTGGCCGCGCGCTACGGCCGGTTCCCGTTCCTACTCAAGGTGCTCGCCGCGGCGCGACCGCTGTCGCTGCAGGCGCACCCGTCGGCGGACCAAGCCGTGGCCGGCTTCGCGCGGGAAGAGGCGGGCGGACCGGCCCGGGACGCCCCGGACCGGCTGTACCGCGACAACTGGCCGAAGCCGGAGATCGCCTGCGCAGTCACCGAGTTCACCGCTCTCTGCGGCTTCCGTCCGGTGGCGGACTCCACGCCGGTGCTGACCGCGCTGGACCGTGGCGAGGCCGCCCGCCACGACGGCTCGCCGGGCGCGCTGTTGCTGTCCGACGTCGTGCGCTCGCTGACCGACCCGCCCGGTGACGCCGGCGCCGCGCCCGACGAGGGCGGCCGGCTGGCGGCGACCGTGCGAGCACTGCTCTCGCTCGACGCGGCCGACGGTGCCGCGGTGGCGCTTGCCGCGGTGGCCGCGGCCGGCGCCGCGCGGCTGGACCCGGCCACGCCGCCGGCGGTGCTGGCCGAGCTGGACCTGCTCGACGAGATCGCGGCCGCGCACCCGGGTGACCCCGGCATCGTGGTGGCCCTGCTGCTCAACCACCTGCGGCTGGCGCCCGGCGAAGCGCTCTACATCCCGGCCGGTGTCCTGCACGCCTACCTGGCCGGGACCGCCGTGGAGCTGATGGCATCCAGCGACAACGTGCTGCGCGGTGGGCTGACCACCAAGCACGTCGACGTCGCCGAGCTGATGTCGGTGCTGGACACCACGCCAGCGCCGCCGCACCGCGTCGTGCCGGTGCCGGTCTCCGCGGCGGAGACCGAGTATCCCGCGCCCGCGCCGCAGTTCCGCCTGTCCCGGCTGGAATTGCGCGCCGCGGCCGACGGATCCGCCCAGCTCGCCGAACTCGCGGACCCGGGCGGCCCGCAGCTGCTGCTGTGTGTGGCCGGCGCCGTCCGGGTCACCGGCGCGGGCGACACGCTGCGGCTGGGGACCGGCGACGGCGGGTTCCTGCCGGCCGGCAGCGGACTGGTCGGGATGGTGGTCGAGGACGGCGCCTCGGTGCTGTTCCGCGCCCGGGTCGGGGACGCCTGAGCGCGGCCGTGGCTGTACGGAGCGGGCCTGATTGAAGCTGCAGGTCGTCGCGCTCCCGCCACCACGGCATGTCGAGTCATGACCGTACCAGCGTGATGACACGGAACGCCGTCAACTAAGGTGGCAGGCGTGAGCCGATGGGAGCCGAACGCCCATGACCGGCTGGAGCGCGCCGCCCTCGAGCTGTTCATCGAACAAGGCTTCACGGAGACGACCGTCCCGCAGATCACTGCTCGCGCCGGTCTCACCACGCGCACGTTCTTCCGGCACTTCGCCGACAAGCGCGAGGTGCTCTTTGCGCACGAAGAGCACCTGCCGGCGCTGGTCGCACGACTCATGGCCGACGCCCCGGTCGCACTCGGCCCGATGACGCTGATCGCCGAGGGGCTCCAGACTGTCGCGGCGACCCAGTTCGAGGGCCGGCACGAGACCCTGCGAAGTCGCCGCGCCGTCGTTCAGGCGGACGAGGGCCTTCGCGAGCGGGAGCTGCGGAAGTTCTCCGTCCTGTCCGACGCCATCAGCCGAGGGTTCCGGGATCGCGGCGTCGACGAGCTGACCTCGACCCTGGCCGCCCAGGTCGCGGTGACCGTCTTCAGCACGGCGATCAGCCGTTGGCTCGATCAGGACGGCGAGCAACCGCTCTCCGAACTCGTCCTCGACACGCTCACTGCCCTCCGGTCAATGACCGCCGAGCCCGCCGAGGCCGCCGAGCCCGCCGAGACGCGGGACGGGGACACGGGAGGTCCGTCGGGCCGGCGTCAGCGCGCCGGCGTCAGGGAGCTCCGCGCGCCAACCGGGACGGCCACCAGATGACCCGGCCGATGTCGTGGGCCAGTGCCGGGACCAGAACGGACCGCACGAGCAGCGTGTCCAGCAGGACGCCGAACGCGACGGCGAACCCGATCTCGGCGAGGAACACCACCGGCAGCACGCCCAGCACCGCGAAGGTGGCCGCGAGCACTACCCCGGCCGAGGTGATCACCCCGCCGGTCACCGCCAGACCCCGCAGGGTGCCCTCCCGGGTCCCGTGCCGGACCGCCTCTTCGCGGACCCGGGTCATCAGGAAGATGTTGTAGTCGATCCCCAGCGCCACCAGGAAGATGAACGCGAACAGCGGGAAACCCGGGTCGGCGTTCGCGAAGTGGAGCACGTGGTTGAAGACGAGCGCGCAGACGCCGAGGGTCGCGGCGAAGCTGAGCACCACCGTGGCCACCAGCAGCAGCGGGGCGACGACCGAGCGCAGCAGCAGGCCGAGGACGCCGACGATGACCGCGAGCACGATCGGGATCACCAGGTCGCGGTCGTGCCGGCTGGCGTCGTTGGTGTCGGCGTTGATCGCCGCCTGACCGCCGACCAGGGCGTCCGCCCCGTCGACGGCGTGCACCGCGGCACGTAGCCGGGCGACGGTGTCGTACGCGGGCTGGGTGTCGTAGGCCGCCGTGAGCTGGGCCGAGACCAGCAACCGACCGTCGACCGGGCGGACCTGGAACTGTGCCGGGGGACAGCCGCCCGCGCCGCCCGGTGCCCCGGCGGGTGGGCCGCCGCCCGGTGCCCCGGCGGGTGGGCCGCCGCCCGGTGCCCCGCCGGTTCCGCCGCGGGCCGCTGCCGCCTTCGCCAACGCGACGTAGTCGGTCTGGATGCACACCGCGCCCGGTGTCCGCGCGACGCCTTCGACCCGGGAGGCGGCGGCAATCACGGCCGGGGCCCGGCCGGCCGCGGTGAGAATCGCGGCGGGGGACCCGGCGCCGGCGTCGAACTTCGCCTCGTAGATCCGCTCGCCGACCACCGCGTCAGGGTTGTTGGTCAGGCTGTCGACCGTGGACAGCCCCGAGGTCCGCAACCCGCCGATCGCGGCGACGCAGGCGAGCAATACGACGGTGGCGAGAATCCAGCTGCGGCGGGCATGCCGGCCCAGGGCCGCGGCGAACCGGCCCCACGCCCCACGCCCGGGCAGCCCGGCGGCGGCGACACGGTGGTCGGGGTGGGGGATGCGCGGCCAGAAGATCCACCGGCCGACCAGCAGCATCGCCGGCAGCACCGTCAGCATCACCGCGACGGTCACCGCAATGCCGATGGCACACACCGGGCCGAGGCTCTTGTTCGAGTTCAGCTCGCCCAGGGTCAGGCACATCAGGCTGACGATGACCGTGAGCGCGGACGCGGCGATCGGCGGCGCCGCGCCCTTCCAGGCCGCGACCATCGCGTCCAGCCGGCTCTCGTGCGCGTGCAGCTCCTCGCGGTACCGGCTGACCATCAGCAGCGCGTAGTCGGTGCCGGCGCCGAGGACGAGGACGGACAGGATGCCCTGGCTCTGCCCGTTCAGCGTGATGGTCCCGCGGTCGGCGAGGACGTAGACGACCAGGGCGGCACCGCCGAGGCCGAGGGCCGCACAGAACAGCGGGAAGAACCACAGCACTGGACTGCGGTAGACGACGAGCAGGATAAGGATCACCACCCCGCCGGCCGCCAGCAGCAGGACGCCGTCGAGGCCGGCGAAGGAGTCGATGAACGCGACGAGCAACCCGCCCGGTCCGGCGCTGTGTACCGCGAGCCCGGCCGGGGCGCCGTCGCGGGCCGCGGCCAGGACCGCCTTCTCCCGGGTGACCAGCCGGTCGCCGGGGACGTCGACGCCGTTGTCGCTGGCGACCAGCGGAACGGTCACCCCGGCCGTCGTGCCGTCGGCGGAGAACTGCGCCGGGCCGACCTGGTCGGCGGCGACGCCGTCGCGGCCACGCAGGCTCGCGGGCGCGGCACCGACGAAGGCCCGGTCGGCCGCGGTGAGCGCCGGGAGCCGCTGGTAGACCACGACGCCGGGGATCGTCTGCACGGGAGTGAACGCAGCGCTGGCGTTCGCGACGCGGGTCGACTCCGCGGTGGCCGGCAGGAACGCGGAGTTGTCGTTCTTCTGCACCTCCGACAACCGGCCCTGGTAGGGGCCGCCGGCCGCGCCGAAGGCGAGGAACAGCAGGGCGAGCGCGCCGACCACCCACACGCCGATCGGCCGCCGTCGGCCGCGCTTGTGCGCGCCGCCCGGCCCGGTCGCGCCGCCGGTCCCGCCACCGGCCTGTCGGCCGGCGTCGCTCACGGGCGCCACCCCGGTGGTGCTCATCGGATCCCCGATCGTGTGCGCGATGCCCCGGGTTGCCCCACGGACGGCCCGGTTGCGCCGCGGTGATCAGTCTGACGGGCGGTCGACCGACGTCGCATCCCGGCGCCCACGCGGTGAGCCCCGCTCTCTGCCGCGGCATCAACATCGGCGGTGTGCTGGACGCGCGGTCGGACAACGACCGCCGCGTGGTCCTCCGACGCGACTTGGCAACCGCCGCCCAGTGGGCCGGTGCGCGTGGCGTGCCGCTGTTCGTCGGTGAGTTCGGCACCTACGCCGCCGCGGACCGTGACTCACGAGTCCGCTGGACCACTGCTGTGCGCACCGAACTCGAGCGGCTCGGCGTCGGCTGGTGCTATTGGGACTTCGCCACCGACTTCGGCGTCTTCGACCCGGCCGGCGGCACCTGGCACGAGCCACTCAGGGCTGCACTGCTCGGTGGCACGTCGCGGTGACTCGTGCCACCATTACCCAATGGATGCCACCCTGGTGCTCGGTCAGCAAGGTCGGCTTGTCATTCCTGCCGATGTCCGCGCAGCTCTCGGGCTGGCGCCCGGGGACCGGCTGTATCTGTCCCTGACCGGTCAGCAGCTGATCCTGGAACGGCAGCACGATGCCGTCGCCGGGCTCCGCGGTCTGGCGTCGGGTGTCCCGCGGGCTCGATCGCTCGTCGACGAGCTGCTGGACGAACGCCGAAGCGCCGCCGCGGCGGAATGACCGTCCTGGATGCGTCCGCGGTCCTCGCCCTGGTCCACGACGAGCCGGGCGCGGGGCTCGTCGCATCGGCGCTGGACGGGGCAACGCTCGGGGCGGCGAACCTCGCCGAGGTCGTCGGGAAGCTGGTGGACGCCGGCGTCGGCGCCGGCCGGATCCGCGGCCTCCTCAGGGCCGCCGGCGTGACGATCGAACCGGTACTCGAGGAGGATGCCGAGCTGGTCGGGGCCATGCGTGCGCTGACCGGCGGGCGGGCGCTCTCGCTGGGTGACCGCTGCTGCCTGGCGCTGGCGGTCCGGAGCGCACCGGCCGAGGTCCTGACCGCTGACCGCGCGTGGGCCGACCTGGAGCTTCCCGTGCGGGTTCGCCTGCTGCGGTAGCGCTCCCGCAGGGTCCCTGCTGACGACATGGGGTTCAGCCCGCGGGTGGTGGCTGCCGGTGCGCCGACCGGTGAGCTGCCACTCGGGAGGCAGGCGCTGAGCCCGGGTTCCACGCGGTTCACGCCGTCAGCCGCCGGGTTTGAGTCCGAGCACGAGAGCCAGTCCCCGGTCGATCTCGCGGACCTCGAACGAGGGCACCACCGCGAGCTGGCCGTCGAGCAGCGAGCGGTCGACCGCGAGGAGTTGTGTGACGTTGACGACGGACGGCTTCGGGAGCAGGTCCGCCGGTAGCAGGACATTGCCCGGAGCGGTGGCCAGTCGGAGGTTTGACGTGACGGTCGCGACGATGACCGTGGCCAGTCGCGAGCGGTTGAACCTCTCGGAGGAGACGACGACCGCCGGACGCCGGTATCCCGGGCTCGACCCGATCGGCTCGGCGAGGTCGACCCACCAGACCTCCCCGCGTGCTACCACTGCCAGGCGTCGGTGTCGACGAGTTGACGGGCCGATCGCCGACCACCGTCCTCCGTCGCGAGGTCGTCGGCAAGCTCGTCGAGCCGCGTAGTGATTGGATCAGGGTCCTCCGAGCTGAGAAACTCGGCGATCGCACGTGCATACAGCTGGGACCGGTTGAGGCCGAGCCGCGCGGCGGACTCGTCGGCACGCTCGAACAGCTCAGTCGGGAGGGACACCGCAACCTTCACAGCATAAGTATGACCGGTTATACCGTGGTCGCCGAGTCCCCGTCGCGCGGCAACGGCGCTGGACAGCCTCGTCGTGTCGCTGGTCGCGCTGATCCCCGGCCCGGGTTTCGGGGCGACGTCGGTGGCCGTGGCCGCGCGCGTGGGAGTTCATCGGGGCAGATAACCCGCGGCTGCTCCAGACGATCGCGGCGGCGATGCGTCAGGTCCCGCCCGGCGGGACCGGTGACGTGACGGGAGCCACCGCCGTAGGAACCACCGGGGCCGACGAGCGCGCCCCGAGCCCGGCCGGCGCCGGCTCCGGTGCTGGCCCCGGGTCCGCGCCGCGGTGAGCTGACCCCGCTAACGTCTCCGCCACCATGACCGACGGCGATGCGACGCGGCTGCAGGCCGAGCAGCGTGCCCGCGTGCTCATCGACGCGCAGCTGTCCGCCGCGGGATGGGTCGTGCAAGACCTCAGCGACATCAACCTGTTCGCCGGCCCGGGAATCGCCGTCCGCGAGCGGATCATGGCCGCCGGTCATGGCCGCGCCGACTACCTGCTCTACGTCGAGAGGCGGGCTTGCGGCGTCATCGAGGCCAAGCCGGTCGGCACGACCCTGTCCGGCGTCGAGTGGCAGTCCGCCACCTACGCGACGGGGCTGCCCGAGGGTGCCCGCAAGCGCGCGGTCCTGCTGGGTGAGCGGTTGCCGTTCGTCTTCGAGGCGTCCGGTTCCGAGACCCACCTCACCAACGGGTTCGACCCCGATCCACGAGCCCGGCAGGTGTTCGCCTTCCCCCAGCCGGCGACGCTGGCCCGCACGATCCGCACGGCCGCCGACACGCCGGACGCGCCGACCTGGCGGGCGGCGGTGCACCATCTCCCGCCGCTGGAGCGCGGCGGCCTGCGTCCGGCGCAGATCGAGGCGGTGGACGGTGTCGAGCGGAGCCTGCGAGAGCAGCGCTTCGACCGGTCGCTGGTGCAGATGGCCACCGGGGCCGGCAAGACGTTCACCGCGGTGACGCTGGCCCACCGGCTGCTGAAGTTCGGCGGGTTCCACCGCGTGCTGTTCCTCGTCGACCGCAACAACCTCGGTGACCAGACCAAGCGGGAGTTCCAGAACTACGCGGTCCCTGGTGACGGGCGGCGGTTCACCGAGCTGTACCCGGTCGACAAGCTCACCGCCGCCGGGATGGCGGGCTCGTCCAGCGTCGTCGTCTCCACGATCCAGCGGGTGCACGCGGTGCTGCGCGGACGTGAGGTCGCGGACACCGACGACCCCGGGCTGGACGGGTACGTCCCGGCGGCCCCGGTCAGCGTCGACTACACCGCCGCGCTGCCGCCGGAGGCCTTCGACCTGGTGATCGTGGACGAGGCGCACCGGTCGATCTACGGGGTGTGGCGCGCGGTGCTGGAGTACTTCGACGCGCACATCGTCGGGCTGACGGCGACCCCGGTGAAGCAGACGTTCGGGTTCTTCCGGCAGAACCTCGTGTCTGAGTACACCTACCCGCAGTCGGTTGCCGACGGGGTCAACGTCGACTTCGACGTCTACCGGATCGACACGGAGATCACCCGGTCGGGCGGGACCGTCGAGGCGGGCACGGTGGTGCCGGTGCGCGACCGACGGACGCGGGTCCAGCGCTACCAGGAGCTTGACGACGAGCTGACCTACACCGCGCCGCAGCTGGACCGGGCGGTGACCTCGCCGGCACAGATCAGACTGGTGCTCTCGACGTTCCGGGACCGGCTGTACACGGAGATCTTCCCCGGTCGCTCGAGCGTGCCGAAGACGCTGGTGTTCGCCAAGGACGACAACCACGCCGAGGCGATCGTCACCGAGATCCGCCAGGTGTTCGGCCGCGGCAACGACTTCGCCGCCAAGATCACCTACAACGCGAAGGACCCGAAGGGTGCGCTGCAGCAGTTCCGGACCTCACCGACGCTGCGGGTCGCGGTCACCGTGGACATGATCGCCACCGGGACCGACGTGAAGCCGCTGGAGTGTGTGCTGTTCATGCGCGACGTGCGGTCCGCGGCCTACTTCGAGCAGATGAAGGGCCGGGGGTCGCGCACAATCCCGGACACCGACTTCCAGGCCGTCACGCCGGACGCGGAAACGAAGACGCGGTTCGTGCTGGTCGACGCGATCGGGGTGACCGAGCACACCTACGTGGACGCGGCACCGCTGGAGCGGTCCCGGGCGGTGTCGCTGAAGAAGCTGCTGGACCGGGCGGCGGCACTGGAGCTGACCGAGGACGAAACGTCCACGCTGGCGTCCCGGCTGGCCAGGCTGGAGCTGCAGCTGAGTCCGGCCGAGCGCTCGGAGCTGGACGGGGTCGCCGGCACATCGGTGCGCGACATCGTCCGGGGCCTGGTGGCCGCGGTCGACCCGGACGTGCAGGGCCGCGCGCTGGCTGCCGCCGGGATCGTGGACGGGGTCGGCGACGTCGCCGGGGTGCTCGCCAGGTTGATCGAGTCCGCGGTCGAGCCGCTGGCGGCCGACCCGGGGTTGCGTCAGCGGATCCTGGAGCTGCGGGCCAGCCACGACCTGGTGGTCGACGAGGTCAGCGTGGACCGGCTGCTGGACGCCCGCGGGATCGTCGACCCGGACCGGGCGCGGGCGGTGGTGCTGTCCTGGCGGGACTACCTAAAAGAGCACCGCTCGGAGATCACCGCGATGCACCTGCTGTACTCGGTCCCCGGTGAGGCGCGGGCCGGGTTCGCGGAACTGCGTGAGCTGGCCGACCGGATCCGCCGCCCGCCGTACAACTGGACGCCGGAGCTGATCTGGGAGGCCTACCGCTCGGTCGAGGCCGACCGGGTGCGCGGCGCCGACCGCCGGACGGTGACCGACCTGGTGTCGCTGGTCCGGTTTTCGATGGGAGTGGAGGACGAGCTGGTGCCCTACCCGGACCGGGTGCGTGAGCGGTACGCCGCGTGGCTGGCGACCCAAGCGCAGGCGGGCGCGGCGTTCACCGAGCGCCAGCGCTGGTGGCTGGACCGGATGGCCGACGTGGTGGCGACCTCGGCCGGCATCACCGCCGAGGACCTCGACGACGCCCCCTTCACCGACCGCGGCGGTGTCGACGGTGCCCTGCGCGACCTCGGCGACCGCACCGGAATCCTGGTCACCCAGCTCAACGAGAGTCTGACCGCGTGAGTCGTCCGACGGGGACCGCATGGCGACTTACGACTCTCGACAAGCTGGTGGACATTCTTGACTACGCCCGAGTGCCCGTGAGCGCCAAAGAGCGGGAGAAGCGGCCGGGTCGCACCCCGTACTTTGGGGCTGTCGGGCAGGTTGGATGGATCGACTCGGCGCTCTTTAACGAAGAACTCGTCCTGCTTGGCGAAGACGGCGTCCAGTTCTTCGACGTGTCAAAGCCGAAGGCTTACAGGGTCGACGGTCCAGCGTGGGTCAACAACCATGCTCACGTACTCCGCGCCCGGACTTCGCACGTCTTGTCACGGTACCTGACGCACTACCTGAACCAGGTTGACTACCGAGGGTTCGCCAACGGGACTACACGGCTGAAGCTGACACAGGCGTCAATAAGGCGCATCCCGGTTAGGCTGCCCGGCCTCGCCGAGCAACGTCGGATCGTCGACACCCTCGAAGACCACCTGTCCCGCCTCGACGCCGCCAACCAATTACTCGTCAGGTGTGAGCGCCGGCTGAGGTCGGCGCTCGACGCGACGGTGACGACCGCACTGTTGGGCAAAGCCCGACCGTCGGCGCTGACCGACATTGCTCGCGGAGAGCTGCCGACTCTCCCCGGGCGGTGGACCTGGAGTCAGCTGGGCGCGGTGGCCGACGTCGTCGGCGGGGTGACGAAAGATTCCGCGAAGCAGTCCGACCCGACGTTCGTCGAGGTGCCGTACCTTCGGGTCGCCAACGTCCAGCGCGGACGGCTGGACCTGACGGCCGTCACTCGTATCCGTGTCTCGCCCGCCAAAGCTGACCAGCTTCGACTGCTTTCGGGTGATGTCCTGCTCAACGAGGGTGGTGATCGCGACAAGCTCGCTCGAGGATGGGTTTGGGAAGGGCAGATCGATGACTGTATCCATCAGAATCACGTGTTCCGTGCCCGAGTCAGGGAAGCGTCCATCAATCCCTATCTGCTGTCTTGGATCGGCAATACTCTGGGAGCCGGATGGGCCGAACGTAATGCAACACAGAGCGTCAACCTCGCATCGATCAGCCTGACGCGTATCCGACGGATGCCGGTTCCGGTTCCGCCGGTCGATGAACAGCGCGCCATTCTGGAGCGGATCGAGTCAGCGGCCGAAGATACCAGAGTTCTGCAGTGCGCGATGGGGGTAGCGGCGCGCCGAGCTTCTGCCCTACGACGAGCCTTACTCACAGCCGCGTTCGCCGGATGCCTGACGGATCGGGCCGACAGCTTCAAGGCCGCCGACCAAGCGACCGTCGAGCTGGGTCAACCCGCGCGACCTCCACCCGTCGGGTGACCGGCCTGCTACTCATTCGTTCCTGCCGGTACATGATCCTCACTAGCGAGACGTTCGACCACCCACTCGCGTATCAGGGAGGAGGGCGACCTCCCCGTCCGGGCGGCGATGGCGCGGAGAGCTTCAAGCTGATCGACTGGGATACCAACCGAGTAGTCCTGCGCCGGGTCGGCGGCCGAAACTCGGGCTCGTTGGCCCGGTGCTGGCGGTCGTTCACCGCGCTCCTCGGCCTCGGCGACGGTCTCCGCATCATCCGCCTCGCGGGCCAGGAAGTCGGCGCGGTCGGTGTCCACCGCCCCCATCCTTGACGACACCGATGCTCGGCCCTGGCAATTTTGCGCCCGGCCTCGACGGGGAACCCTACGGTCGACGACCGGCGGCCGAACGGCTGGTCGCAACAGGCAGGATCCGGCGTCGAGCCCGCAGTGCCCTTCCATGCACCGCGGCAGCGATGATCAGCAGGAGCGTCAGGGCGAGCCGAACAGCGAGCTGCGTCGCCCGGATCGAGAGGCATGGCCCGGCCTAAGGTGCTGGGGCATCCACGTCGAGGTAGCCACCTGGTCGGCCCCGGCCAATAGTCGCGGAACGATCCGGCTCAGGTCGCCCACGACCCGGGAGGCGACTGCGTCCAGCTGACGGGCATCAGTGGGTTCGATGATCGCGGGTCGTCGAGTTGGTCGAGGACCGCGAGAGGTAGGTACTGGAAAGACTGGGGCGCGACGGTCGCCCCGACGGCTGTCAGTGACAGCGGCGTGTTGAGTCGCCGGGCGTGTGAGACACAGAGCCCTACGGCCGTCTGGTGGTGAGCGTAGTACTGGTCGTAGTCGCGCCGCTCAACATCCCCGTGACGACCGTGGCGGTGCCAGAGTCGTTGTGGAGTGTCGATGTCGGTACCTGCGAGGCGAACAACGCCGACGACCGCGCCGATCGGCTGCGTCGCGTAGACGATGACGGTGTCGACGTCCGGTGCTAGTCGCCTCTTGCGGAACTCGACCTGTTTGGTGCCGGCGAGGATCCCATCTGCGTAACGAGGATGGATCGACATCAAGGCGACTCGACCTGGGCCCGCAGCCACTCCACACCCTCCTCGGCAACGGTGGTCACCGTCTGCGGCCACCTCTTCACGACTCCAGCCGCGTTGAGCAGCTCACGCGGCCACGGCGGGTCGATGAGCCGATCCTGTCGGAACAGTAGAGCGCTGACGGCGCCGCCCCGCCGGCAGAACTCGGTGATCTGCTCGGGCGTGTAGACCGAGCGCTGCCCGAGAAAGGTGATGATCTGGAGCGGATCGGCGCTAACGAGGACCTGCTCCAGCACGCCTAGAGCGGCGACCGCCTGGGTGTCGTGACTGCGGTAGAAGAGCAGAAGGTCTCCGGACCGGAGCCTGCGGTGGACGGTCCAGCTGACGTAGACCTTGCGGAGCGCGTTCCCGCAGGGCCGGGTGACCCGCTCACCAAACAACGGTTCCGTGAGATCCGGCGGGGTGGCGAGGCTTGAGTCAGGGAACAGCTGATCGAACCAGACAGGCTGCACAGGGACGATGTGGGCCTGCGCGACACGTATGGCCGGCGGACCGTACGCGATGTGGAACGTAAGCGGGTCGTCCCGGCCGCGCGAAGACGTGTCGTTAACAGGAGGCTGCAGGCTTTTGTACAAGACGTACTGGCCGCCGCTTACCCGTTGTTTGGTGTCGGTAAATCCAAAGTCAGCCAGGAACCCGATGAGTTGCTTGTGGCGGGGGTGGACCTCGACGAATAGTCCCGCGGCCCCGCGCTCGTGGGCGTCGGACAGCAGCGCCTTGAGCAACAGCTCCCCGAGTTTTGATCCGCCATGGTCGTCGTGGACCTTGAGCGTAGCGATTTTCGTCGTCCCGGCCGGGAACCCGTAGCGACGGTCGTCTTCCTCGAGCTTGAGGATCGCAACAGCCTGGTAGGCCCCGTCGATGATGACGGCAAAGATCTTTCGGTTGGCGGGGTCGGCCCGCACCTTGTCTAGCCACGTGTCAAACCCGACCTGCCCGTTTCCTTCGGGATAGTCCAGGCGGAGGCTGGCGAAGATGGACTGCCCACCGTCGACTTCGTAGGCGAGAAGTTCACGGACCCGAGGCGGCGGTTCAGCCGCCGGTCGGACCAGGTCCCGGAGCAGCGCCAGCGTGTCGCCCACCGTCGACACGGCCGCGCCGAAGCCGGCCCGCGCCGCGCGACGCCGTAACCGGTTGTCGTCGGTGACCAGATGTGTGGCCGCCCTGGCGGGTAACGCTGACAATATGCGCAGATCTCGTGCGTCATTGCTACCCGGTCGCAGCGACCCAAACAACTCAGCCAATTTCGGCAAGATCGGGGTCTCACGTAGGCAGGCGTACTTCCCCAGCTCGGCCAGCCGCTGACGTCGGCGATCCAGATCCTTGTCCTCCCTTGCATCGTCCAGGCTTGCCGGATGGATCAGTACGGCTTGACCCTGTTCACTGGCGATCCGAAGTAGCTCGGCGACCGGCGAGAAGCCGGGCTCGAGTCGACCCGCGAACGGCTCGGCCGCGAACAGGACGTTACTATCCAGCAGCAGCCGGAAGCGGGTCGCTACCTCGACCACCGCGGCCACCTGTCCAAAGGGCGCACCAACGGAGTCTTGCAGCACCGGCCGACCAAGGGGCTGCGTTGCTCCCTGGCATCAACGGGGCCGCCCCGGCCGACCCGAAGCCTCCTTGACCGCTGTCACGACCCGGAACAACACCTGCAGCCGTTGCTCGGCGTCCGCAGCTTTGATCGCCCCGCCGCTGGCCCAGCTCACCAGCGTGTGGGTACCGTCAACCCACGCCCATCGCGGCCAGGCGCCCCAGGCGCCCCAGGCGCACATGACGGACGAACTGGGCTTGCTCACCAGCCGACACCCGCACGGACAGCTTGTTTGCATGCTTGAGATGTCGACACCACCTGCCTTTCGGTCGGCGGCCCGAGTGGAACAGCGCTGCTGGTTCAGCGGCAGCTGTTCGCCCGCGGCTGGGGACCTAGGTCCGCGCGGCCGGCGGGGACCTGGATCGGGGGTGCAGCTGTACCCGTGGAACGCGTCGGTGGCGGGCGCGCTGTCGGAGGCGCTGGGCCACGCGGAGGTGGTCCTACGCAGCACGCTGCGCGACGCGTTGACCGCCCGGCACACGCGGCTGGGCAGGCCCGAGCAGTGGGTACGACGACCCGGCGGGGATCTAGAGGAGCACTCCCACGACGACGGGCCGTCCCGTCGTCCCTGACCGCGGGCTGCGGTGCCCCCGGGCCTACCCGGTGCGGACGGGATGCCGTCGCGGGTGCGCACGACCGGTCCCGCCGCACGTGACCGGGACCGACGCCGGGTTTGCATCGTTTACGGCAGTTTGCGTTCCAGATCCGCAAACAGCCGATAAGGACGCGAAGTTGACCGTCCACGCCACCCACGACCGGGTGACGACCACCTGGCAGGGCGAGCTGGGCACCTCCCGTCTGACTCGCCGGTCGAACCACGATGTAGCTATAGACCCCGTGACTCGGGTCAGATCGTGGCCCCTGAGGACGGCGGTCAGCCGACCACCTCGGTGACGCACGGGAGGTGCGGTGCCGATGCGAGCCGCGCGTCGGCGGTGATCAGCGGCGCATCCAGCGCCGCCGCGAGTGCTACGTACAGCGCGTCGTAGAAGCTCAGGTTGTCCCGCAGCGCCCAGGCGACAGCGGCGAGCGAGCCGCGGTGGTCGTGCCGGTGCGTGACCAGACGGGGCGACGCGAGGAGCAGCGTCGCGGCCAGCTCGGGCGCCAGCTGGCCGCGCAGGGTCATCCGTCGCAGGACACTGCCCAGCTCGGCGTCGATCAGGTGCGGCGCGTGGCAATCCGCTGCCGCCATCCGCCGGCGCAGCGCGACGGACTCACCGTCGGTCCGTGTCGTCGCCGCGATCAGGGCCGAGGCGTCCAGGACGATCGCGTTCACCGACGGTCGGCGGCGACATCGTCCGCGATCTGCCGGCCGGACGCGTCGGAACCGCCCCACCGGGCGAGCGCGCGCTCGATCAGCTCCAGCGTCTCCGCGCTCGAGGGAGTCTCCGCCAACTCGACGACCCGCTCGCGCATGTACGCCTGGATCGACTGACCGTCCCGGCGGGCGCGACGCCGCAGCGTCTCGTAGACCGCCTCGGGAAGGTCTCGGACCTGGATCGTCGGCATAGCGCTAAAGTAGCGCTACAACTCCCCGCTTAACAGCTGACTATAGTTCTGGTCATGCCTGAGACGACCTCGCTGGCCAACGTCAAGGCCAAGCTGTCCGCTTACGTCGAGACCGTCCACGCCACGCACGACCGGGTGACAATCACCCGGCAGGGCGAGCCGGTGGCCGTGCTCATCAGCCCGGCGGAGTTGGAGTCCATCGACGCGACGCTGGAGGTCCTCAGCGACCCGGCGTTCAACCTCGCCGAGTTCCTCGCCGAGGGCGAGCACGCGGACGCCCATCCGGAGGAGTCGATGTCGTGGGAGCGGTTCAAGGAAGCTGTCGAGTTCAAGGCCGAGCATGGTGGGTGGCCTGACTGGTACCAGGAGTGACCTACCGCGTCGACCTCAGCAAGCACGCACGCCGCGGGTACAACCGCCTCCCGTTCGACGTCGCGGTGGCTGTCGGCGCACTGTTCGACGGCCTGCTCGCCAGCAACCCGCACCGGGTCGGCTCGGTCCTGCTCGATCCGCCGCTGGCGGGTGTCCATCGCGCGAAGCGCGGTGAGTACGTCGTCCTCTACGACATCGACGACGATGCGATGGTCGTCCAGGTCCGCCGCATCGAGCACCGTCGCACGGTTTACGGCCGACCGCTGCCCACATGACGGGCGTCCTTCGCCGGCTCGACGCTCGCCCGCCTCGACCCGCGCGAGGACGGCCGAGGTGTCCTGGTGGAGTTCCGGATCGGCACGGCGGTCATGCCACCTACGGTAAGAGCTGCGTTCTGCGGCACCGCGGCCCTCGGGTCAGCGGTTGTCGAAGTCCATCGAGCCGAGCACCGCCGACGGACAAGGACCCCCGTGAGCTCGACCAGCACGACAAACCTCGTCACCGACCCGCGGCGACTCGTCGACAAGCTGTGGTCCTACTGCAACCTGCTCCGTGACGACGGGGTCTCCACCATCGAGTACATCGAGCAGCTGACCTATCTGCTGTTCCTCAAGATGGCCGACGAGCGAGCGCACCGATCGCTGAACCCGGAGCGGATCGTCCCGGAGCAGTTCTCCTGGCAGAAGCTGCTCGACGCGGACGGGGACACCCTGGAGGTCACCTACCGGCACATCCTGGACAACCTCGGCCGGCAGCAGGGCACCCTCGGGACCATCTTCCGCAAGGCGCAGAACCGGATCCAGGACCCAGCCAAGCTCAAGCGACTCGTCGTCGACCTGATCGACAAGGAGAACTGGTCCGCCTCCGGTGTCGACATCAAGGGCGACGCCTACGAGCAGCTGCTGGCCAAGGGCGCCGAGGACGTCAAGACCGGCGCCGGGCAGTACTTCACCCCAAGAGCGCTGATCTCGGCGATGGTCGACTGCGTCCGGCCGACCGCCGACGACGAGGTGCTGGACCCGGCCGCGGGGACCGGCGGCTTCCTGCTCGCCGCTCACGAGAGCGCCGCTTCCGATGCGGAGGACCTGACCCCTGACCAGCGCTCGCATCTACGTGACGGTTTCGTGCACGGCGTGGAACTGGTCGACGGCACGGCGCGGCTGGCCGCGATGAACCTGCTGCTGCACGGGATCGGGTCCGCCGGTGGCCCGAGCCTGATCGAGGTGAAGGACGCACTGCTCACCGATCCCGGCCGGCGGTGGTCCGTCGTGCTGTCCAACCCGCCGTTCGGCCGCAAGTCCTCGCTGACGATGGTCGGCGCCGACGGCCGGGAGGCCCGCGAGGACACCGAGATCGAACGGCAGGACTTCGTCGTCACCACCTCGAACAAGCAGCTCAACTTCGTCCAGCACATCGCCACCGTGCTCGCCATCAACGGGCGCGCGGCGGTGGTCCTGCCGGACAACGTGCTGTTCGAGGGGGGCGCCGGGGAGACGCTGCGCCGACGCCTGCTCGCGGACTTCGACCTGCACACGATGCTCCGCCTACCCACCGGGATCTTCTACGCCCAGGGCGTCAAGGCCAACGTGCTGTTCTTCGACAAGCGCCCCGCCGCCGAGAATCCTTGGACCGAGCGGCTCTGGATCTACGACCTGCGGACCAACCAGCACTTCACGCTCAAACAGAACCCGCTGCGCCGCGAGCACCTACAGGACTTCGTCGACTCCTACCGGCCCGGCCGGCCGAGCAGCGAGCGGACCGAGACCGACCGGTTCCACGCGTTCACCCACGACGAGCTCGTCGCCCGCGACAAGGCCAACCTCGACATCACCTGGCTGCGCGACGACTCCCTGGAGACCGGCGACAACCTGCCGCCGCCGGAGGTCATCGCCCGCGAGATCGTCGAGGACCTGACCGCCGCCCTCGCCGAGTTCGAGGCGGTCGCGGCCGCCCTGGAGGCCTCGGCCGGGCGCGCGACCGCGGACGGACTGGGCGCTACCTGACCGGCACGACGTCCAGCGCCGCGGGCAGACCCTCGAAGTTGCCCGGGTTCCTCGTCAGCAGCGGCAGGTCGGCGGTCACGGCGACCGCGGCGATGAGCAGATCGAAGCGCCGGAGCCGCGGCTCGCGACCCGCGGCCCGGACCGCCGCGCACAGCGCCCCGTACACCCGGGCGGCGCCCGGATCGAACGGGAGCGCGTCGAAGGTTGCCGTGACCCAGCCGTAGCGCTCCGCACGCGCGGCGTTCACCAGCGGATCAGGCGTGTGGAGCCCGAAAGCGAGCTCAGCCAGGGTGATCGTGCTGACCGCGGCGGTCTCGGCCGCTCGGGCGACCGCGGCCGCCGGGAAGTCGATGACGACAGAGGTGTCGAGCAGTGCTCTCGGAACCGCGGTCACCGACTCCACGGATCGCAGTCCGTGTCGTCGAGGTGCCGGTCGAGGTTCGCACGTTCGGCGCGGAACTTCTCGACGCCCCAGTCGGGCAGGGTCGCGGCGGTGTCGGCCAACTGCGCCACCGGGACGAACCGCCGTGGCCCAGCCGTCGGGGCCCCCCGGTGCGGCACCAGGTCGGCGACGGGGCGCCCGTTGCTCGTCACCACGAAGCTCTCACCTGCTGACACCCGGCGCATGACCGACCCGCTGTCGTTGCGGAGTTGACGTTGGCTGATCGTGGTCGGCACGGGTCGACCGTAGCGCCGATGTGCTACGCCGCGACCGGCTGCGCGACCTAGAGCGAAGACGTAGAGCGAACCTGACCGGTTCCGATCGACTCCGGTCGGTAGACGGTTGACTACGGCTGAGTTTGAGCGTTTTGTATCGATCACCTACTTGTCGGCGCCGACGCCAACCGCGTCGGGCCCGTTCCCCGGAGGTCCTGTCCGATGAAGCAGCAGGTCACCAACTCCACGTCCGCCGTCCCGGCCGGCTCCACGCCGGACGTCGCGCCGGACGTCGCGCCGGACGCCTCCGTCGGCGCAGCGCCGGGCGGCCCCGGCCGTCGCCGATTCCTGTCCGGGGTCGCCGGCGTCGGCGCCGCGGCCGCGCTGGCCGTTCCGGGCTCGGCGGCTGCCGCCCCCGGCCAGCCGGCCGGTCGCGGCGGCGAAGGCCACGGCGGTGGAGGCCACGGGGGCGGAGGCCACGGGGGCGAAGGGCCCGGGGCCCTGTCGACCCGGCTGCCGGTGTTCGACCCGATCCGACCCGAGGCGGTCCCGCTCGTGGTGCGCTCGCCCTACCTGTCGACCTGGCTGACGGCGGACAACCTCCCCGGGACCTGGCCCACGTTCTGGACCGGCCGCGTCACCGCGATGGCGGGTATCGCCCGGATCGACGGCACGTCTTACCTGTTCCTCGGCAACCCTGCTCTCGGCAATCCGTTCCCGACCATGCGGCAGACGGCGCTGGTGACGACCTCGACCCGGTCGACGTTCACATTGGAGCAGGCCGGCGTACAGGTGGTCGTGGAGTTCTTCTCCCCCGTCGAGCCCGGCGACATCAGGCGGCAGAGCGTTCCTTTCTCCTACGTCAGCGTCAGCGCGTCCAGTACCGACCGGAAGTCCCACGCGGTCAGCCTGTACCTGGACATCTCGGGGGAGTGGGCCTCGGGCTCGTCGACGACGCCCATCACCTGGGACGAGCAGTCCGTCCGCGGGTCCGGGCAGTCGCTGGTCAGTCTCAGCGTCACCCCGGCCAACCCCAGGGTCCTCACCGAGGACGGGGATTCCGCCGAATGGGGCACCATCGTGTGGTCCACCGCGCAGCGCCCGGGCCTGACCTGGCAGATCGGCGCGGACGCCGACGTACGCACCCAGGCGACGACGAAGGGAACGCTGACCGGCACGGTCGACACCGACAAGCCCCGGCCGATCAACGATCGCTACCCGGTCTTCGCCTTCAACCTCGACCTCGGCCGCGTCGGTGGCGCGAGCACCGGTCCGCTCGTGGTGAGCATCGGCCACGTCCGCGAACCGGCGCTGAGCTATCTCGGAAAGGACCTCGCGCCGCTGTGGACCAGCTACTGGCCGTCCTGGCAGGCGATGGTCGCGGCGTTCCACGCCGACGTGGCCGCGGCACGACGCCGGGCCGACGCGCTGGACGCCAGGATCGAGCGCGACGCCACCAGGGCGGCCGGCCCGCGGTACGCGGCGCTGTGCGCCGTCGCGCTGCGGCAGGCCTACGCCGGAACCGAACTGGTCCGCGGCCCCGACGGCCAGCCGTGGGCCTTCCTGAAGGAGATCTCCAGCAGCGGCAACGTGTCCACGGTCGACGTTCTCTACCCGTCGGTCCCGGTGTTCCTCTACGCCGACCCGGAGTACCTGAAGCTGCTGTTGGCACCGCTGCTGAGCTACGTCGAGAACAACCCTTACCCGAAGACGTTCGCCCCGCATGACATCGGCGCCAGCTACCCCAACGCCAGTGGCCACCTCACCACCAACGAGGAGGACATGCCGGTCGAAGAATCCGCGAACATGATCATCATGGTCGCGGCCTACCTGGCGCGGACCCGCGCCGCGGACGCCCGCGTCTATGCCACCGCGCATTACCGGGTGCTCAAGCAGTGGGCGGACTACCTCGTCGCGAACGCGCTGGACCCCGGGTTCCAGAACCAGACCGACGACTTCACCGGGTTCATCGGGCACAGCGTCAACCTGGCCCTGAAGGGGATCGTCGGCGTCGGGGCGATGGCACAGATTGCGCGTGCGGCGGGCAACGGCGCCGATGCGGCGCACTACACCTCGGTGTCGAGGGACTACATCGGTCAGTGGGCGGTCAAGGCCCAGGACGAGTCGGGCACTCACCTCAAGCTCGCCTACGACCTGCCCGGCACCTGGAGTCTGAAGTACAACGGCTATGCCGACCGGCTGCTCGGACTCGGGTTGGTCCCCCGCGCGGTCGCCGACGAGGAGGCTGCTTGGTACCTGTCGCGGGCCAACACCTACGGCGTTCCCTTGGACATCCGGCACACCTACACGAAGGCCGACTGGGAGATGTGGACCGCCGCCTGGCTGAAGGACCACACCGACCTGCGCGACCTGCTGGTGGAAAGCCTGTACTTGTTCACGACCACCACCGGATCCCGGGTGCCGATGACCGACTGGTACGAGACGGTCAGCGACCGGCAGGTGGGCTTCCAGGCCCGGCCGGTTGTCGGCGGCTTCTACGCCCTGCTGACCGTCTGAGACCCGGGCCGAGAGACGAGGACGGGCGATGTCGACTGCGTTCCGAACCCGCGGGCCGGGGCTGCTCGCGGCAATGGCGCTGGTGGTCCCACTACTCCTCGGCACGTCGGGGACGAGTGCGGCCTCTGCGGTTCAGCCCGCGGACCCGGGGCAGGTGCCCGTCGCAGCGACGCCGCCCGTCCGCCCGCAGCCGGTCACCGGCACCCACCTGCTCGACCACGGGTCCTACCTCGCGGGCCTGAACGACCCGGCGTGGTACGAGGCGAACATCCCGTTCGTCGACCTGCCGGACAAGACGATCCAGGACGTCTACTACTACCGCTGGCGGGTCTTCAAGGAGCACCTGCGCTACACCAATCCGACCGACGGCTGGGTCTCCACCGAGTTCCTCGACTGTTGTAGCTACGCGGCGCCCTACCAGGCCGTCAATGCCGCAGCCGGCCACCAGATCAGCGAGGGGCGGTGGCTGCGCGACCCCGAGTACGTCGACGACTACACCCGCTTCTGGCTGACCGGCCCGGGCTCGGGACCGAAACCGGCCACCGACGCGGTGAACGCCGACACCACCGACTGGGCCCACGAGTACAGCTTCTGGTTGGCCAGCGCCGCCTACGGGCGGGCCCAGGTGTCCGGGGACCTCACCGAAGTGACGAAGCTGCTGCCGCAACTGGAGCGTCAGTACCGCGGTTGGGACAAGCAGTTCAACGCCGACCTCGGGCTCTACTGGTCGGTTCCGGTGTGGGATGCGATGGAGCTGTCCGCGTCGTCCTACCAGTCCAGCGACCCCTACCACGGGGGAGCCGGGTACCGGCCGACGCTGAACTCCTACCAGTACGGCGACGCGATGGCGATCAGCCGGATCGCGGCCCTGGTGCACGACCGGAAGACCCAGTCCGCGTACGCACGGCGAGCCACGAACCTCAAGGCGGCCATGCAGAGATGGCTGTGGGATCCGGCCCGCGGCTTCTACTACGCGATGGCCCGGGACAACAATCCCCAGCACGCGCTGCTCGACACCCGGGAGGAGATCGGCTTCATCCCGTGGCAGTTCGGGGCGGCACAACCGGGTGACTCCACCGCCTGGGCGCAGCTGAAGGACCCGCAGGGCTTCGCCGCCCCGTACGGTCCGACCACCGCCGAGCGCCGCAGCCCCCTGTTCATGTTCGAGGCCGGGAACTGCTGCCGGTGGGACGGTCCGAGCTGGCCGTTCGCGACGGCGCAGACGCTGACCGGG